>TARA_B110000008_G_scaffold81327_2_pt1 | contig 16443 bp, 14 predicted proteins | sample TARA_B110000008 | Tara Oceans TARA_B110000008 (sample SAMEA4396496) | marine metagenome | biome: Westerlies Biome; feature: [DCM] deep chlorophyll maximum layer (ENVO:01000326); material: water (ENVO:00002006), including particulate matter (ENVO:01000060) such as... | depth 40 m
TTAGGTGTTGGTCTATATGCCATACATACCATACATAAATTATCTGATGGAGCATTCATAGTGTCAAAATAGAATTCTTCTCCCTCTTCTATGTCTGACGGAAAATCACAATAATTAGAAAGTCTAAAAACATTATTATAAACCCTTCCACTCATTTCATCAGTCCATTCATTTTCTACAAGATCTAAATTTGGACCTCCATCAACTAGTTCAATTACATAATTAAAACATATACCTTTTATTGCAAGTTTTGCTTTATATGGATAACCATCTCCACAAGGAGAGTCTGTGACATCTTCTTTACATGTTGAAAAAAAAGTTAAGGTCATAATGATTAAAAAACACTTTATGACTTTCATAGGTCAAGTGTGATTTGAGAGTCTTCATTGTTTAGATGAATCTCATCATTCACCTCAATCTCTTCAGTGGCTATTTCTGAATCTTCAATTGAATATGGCAGACTTTCTTTAAGAGTCACAGATTTGATTTTTTTATCAGAAAGCTGATTTCCTATTGCTTTAATTCCTTTAATACTAATAAACTCTTCTGCGTTTATAAGTATTGATTTAGGGGCATCTTCTCCCCTTTTTTGCTTTGTAAAATTAATTTCTAAAATTGGTCTACCCTCAGTAGTAACATACAATAGCTCTGTCTTTTCTTTTATGAAAACTTCTTCCTTATTTTGATTCTCTATTAAAAATCTTTTTAAAAATGTTCTTTTTTTACCAGGATCAAAATAAACAGCAGTAATTGGTTTGGAAGGAATCCATTTTTCTAAAATCAATTGCTCTTTATCAAAATGAACTGTTAATTCAGGAGTCATAACTTTTACCATGGCATTTCCAGTAATCTCAAGTAACTTATCCTCTCCTTTAAAAGCACCGAGTAGTTTTCCACGCCCATCAGTATTTAATCTCTGAACAGTCGTATCGATCCAAATATCTCTAGGTTTTAGTGTTGATTTACCTTTTTCTTTCAGTTCAATCCCATTTTTGCGTATAGTATACTTTGTTACAATGTTTCCCTTAGAATTTCTCCCCTTGATTATGTAATCAGCAAAATCTAAATCCCATTTTAATTTTTTAATACTTCCAGTATTTCTAAGATTGATTGAAACAATTTCAGCTTCACCATTTGGATTTGGTGAAAAATAAACTACTTCAGAGTTTGATTTTTCTTGGGTAAGATCATACAACTTATCTCTTGTGACTCCACTTACTGGAAAACGCTTAATAAAATAAGTTCCTTGTTTCCCGTCTCGATAAATCATGTTATAAATAGTTCTTTTGTCCTTGCGCTTAAAGACAGCAGCATGAATAATGTTTTTTTCAATAAAAACCTTACTGTCAACTTTTACAACCTGCATAAGACCAGATTTAGTAAACACAATCACATCATCTATATCAGAACATTCACATACAAACTCATCTTTTCTTAATCCAGTTCCAATAAATCCTTCGTCTCTGTTTATATAAAGCTTTTGATTTCTTACAACTACTTTTTTAGCATCAACATCGTCAAATGTAGTAATCTCTGTTTTTCTTTGTTTATCCTTGCCATAGGTTTTTAAAAGATGATCAAAGTATCGAACAGAATAGTCTATTAGATGATTCAAATTATTTTTTACCTCACTAATATCTCCTTCTAAAGAATCAATTTTCTGTTGTGCCTTATCAATATCAAATTTTGAAATTCTTTTTATCCGTATTTCTGTGAGCTTAACTATATCATCTTCTACAACAGGTCTTTTTAATATACTAATGTGTGGTTTTAAGCCCTCGTCTATAGCAATTATGACGGCTTCCCATGTTTCGACCTCTTCAATATCTCGATAAATCCTGTTTTCAATAAAAATTCTTTCTAGTGATGATGAATGCCATTGGTTTTCAAGCTCTGCTAACTGAACCTCAAGTTCATTTTTTAATAATTCAACAGTATTATCTGTTGAAATTCGTAGCATTTCTGATACCCCAATAAAAGAGGGTTTATTATCAATGATCACACAGCTAAGTGGAGAAATAGAAGATTCACAATCTGTAAATGCATAAAGTGCATCAATTGTTTTATCTGGTGAAATTCCAGGAGGAAGATAAATTAATATTTCTACATTTTCAGCAGTATTATCTTCAATTTTTTTGATTTTTATTTTTCCTTTATCATTGGCTTTCAGTATGTTATCAATTAATGATGAAGTATTAGTTGAAAAAGGTATTTGATCTATTACTAAGGTGTTTTTGTCACGCTGAGTAATGGATGCTCTTACACGAATCTTACCCCCTCTCATTCCGTCATTATAATTTTCAACATCGATAGATCCACCGGTTTGAAAATCAGGATAAATTTTAAAAGATTTACCTTTTAAATAGTTGATTGAGGCCTTTATAAGCTCATTAAAGTTATGGGGTAGTATTTTCGTTGATAGTCCAACAGCTATACCTTCTGCTCCTTGTGCTAAAAGCATAGGAAATTTTACAGGAAGATTAACTGGCTCTTTTTTTCTTCCATCGTATGAAAGCTGCCAATCGGTTACTTTGGGACTAAAAACAACTTCTAGAGCAAACTTTGATAGTCTTGCTTCGATATATCTTGAGGCAGCTGCCCTATCTCCAGTTAATATATTGCCCCAGTTCCCTTGCATATCTATCAAAAATTCCTTTTGACCAATTTGGACCATTGCATCAGATATACTGGCATCTCCATGAGGATGGTATTGCATGGTATGGCCAACAATATTCGCTACTTTATTATACCTACCGTCATCCAAATCCTTCATAGAATGAAGAATTCTACGCTGAACAGGCTTAAAACCGTCTTCAATTGCAGGAACTGCTCTTTCTAATATAACATAAGAAGCATAATCAAGAAACCAATCTTTATACATCCCTGTTATCTTAACAAGTGTATCAGAATTGTTTTCTGTTTCTAAAAAATTATTTTCCTCCTCAATCATTCTACAGAATCTAATTCAACCTTAAGGTTTTCAATTATAAATTTTTGTCTTTCCTGAGTGTTTTTACCCATATAAAACCCAAGTAGCTCTTCGCTAGTAACAGACTTATCTAGCATTACAGGATCTAAACGTATGTCTTCTCCTATGAAAAACTTAAACTCATCAGGTGATATTTCCCCCAAACCTTTAAATCTTGTAATTTCAGGTTGACCTCCTAATTTACCTATAGCTTTCAGTCTTTCTTTTTCAGAATAACAATAAAATGTTTGTTTTTTATTTCTTACACGAAATAAAGGAGTTTGTAAAATATACAAATGCCCCTCTTTTATAAGCTCTGGAAAGAACTGCAAAAAGAATGTTATTAAAAGAAGTCTAATGTGCATTCCATCTACGTCAGCGTCTGTAGCGATTACAATATTATTGTACCTAAGATTCTCTAAACTTTCCTCAATATTAAGGGCTGCTTGAAGAAGATTGAACTCTTCATTCTGATATACTATCTTCTTTGTCATTCCAAATGTATTAAGAGGCTTACCTCTCAAACTAAATACAGCTTGAGTATTAACGTCTCTGGATTTTGTAATAGAACCACTTGCTGAATCACCTTCAGTTATAAAAACAGTGGAATCTAACCGACGATCTTTTTTTAAATCTCCTAAATGAATTCTACAATCTCTAAGTTTTTTATTGTGTAAACTTGCTTTTTTTGCACTTTCTCTAGCTAGTTTTCTGATACCAGACAACTCTTTACGCTCCCTTTCTGCTTGAACAATTTTCCTCTGAAGAGATTCTGCTGTATCTGAGTTTTTATGTAAATAATTATCTAACTGTGTAGTCAAAAAATCAATTATGTAGCTTCGAACAGTCGGAAACCCTCCCCCCATCTCTGTAGATCCAAGTTTGGTTTTTGTTTGGGATTCAAAAATAGGCTCCATAACTTTGATGCTTATAGCTGAAATAATAGATTTTCTTATGTCAGATGCATCGTAACTTTTACCAAAAAAATCTCTAACAGTTTTAACAATAGCTTCCCTAAAAGCAGACTGATGAGTACCTCCTTGCGTAGTGTTTTGACCATTAACAAATGAGTGATACTCCTCACTATACTGGGTTTTACTATGAGTAATGGCTACTTCAATATCCTCGCCTTTTAAATGGATAATTGGATATAATAAATCTGATTCATTAGATTGATCTTCCAAAAGATCTTTTAATCCATTTTCTGAATAAAATTTTTCACCATTTAAAATTATTGTTAAACCTGGATTTAAATAAACATAGTTCCTTAGCATTTTCTCCACATATTCAATACGATACTTGTAATGTTTAAAAATCGAAGGATCTGGAATAAACTCAACTAAAGTTCCTTTTCTTTTACTACTTGCTGATTCTGATGGATCATCAACCAGCTCACCTTGCTCAAATAAAGCTGATTTAATATTATCATCTCTATGAGAGGAAACTTTAAAATGAGAAGATAATGCATTTACAGCCTTAGTTCCAACCCCATTAAGACCTACTGATTTTTTAAATGCTCTGGAGTCATACTTTCCTCCAGTATTCATCTTACTCACCACATCAACAACTTTGCCTAATGGGATTCCTCTTCCATAGTCTCTAACCTTAACCCTGCTGTCCTCTATGGTGATTTCAATTGTTTTTCCTGCACCCATTACGAACTCATCAATACTATTGTCAAGAACTTCTTTTAAGAGTATGTATATTCCATCATCAGGAGAGGAACCATCGCCGAGCTTACCAATATACATACCTGGACGCATACGAATATGCTCCTTCCAATCAAGAGATCGAATATTTTCCTCTGTATATTGTGACTTTCCATTCATAACCAAGGTGATAAAGATAACCGTTCAGGTGCTAATTTCACTGGTCACTAAGTCGAAAGTATTAACAATTAAAACGTAATTTTTGTTGAAAAATTCAAAAACCCATTAGTGTTTATAAAATTTCAACACTAAACATTGAATCGAAAATGTAGAACATCTCCTTCTTTAAGAATATAATCCTTTCCTTCAACCCTTATTTTTCCTGCCTCTTTAACTTTAAGCTCACTGCCTAAGCTCAACAAGTCATCTATTGAAATAACCTCAGCACGAATAAAACCCTTTTCAAAATCAGTATGAATAACACCAGCAGCCTGAGGAGCAGATGCACCGGCTGGAATCGTCCAAGCTCTGACCTCTTTTTCTCCCGCTGTAAAATAGGTTTGTAAATTCAAAAGACTATAGGTGGATCTAATAAGTTTAGATGCTCCAGGCTCATTTAAACCAATATCAGTTAAAAACATTTCACGCTCCTCAAATGAATCTAATTCATTAATGTCAGCTTCTATAGAGACCGCAAGAAATAATATTTCGGCACTTTCATTTGAAATAGAATCTCTAACACTATCAACATAGGAATTACCATTTAGAGCATCAGATTCCGAAACATTACAAACATAAAGAACTGGTTTATCAGTTATTAACTGAAGAGGTTTGATAAACTCCATTCTTTCTTCTTGAGTAAAATCAAGCCCTCTAACATTTATTGACTTTTCAAGACCATTTTTCAGCTTTAAAAGTAATTCCAACTCTTTTTGAGCTTCTTTATTTCCCGTTCTTGCTGATCTAGATACTTTTTCAATTTTTTTTTGAACGGCTTCTAGGTCTTTTAATTGTAATTCGACATCAATTGTTTCTTTATCTCGAATGGGATCAACCGAACCGTCTACGTGAACAATATTATCATCATCAAAACATCGAATTACGTGAAGAATAGCATCAGTCTCTCTGATATTTCCAAGAAATTGATTACCCAAACCCTCTCCTTTACTTGCTCCTTTTACCAAACCCGCTATATCAACTATTTCTACTGTTGCAGGAACAACACGTTGAGGATTAATGATATTCGATAATTGTGATAATCTTTTATCTGGAACGTTTACTATTCCAATATTAGGCTCAATTGTACAAAACGGAAAATTAGCACTTTGTGCTTTTGCATTTGACAAACAATTAAACAATGTGGACTTTCCTACATTGGGTAGTCCTACAATTCCTGCTTTCATAATTTATTCTTGATGTAAAAACTTTTGTTTTGCTAATAGTTCAACCTCTGTCTCAACCACATCCTCATCTTGAACACAACAATCTACTGGACATACTGCAGCACATTGAGGTTCATCGTGAAATCCCTTACATTCAGTACATTTATCAGGAACTATATAATAAAATTCATCAGAAATTGGCTCTTGAACAACTTCAGAATTTGAAGCGTTTCCGTTTGGCAAAACAAAAGAGCCTTCTAAAGCAGTGCCATCTTTGTATCTCCATTCATCTGCTCCTTCGTATATAGCAGTATTTGGACATTCAGGCTCACATGCGCCACAATTAATACAATCATCAGTAATAATAATTGCCATAGCAATTTTGTTTTTACATTTGCAAAAATACATCCTATATCTCGATCCCACAAACTAATGAGCATAAGACAAAAAAAAATTCTATCATTATTAAAACTTGGAAGCTGGCTTAAAGAATTTAGTTCAAATAAAAAAATAGATCATCTTCGAAAAAAATTGAGTGATAATAATGGCTGGTTCACGAAATGGAATTTAAATTCCGCTTCTTTATCTTGGAGTAAATCACTAAATGTTGAAGACATAAATTTGTGGTCAAAAAACTATAAAATAACTAAAAATCCAAAAAATATAGGTTTAATTTTAGCTGGAAATATTCCTTTTGTTGGTCTTCACGATATATTATGTGTTTGGTTTTCTGGAAATAATGCCATAGTTAAGCTCTCCAGTAAGGACATGTATTCATTGCCATACATTCTTAGTTTTCTTGAAAATGAATGTCCTGAAACTAAAGGACAAATTATTTTTTCTGATAAAAAATTTCAAAATTACGATGCTATTATTGCAACAGGAAGCAATAATTCTGCTAGATATTTTGATTATTATTTTAGTAAAGTTCCAAAAATAATCAGAAAAAATAGAAATGGAATTGCCGTTTTAGACGGAAATGAGACAAAGGATCAAATAGAAAAATTAGGTTATGATATTCTTGCTCATTATGGCTTAGGTTGTAGAAATATTTCGAAAATATTTGTTCCTAAAAACTATGATATCAATATTATATTTGGAGGACTCTTCAAATATTCAAATGTTATGGATTCTGCTAAATACGCAAATAACTATGACTATAATAAAGCCGTGTTTTTAATGAGTGAATTTGATTTTATGGATAATGGATTTTTTATGTTAAAAAGAGACTCCAAATTTAGTTCACCTCTGTCAAGTGCATTTTATTCAGAATACGAGTCAATAGAATCTGTTAAAAAAATTATAGATAAAAACTCTGATTTGATTCAATGTATAGTTTCAAACAAAATAATCAAAAATTCTATTTTGTTTGGTGAAGCTCAAAATCCGAAACTGTCTGAATATGCTGACGGAATAAACACTCTTGATTTTCTAGAAAAACTATAATAAGTTGATTTACTAACAATTTATAAATAAATGTGTTCAAAAAATAAATGATTAAAATCAATATTAATCTTCTATTTTTTGATATTTGCACTTTAAATTATTAATGAAAAAACACAACTTTAGTGCAGGACCTTCAATATTGCCTCAAGAAGTAATCAATCAAGCATCTAAATCCATTATAGAGTTAGATAATATTGGACTATCATTGATTGAAATATCCCATAGAAGTAAGGAGTTTATATCAATAATGGAAGAAGCTTCTGATAGAGTACTTAAGATCACTGGGCTTAAAGAAAAAGGGTACAAAGCTATATTCGTTCAAGGAGGAGCAAGCCTTCAGTTTCTAATGACCGCATATAATTTACTTGAAAATAAAGGTGCCTACATTAATACAGGAACTTGGTCTGTAAAAGCAATTAAAGAAGCAAAAATATTAGGTAATGTTCTAGAAATATCCACTTCAAAAGATAAGAATTTCAATTATATTCCAAAAAACTATGACATACCTGAAGATCTAGACTATCTTCATATAACAACCAACAATACTATTTTTGGTACACAATATAAGTTGTTTCCAGAAACATCTGTTCCTTTAATTGCCGATATGAGTTCAGATATCTTTTCAAGAAAAATTGATTATTCAAAGTTCGACTTATTTTATGCTGGGGCTCAAAAAAATATGGGACCGGCAGGAGTAACACTTGTAGTAATTAAAGAAAGTATTTTAAATAAGGTATCAAGGGAAATTCCCTCAATGTTAAATTATACTTCATACATAAATGCTGCAAGCATGTCTAATACTCCTCCTGTTTTTGCTGTTTACACAACACTATTAAATCTAAGATGGATCGAATCACAGGGAGGTCTTCAGGAACTTGATAAAAGAAATAAAGTTAAAGCTCAAATTTTGTATAATGAAATAGATAGAAATTCTTGTTTTGTTGGTTTTGCCTTGAAAGAAGATAGAAGTTTTATGAATGTAACTTTCACCCTCAAAAATGAAAGTCTTTCAGGTGACTTTAATAACATTTGGGAAAGTAATAATATTAGTGGATTGAAAGGTCACAGATCTGTTGGAGGCTATAGAGCTTCAATATACAATGCATTGCCTATTGAAAGTGTAGAGGTTCTAATAAAATGCATGCAAAAATTTGAAGAAAAATTTAAATAAAATTATATGAACATTCTTGCTAATGACGGGATTTCAGATTCTGGTATAATAGCTTTACAAAAATTTGGTTTTAATATATTAACTACTAATGTTGCCCAAGAACAGCTCGTTGAGTACATAAATCATAATTCAATCGACGGACTTCTAGTTAGATCTGCAACAACTGTAAGAAAAGATTTGATTGATGCCTGTCCAAATTTAAAATTAATCGGACGTGGTGGTGTTGGAATGGATAATATTGATGTTGATTACGCACGAAAAAAAAATATTCATGTCATTAATACGCCTGCAGCATCTTCAGCTTCAGTTGCAGAATTAGTTTTTGCTCATTTGTATGGAGGAGTTAGATTTCTTTATGACTCTAACAGAAGCATGCCCCTAGAAGGAGAAACTAATTTCAAAGGTTTAAAAAAGAAATATTCTAAGGGAATAGAACTAAGAGGTAAAACGATTGGAATTATTGGGTTTGGAAGAATTGGACAAGAAGTTGCCAAAATTGCTTTGGGTATTGGTATGGAGGTTGTTGCTTGTGACAACTATCTTGAGGAAGCTGAGATTAAGTTAGATTTTTGGGGCAATAATTCTATTTCATTTGAAATAAAAATGATTTCAAAAAAAGAGTTACTAAAAAAAGCTGATTTTGTGACACTTCATGTTCCAGCTCAAAAAAAATATGTTATCGATAAAAAAGAATTTTCTGAGATGAAAAATGGTTCTGTTCTAATCAATGCTGCGAGGGGTGGTGTAGTCAACGAAGTTGCTCTTGTTGCCGCACTTGATTCTGGAAAACTTATTTTTTCTGCTCTTGATACATTTGAAAAGGAACCTAAACCTGAAATACAGTTATTAATGCATCCGAAAATATCATTAACTCCCCACATTGGAGCTGCAACAAATGAAGCGCAAGATAGAATTGGTGAAGAATTAGCCAATCAGATTAATAATTTATTGAATAAATAGTTTTGTTGAAAAAATTAAAACAAAAGTGGGGTATTAAATCTAACTTTCAACTTTTTATAATATTTGTAGTTTTTGGAATTACAGGCTCAGCAAGCGTTCAACTGGGAAAACCCTTTTTAAGTCTTTTAAATATATCACCAGAATTATTTTCCAGTATACCTCTTGGCAATATATTATACTTCATTTTAAGATTAATTATTATATTCCCAATTTATCAAATTCTTTTGATATTTTTTGGAGCAATTTTCTTTCAATTTAATTTTTTTTGGGAATTTGAAAAAAAGATATTGAGAAGAATGGGGTTCAAATTATAATATTATTTAATCTTGTTTAGATACTCTTCCCTGAATTTATTAATTTTTGGAGAAATTATTGCCTGGCAATATGGATGATTTTTATTTGTGTCAAAAAAATCTTGATGCTCACTTTCAGCATAATAATACGAACTTTTTAATTCTAAATTCGTTATAATTTCATTCTCATAAATAGACTCATTAACAATTTTTTGAATTACCTGACGAACAATTTCTTTTTCTTTTTCAGTTTCATAAAAAATTGCCGAACGATATTGTGTGCCAATATCGTTTCCTTGTCTATTTAAAGTAGTTGGATCGTGAGTGGTAAAAAAAATTAAAAGAAGAGTCTCATAAGAAACCGTTTTAGGATTATAAATAATTTCAACTCCTTCGGTATGTCCAGTCCTTCCAGAACACACTTCTTTGTAACTAGGATTCTTTATGTCACCTCCGATGTAGATTGGTAAAACTTTTTCAACCCCTCTAACTCTTTTAAAAATTGCCTCTGTACACCAAAAACAACCACCTGCAAAAAATGCTTTTGAATTCATTATGTTTAAGTTTTACTTTTAATAATTTTCAAAAATAATTCAATAATATGTATATAAAAGACTACTGGACTAATTTTTGAACAAAAAAGCATTAATTTTATTTATGTTATGATAAAAGCTAATTCCATTCACAAAACATTTGACGGGCTTGAAGTTTTGAAAGGTATCGATCTTCAGGTAAAAAAAGGAGAAATAGTATCAATCACTGGCCCGTCTGGAGCAGGAAAAACATCTCTTTTAGAGATATTAGGCACCCTGTCCTCAGCTGATACCAACGACAAAACAAATTTAGAGATCTTTAACAATCAAATAACGAGATTAAATAAAAATGAATTAGCAGAATTTAGAAATAAAAATTTAGGTTTTATATTCCAATTTCATCAACTTTTACCCGAATTCAGTGCTATAGAAAATGTTTGCTTACCAGCTTGGATAGGAAAACAAAATAAAAACAAAACTATTGATCGAGCCAAAGAAATTTTACATCAATTAGGGCTTATAAATCGTTTAAACCATCATCCATCTTCTCTTTCAGGAGGAGAGCAGCAAAGAGTTGCAGTAGCCAGAGCACTAATAAACAATCCTAGGATTATTTTTGCTGATGAACCCAGTGGAAATTTAGATTCAGAAAATGCAAATGAATTACATGATCTTTTTTTTAAAATTAGAGATGATACTAATTGTACATTTGTCATCGTAACTCATAATGAAGAGTTAGCAAACAAATCCGATAGAAAAATATTAATTAAGGATGGTTTAATTTCTAATGACTGAAAAAGAAATTTTCTTATTCCTTATTGAAAAAGCAGACTTTTACGAAAATCCTAATTTTATTGAGTCTGATCCAATTCAAATCCCACACAAGTTTTCAAAACAAGAAGATATCGAAATTACAGGTTTTTTGACAGCTACAATAGCATGGGGCAATAGAAAATCGATAATAAATAGCTCGAAAAAAATAGTTAAGCTTCTTGAGTTTTCACCTTTAGATTTTATAGTAAATCATTCCAAAAATGATTTAAAACCATTTAATAATTTTGTACACAGAACATTTAATGGTAATGATTTGATTTACTTCATAGAAAAACTCAAAGAAATATATTTAAAAAACAACACTCTGGAAAATTATATTTACCTACCAAATAAATCAATTTCTGAAATGCAAAATAATTTCCATTTCAAGTTTTTTCAGTCACCACATGAAAAAAGAATTGAAAAGCATCTTGCAAAACCTTTAAATGGATCAGCAGCCAAAAAATTAAATATGTTCTTTAGATGGATGGTGAGATCAAATAAAAATGGTGTTGATTTCGGTATTTGGAAAAAATTTGACACCTCTGATCTATCATGTCCTCTAGATGTTCATTCTGGTAACGTAGCAAGAAAACTTGGACTGTTAAAAAGAAAACAAAATGATGCTAAAGCAGTAATTGAATTAGATAGTATATTAAGGAAAATAATACCTAGTGATCCTGTTAAATTGGACTTTGCTCTTTTTGGGCTGGGTGTTCATGAAAAATTTAAATAATATATATAATGTGATCAATCATAAATCTGTAACACTTTTTCACTATTTTTGCTTAGCTTTTAAATAAATTAAGCTTTTCATTGCATATGAAAATTTTGCTTAAAAATGCAACTATAATCGAGCGTAGTAACCCACTGCACTGTAAAACGGTTTCTCTTCTTATTGAAAACGGAATTATTGAAAAAATAGATGAAAATATCAATACAAAAGTTGATATTACTATAAAAGAAAAAAATTTACATATTTCTCAGGGATGGTGGGACCCATCGGTTTCATTTGGAGAACCTGGCTTTGAGGAGCGTGAAACTTTAAATAATGGATTAATTACTGCTGCTAAATCCGGCTTTACCTCAATAGGATTGAATCCTAATTTAAATCCAGTATCTGACAACCACGGTGCGATTAATCATCTTATTAATAAAAGTAAAGGATTCACAACTAGCGTATATCCTATTGGGTGTTTAACCCAATCGGCTAAAGGAGTGCAAATGGCTTCGCTTTTCGACATGAATGAAGCAGGATCAATCGCTTTCGGTGATTATAAAATTCCAATTGAAAATTCAAATCTTCTTAAAATTGCACTTGAGTATACACAAAGCTTCGATGGTATCATAAGCTCTTATCCATTAGATGAAAAAATTTCTAGGGGAGCAATGATGAATGAGGGACCCACAAGCACCATTTTGGGGCTTAAAGGTTATGGATCATATGCAGAAAGCACAAGGGTTTTCAGAGATATTAAAATTTTAGAACATACTGGAGGAAGACTACACTTTTCATTTATTACATCAAAAGACTCAGTTGATTTGATCGAATCGGCAAAAAAAAGAGGACTTAAAGTGACTTGCTGCACTTCTCTACCCCATTTATTATTTACAGATGATATTTTAAAAGGATTTGATTCTAAATTTAAATTTTTCCCACCCCTACTCACTAGTAAAGATAGACAAGCGCTTAGAGAGGGGCTTTTATCTGGAACAATTGACTGCATAACCTCTATGCATGAACCAAAAAATATTGAAATTAAAAATTTAGATTTTATTTCTTCTGCAGATGGAAGTATTGGACTTGAAAGTTTTTTTCCAATTTTAAATAATATTTTCCCAATAGAAAAAACAATACAATTTCTAACAAGAGGTAAATCTATATTTGGTATTACTGATTCAAAGATAGAGAAAGGTAGTAATGCTAATATTACTCTATTCAATCCTAATAACAAAAGTATATTTTCAAAAAAAGATATCTTATCTACTTCAAAAAACTGCACTTACATAGGTCAAGAAACAAAAGGACATGTAATAGGGAGTATAAATAATGGCATCATGTCTCTAAGATAAAATCAGAATGAATAAGCCTTCTCTTCCTCTTGATTACTCAATAAAATTATCGAATTCCAAAAAAGATAAAAAACCCTGCATTGTTCTACTTCACGGATATGGAAGCAATGAAAAAGATTTATTTAGCTTTTCACCATATTTTCCCTCTGAATATACGATTATATCATTTAGAGCTCCTATCATTTTAGAAATGGGTGGGTACGCCTGGAGTAATATATATATGGATAATTTAGAAAGAAAGAATTCTGTTATTCTTGAAGCAAAAGAATCACTTAAATTGATAAAAGATTCAGTAAAATTATGTATTGAAAAATTTAATTTAAATGAAAAAGATATCAGTTTAATTGGTTTTAGTCAGGGTTGTATGTTGAGTTGGGCTATGATTATTAATTATCCTTTTTTAATAAGAAGAGCGGTTAATCTTAGTGGTTATATTATTCCTGAATTAATTGACGCTCCTTTAAAAAATGTTTCTAAACTTCTTATTTTTAATTCTCATGGTATTCTAGATCAAATGATACCTGTAGAAAAAGCAAGAGAAAGCTTTGATTTAGTTAAGGAAAATAATCCCAAAATTACTTACAAAGAATACAATCAAGGCCATGAAATTAATCAAGAAAATTTTTCAGATTTCTTATATTGGTTAAAATCTACTTCTCAGCTGGATATAAAAGGTGTTCTATAGTTTTAAAATTAATATTTTCATCCTTATCTATAGAATATTCAATGAGAAGCTCACCCCAGAGACTTCCATCGGAAAAGTTAGCTATAATCCATTTGTGATTTAGAATCTTAATTTGATTAATTAAAAAAATAGATCCCATATCCTCATAAGGAATTATGAGTTTTTTATTTTCAGAAATATTAGTTTCATACAAAGCATCTTTAATTACTGAAACTATACTGTCATTGTATTTTTCTCCCAGAATGTTTAGAGACTTTTGATTGTCAAATAATGAAAAATAACTTTCATTGTTAATACGATCTTCCAAAATAGCTTTTTGATCTTTTAGAATCATAATTGAATTTACTTTCTCATCTAAAAGAGCTTCTTCTCTTTTTAAAATTCTACCAGAATTAACTATTTGAAACAATAAAATTATTGTAACAAAAACTAAAAGATAAATTAAAATTTTATTTCTCATAAATATATAATTATTAGCACTTAATCAGTAGATTATCATATGCAAGAGATATGTTATTTGGTAAATTTTTATTTACTTCATCATGAAATCCCAATGAATTACTTATGTGAACCAAAAAGGTTTTTTTTGGTTTTAATTCATCAATAAGCTCTAGAGCTTCCTCAAGGTTCAAGTGAGAGTCATGTGGCTTAATTCTCAGACAACTTAAAACCAATATATCGAGATTTTTAAGTTTTGATTTTGAGTTTTCATCAATTGTTTTAATATCTGTCATATATGCTAAGTTATCTATTCTATATCCTGTCACTGGAATTTTGTTATGCATAGCTTTAATTGGCATAATCCACTTGCCCCCTAATTTAAATTTTACATTCTCTTTTATAATATTTGATTGAACAGAGGGAGCACCAGGATACTTATCTTTATCATTAATTATATAATCAAAGCGTTTTTTTAAATTTTCAAAAACCTGAGAGGTTGAATAAATCTCGATTAACCCTTGCTTAAAACAAAAAGGTCTAATATCATCAAATCCTGCGGTATGATCAGCATGAGAATGAGTAAAAAGAACTCCATCTAATGTGTTAATAGGGTTATTTAGTATTTGTTGACGAAAATCTGGACCACAATCAATAACATAATTTTTATTATTCCAGCTTATTAAAACTGAACATCTTAATCTTTTATCTTTGAAATTACTACTGTGACAAACAGGATTATCACTTCCTATGATAGGTATTCCTTGAGAAGTACCGGTGCCTAAAAAAATTAATTTAATCATTTGAAATCAAAGGTAAATATTTGCATATAAATAAAACAATCTTTGTAATTTTATGGGAAATTAATAAGACTTATGTCAGTTGAATTAAGTGGCGATCGTCCTTTTGAAAATAGACCTTCAATAGAGGCTAAAGCACTGAGGATTAATCTTAATGAGCACATATATGGTACATTTGCTGAAATTGGCGCTGGTCAAGAAGTTGCAAGGCATTTTTTTAGAGTTGGAGGAGCCTCAGGAACAATTGCAAAAACAATTAGTGCATATGACAAGAGTTTTAGTGATAATATTTATGGAGAAGAAGATGATGGAAGATATGTTACTGAGACTAGATTAAAAAAAATGCTTGATAGGGAAATAAGTCTATTAGAAGATAGGATTTCTAGAGATGAGCATCCAAATAAACTGTTTTTTACTTTAGCAAATACTGTAGCTACTATTGATTATGCTAAAAAATTCAAGGGACACGGCTGGATGGGTATTAGATTTCAAACTTCTGTAAGTCAAGAATATAGCGAAATTAGCCTACATTTTAGATTTCACCATCAAGAAGCAAGGCTACAACAAGAAGTACTCGGTTTAATGGGAGTAAACCTTGTTTATGGGGCATTCTATAAAAATGATGATCCAAAAAAGCTGCTAAAGTATCTTTATGACCACATAGATAATGATGGAATTAACACCGGGTTTCTTCCAGTTGAAATTGATACTATTAATTTTTCAGGACCAGTATTCAAGAATGTTGATAATCGTTTAATCAGCTTAGAATTAGTTAAACTGGGTATGACTGACGCGGTTATGTTTAATCCTGAAGGAAATAATATATTGCCTGCTAGAGTTTTATACAAAAAGAATATTTTAGCCTTAAGGGGAAGCTTTAGACCAGTTACGAATGTAAATATTGATATGTTTAATAAGTCCTATGAAGTTTTTTTAAAAGAACCTAACGTAGATCAGGAAAAAACTGAAGTTATTTTTGAAATAACCCTCTCAAACTTGATGTCTGAGGGAGAAATTGATGAAAAGGATTTTATGGATAGAGCTATGCTTCTTTGTTCTCTTGGACATACAGTAATGATTTCAAATTTTAAAGAATATTATAAACTAGTTGATTACTTATCTCACTATACATCCAGTCAACTCGCACTTTCAATGGGAGTAAATAGTTTTGTGGAAATTTTTAATGAGGAATACTATAAGGATTTGAGTGGTGGAATATTAGAAGCTTTTGG
>TARA_B110000008_G_scaffold266194_1_pt1 | contig 16391 bp, 14 predicted proteins | sample TARA_B110000008 | Tara Oceans TARA_B110000008 (sample SAMEA4396496) | marine metagenome | biome: Westerlies Biome; feature: [DCM] deep chlorophyll maximum layer (ENVO:01000326); material: water (ENVO:00002006), including particulate matter (ENVO:01000060) such as... | depth 40 m
GCTAGCAGGGGAATAGGCCCAAGTATTTTACGCCTGTAATAGCGTTGGGCCAGAAGGTCGGGCCAGTTTTGTATAATCGACATGAAGCTCTCTGAACTTCATCGGAGAAATGAAAATAGAACATAGAGTTCATATAAAAGATACCAATTATTTAATCAAAGATGTTTAGCGGTGTTTACGGTGTTATTACTACGAATATGTTGGACGAGGCGTATACGAGGCGCAATGGTCCTAAGCGTATATTTGCATACAATGTCCCGTGTACCTATGTCGTAGCAAGGGAGAAAACCTTTTTTACTAAAATCATGGAACCCATGGCGGCCAGCGACCGTTTCTTTTACGAGGTGATCGAAGAAGACAAGCCATGCCATCTATACGTTGATATTGATGTGGATCTGGTAACCTATCCGGCCATTGATGTGCACATGGTAAAAGACATGGTGTGTGGGCACATAGAGTCTGGGTTACGCTCCATGGAAATGGAGATAGAAGAGGTATTGGTAGCAGAGTCTAGCAATGAAAAAAAAGGTTCCTTACACATTTTATATCGATTAAAGAACAGACTCTGGCGAAACAACGCGCATGTAGGAGCATTCATGCGCTCGTGCATGGAACGTAGGGTGAAATTATTCCAAGAGGACTACGAGATGTGGTGTATGTTTGTGGACATGTGCGTCTATTCTCGTAACCGTCTGTTTCGAATGACCGGGTGTACGAAGAAACACCAGAACAGAATCAAATGGGTAAAAGGAGAACCATTTAACTATGATAATTGGTTAAAATCATTGGTACAGCCATTGCACCCGGGCGATTGTGAGTTGATTGAAGCAAATGAGCCCGACGGTTCACCGGCGGTATATATCGGTGCAAAAACGGGTCAGTTAACCTTGGCCAACTTGGACAGTGCCGTAAAAGATAAACTTATTGAATTTGCCCGTACTATTTCTCCCGTGCGAGGTATCTCCTATTGTCCAGCGTATGGAACGTGGTCTATCAATCTCCAGACGAAGGATTGTATATTCAAAAGGGGAAGACATCAAAAAAACACCATGTATATGGTAATATACGAAGAGGACCAAACATATCGAATGAAATGTTGGAATTCAAAGTACCCTTGTTGCATCGAGGGGATGAAGGAAAAAATTCCCCTACCTGATCAATTGAAAAAAACAATAGATGAATACATCGAATTCCCCATTTCACCCAGTGTTAATATCGGTTAAGAATGTCCAGTATCTCATTTAAATCGCGGTGTACCTTTTCCGGAAAATTGGAAATAAGTAACCGTTTCAATATATCATTTACCGCCATGGATTTTGGCAAATACCACGGTTGTTTATTCAACCATTTTAATATTTCTTTCTGTGTATAAGATGGGAAATTTCTCAATTTAAAATAATAATAGCATAGTTGTTGGTATTTTTTCTGTATGCATAAATGCTCCTTTGTTTTGTCCTTCCCATAAACTATAAACTGAATCCCTCCGGATGCCAGTGGTATTTTCTTCTGGTCAATACAACATGTCGAATTAACCGGCACGGAATTTATCTGATGGACATCCGTGGCACCATGTATTTTAGATATAACAAATTTTAACTTCGGATTGGAATGTAAATCCGCACATATTTCCCCCCTAGATTTGTTCAAAAAAACACAGTCACGTTGTATATGAACCGAGGTGGAACCATCGTATTCACGTATCATTTCCAAATAATAATAGGTAATCACATGTTTTACCTGCTCTAAAGAAAGCATTTGGTAAAACCTCTCTTAATTATATAGGATCATATGTAAAAAGTCAGAGTATAAATAACATAATGAATAATAATAAATGGTCCAATCCATAGGCGGTATATTGCTCGCAGTAGGAATGCTGGGTATATTTGCCTCTATTGTTTTTATGAACTCGTTGGATTATCCAAGTCCACCCATACCAGCTGGATATATAGTGGGGATGGCTGCCCTAGCAATTGGAGGGGGAATGACCGTGGGTTCCAGTCTAATCGCTGTTCGAGAGGCAAAGAACGAAAAAAAGCTACCACAGTGGATAACGATAGCCATTTTAGCAGCTGGGTTGGCCGGGTATGGCGTATGGGAAACCACGACCCACCCGTTAGAACTCCCAGAGTGCCCATGTCCCGCTAATTTCTATGGCGATTATCCATGTCTCCCATGTCCTCAGACAGTATTTGGTGTATGCAACGCTCGTGGAGAATGCGACGATACAAACGAAGGCAATGGAAACTGTTTTTGCGAAGTGGGGTGGAGCGGTGATTCTTGTGACGTATGTGCTGCTACATTCCAAGGGGCACTATGTGACACATGTAAGAGGGGTTGGACCGGCGAAGCATGTGACAGGTGCTACCCGGGGTACGCTGGGCCAAAATGTAATGTATGCGCGGAAGGTTGGGTACCGGAGACAGATGTTATAGGAACACTGTGTAGACGGTGTAAACCGGGAAGATGGGGAGGGTACTGTAAGGAATGTCAAAATTGTATTAAAGATGATAAAAATGCTATATGTAGAGATAACGACTGGCATGAACAAAATGGCTACAACCCGGACGCATGTACTGCTCAGGGGTCCGCATGTTCCGATAAGTACGACTGTGACTCGCTGAATTGCAAGGGTGTATGTGTCATAGGCGATGAAACCACCGGACAAGTATGTGAATTCGATGGAGATTGTTTCCCGGGTGATTGTCAATTCAAAGAATGTTGTTTAGAGGCAAGACACGGCAATGGACACTGTGAGTGTGGTTCTATTGGCTACTGGGGCGAAGATTGTAGAGCCTGTCCGGGCTTTGATGGGGTATATTCAGCCACTATATGTACAGGCCATGGTACATGCGTGGCGGAATATGCCGGTGATACGTATACAGGTCTTCGTTGCGAGTGTACAAAAGATGGTGTGGAACCATTTCCAGCGTGGTCCGGGGACACCTGTTCTTGTTTGAAAAATGCTGCCACCGATACAACCTGTGCAAAGTGTGCAACAGGTTCCTTTGGTCCACAGTGTTCTTCCTGTCCGGGTGGATCTGGTATTGCTCAGTGTAATATGCACGGAAAGTGTGACGACGGAATCACTGGGCAGGGTACATGTTCGTGTGATATCGATGTTAAATATGGCGGTCTGGGTGCATTCAAAGGAGCTTCATGCGATAGTTGTCTAAGTAGTGACTTCTATGGTGACCAGTGTAAGACCTGTCCTAATATACAGGTGGTTCAGTGCATCCCCGGTTTAAATTTGACCGAGATACCCGGTGTTGGTCAATGTGTTCAATCATGTGGACCAAAGACTTGTAACAGTAATGGCCTATGTATCTAATTTTTTTCTACAATATTTACAAGTATCAACAATTATTTCAATCGGTCCCATCAGAAGACATAACATTAAAGGGGATAACCATATTCTCCAGAATATAAAAGATATAATATATTTAATCATTTATGGAATAGACACTTATATTTGTACTACCTTTTCAAATTTACCACCGCCAACTCCAGTGACTTCTTTCTTTTTCTCTTCCTTTGGTTTGATAAGTTCCGCCATCATTTGCTTGTATGTTTTCTTCTTTGGCATTTTACTATGCCGCTGGTTTACTTATATACCCCAAACTTATATGATTGGGATTCTGAATGACAATGACTGTTTCAATCGGTGGAGTTTCCACGGGGACGATGCTAACGTTTGATCTACGGGATTCTCGTTCGAGATAACGGTCCAGTTGGTATATTTCGTATCGCAATTGCCAGTATAAACACTGTTCTCGCAGGGAAGATAGAAGAGCGGTTAAACAGGCGACCAATATAAATCCACAGGCAATTATCAGTAAAATGCGTAAAATATAGATGTATTGAACTTGAAATCCAACTAACACGCCTAAAAATATCACTGTACAACAAAGAATACAACAACTGCCTTCTTCCTCTTCTCTATCCATTGTATATAAGAGTACATATATTATATAAATGATTTTGATATATATTTCATGCGCCTTCGTCTTATGGTTTTATCTAAGCATCATGAACAATGGTCGCGTATCGGACCGATGATGTCGGGCCACTTTTTATATCTATACTCCATACAAATGCACATACGTACAAGTATTTTTTTCTTTGTATAAAACGTATCGATTTCTATTCAAAGCACAAGATGGACGGTCTGGCATTGTTCCGATTAACACGGGTTCCCCAAAAACAAAGTAAAAAGCGCAAAGTTAATCAAAATCCAGAAGAACAATTAAAATCGGATCTTTCTGGTGTAGAATATTACTGTTCTTCGTGTGGAAAGACCAACCTTGTTACCGCGGTCTCTAATATCCAGTGCAAATCCTGCGACTGGCGTATATTGGAGAAAGGTCGTAAATCGATTGTTACAATAAACGCGGTATAAATAACACCATCTATTTATTTGGAATGTATTCCTACAACTATTTGTTTGAAGGTTCGAGTGAGACCCGTACAATAAGTCACGACAAACCGAGAATCAGCGGGCCGGATTTGTGTATACTTATCATTCAAGAATTGTTTGGTAAAAATACACCACCATGCCAATTACAAATAACCGCGGCGTATGTCGAATCCGGTGAAACGGTTACAGTTGATCGTGTCTACGCACAGAAATTCCAACCAGAAACAAAAAAGGAAGAGGTAAAGACCGTGGTACCAAAGAGAAAGAGAGTGAGACGTTGGAAATCTAGATCCCCGCCTAGGAGAAGATGGAGGTCAAGGTCTCCCGTGGACAACAGATATAAAAGAGTATATACTAATCACTGTAGATAATAAATGTTAAACGGTTCTTCATTGACCATACTTATTTTAGGAATACTTTCTAGTTTGGGTATTGTTTGCCTTCAAATATATGCGCTGGCTATTGATTACCCATTGAATATATTTACGGACTCTGCCATCCAGTTAAACTGGTCGGGTATACTATCTGCTATAGAAGCGGGCGTAGGATCGGCAGTTCTACTTTTATGTACAGTAACTGCCATACCGTACCTAGGAGTTGTTAATATCAAAAACACAACACCGATTAAATTCGCGACGATATATTATGCCATCATGGCACTTACCTCTGGTATTATTAGCGTATATCGGTTATCAGAAACCGGCATTGTTTCCGTCAACGGCGTATGCAAACGGCTCGATGGAGACGTAGGGTTAGTATGTCCCACCGTAATGTTTCGTTCTAAAATGACCATTGAAACGAAGGAGGATTGTGTATTCAATGCATTTGCCGATTCTCATTCGGTATGGAATAAAGCCGGGGAACCGAAAATTGATTGGTCGGACAAGGAGATGTACGACAAAAAATCACAACAAACTGTATTTGACGCATACAAAGCTGCCCGCGCGGACGTCGATATCGATATGGAGGAAATGACTTTGTACCACGACTGTTGGTATTGGGGTTGCGATGAAATATGCAATGATAGACACGCTATAAACATTGTAATGGCATATGCCTCTGCCGGTGTATCGGTGATATATATTGTTCTGGTAATAATGTCCGGTATTCAATCCAAGTTTGATTATAAGGAAGTACCAGACGAAGAGCCGTTATCACCGGTAGATATACCTATAAGTGTACCCGTAAAAACAGTTGAACTGCCCTCTATACCACCCGGTGATCCTATACCGGATACGGATCAAGGTTCTTCATCGGACAATAAAGGCAGTCCCTCTTCCGATAATATCAGATCTTGGAACTTTAATTTACGCATGTGAAAATAGAATAACATCGTCATCCGGACGATAAACAATAGTGCGAGAATGCTTAAATCGTATAACCACATGTTGGTTAAGTATCTGGTTTTTGTTTCAAACATATCGTATACTGGACATTCCTCCGTACACTGTTTATGCATACTAATGCATTGCATATCGCACAAATCTTCATATTGGATGTAAAATATAATAACACTAATTGCATAAGGCATTGAGAATGCCATTTTCCAACAGAGAGCGGCATTGTACAACCCAATATTATGTTCATAATAATGAATGGCATACGACATAATCACAAGAGATAATAGCAGCGAAGATACACAGCTGGCAACCACCATGTAATCCGCATCTATAAAAACGAGCGAAAAACAGGAAGTGGCAAACACCAATCCACCAAATTTTCGAAATAGGTTATCGGCATCCCTAGTTACACGACACTTAAAAAATTCTCCACAACAGCGGTTTGTGTTACAGGCCATTACTTCGGTTTTATAGTATTCGTGTTTGCATATTTCACAGTGCGTTTTTTCTGATTCTTCTACCCATTTAGAAAGACATTTGGCATGTACATCACCAGAAGATCCTTTGCATAAGCAAGGGTGAACAAACGGTCCTTCTTCCTCTAGGCATATTCTACAAGACATTTAAAAGTAAATATTTGGTATTTATATATAATTATTCTTTAATCTAATCGTAGTATTTATTATATCAATAATGCATATATATGAGTAGAAAACGTAAACGGGATGATACCCCGGAAGAATTGAAATGGTTATTAAAGAACCAACCAACAGTATATTATGCAACCAACGACAGTCAATATAAACTTTCTGGTAAAACTACGACCTCGTGTAGGATACTACGAAATGACCTTGTTAAACACCGTGTATCTAAACCTGTTGCCGAGTACACGATTTGGTCTAAAAAAGACTTTACAGTTGTTATGGTTTTACAAGATCGCAATGTTCTTATCAGAATGTCTGGGGGCTATCTCGTGAAAGTAGAACCGGACGATATTCGATTAGAAAAACGAATAGGTAAAGGTGGTAAAGTAAAAGAAAAACCGTGTGGTTTCAAATTCTAAACACCGCGATGCGTACAATCCGAATCACCCAGTGGATATTGCCGTATATGATAACGTAAAGTGTGTGTATCGTTCCTCCAGAATGGTCCAAATGCATTCATTTCCACTTTCTTCATGTCTGGCTGAGACTCGATGCGAGAAACGGCTTCTTCCTTTGTATTGTATGTTCCAAGTATTTTGGGCATACTTTGATAAAATTCAGTGTTACAATAAACCATAAAGATAAACATTTTTATTAATCACGATATGTATTTTTTATACCCACAACTGTTGAAACTTCCGTCGCTACTCCAAATGCAAACAATGTATTGAAAAAGAGGACCGACATTTTTGCAAAGTGGACCAACAACTTAAACCCTATTGGTATAATGATTCCCAATGCAAACGAAGTAATATATACCACAATCCCCACCATAACAATGTCGGTATACCTTAAACCCAGACAGTCTATTTCCGATAATGTTATTGGTATATCCTCTTGTAGCCTTAGTGCTATATCCTTCACACCCTCGAAGTTTTTAAGGACCCAGTTAAAGGGCACTGTTTTATATAGCCATAGGAAGGTGTCTGGAAATTCTTTTCGGAACCAAAAGGTCGGTGACCAAAAATACCCCATGTTATCAAAGGAGGATAATGGAACTTCGGCTGTACAATTCGAGAAGGAGGTGGATTTGCTCACCAAGAAACATAGCTCTGGGTCACATGAATCTGCTAAACCCGGATAATACTGACAGAAACACTGTGGATATGCCACATCGTGTAACCACGCGAACATGTCGTCTACCATACAATTTGGAATATTGGGAAGACAGGTGTACAGAAATCCATACACCGAATACATGTATATTCCAATAACCAATATCCAATTGAAGGGCGCCATGGTGGCCATAGTAAAGAATGGTAGTGAAGAGTATATCTGTAGTCCATATAGGCCTCCCCAGAATGCCAATTGGTATCCCCATTGAGCGGATATTTGCTGTAATCGTTCTTGTGTAGTGCTGGTGGAGCAGTAAATGATTTCCATGGGGCAAGCTTCTATAAATGGATAGGTGATGATGTAACCCAACCCGTGACCAACAAATGGTACATAGCCCTCGTCCACGGTGCTAACGAATTGTAGCATTATCTGGATGATATCTTTATTATTTCGGATGGCCCAATTTTTCCACAGGTAATCCCAATCCTTAGAGGCCAGTTTCATTGGTGACAATTGTCTGGTTGCATTCGAGCGAAGTCGCGTAGATCGGAGAGCATCGCCGGATCGAGTCGATTCGTCGTCAAAGGTGACATTCTCAAAGGCCCTTTCCGCAGCAGATTGCAATGCCATGGCCATGTCTTCTCTGTATGACTTTGCTCTCTTTTCTTGGTTTTCAAAATAATCGATAAAAGATGGTACGATAATCGGCACGTACGTATATTCATAATAGTTCACCATTCGAATCCCTTCCTTTATAGCAGTGTTCAACAGGTTGTCCACGATGACACAGTTTACACACACATAAGTACCTTCCTGTTCGTGACATGGGCGTATGTCGGCATTCAGGCCAGCGGCTCCCAATATGGGTGATACAAATTGCTGAGCTTTTAATTTGGACGGTGTAGTTGGCTTGTTCTTGGCATAGTGTTCAAATAAAGGCGGAATCATGGCCAATTGAGATCGCATATGATGCAAATGCCCATGGACATCGAATTGTCTTTTCAACACCGGTGATACTTTAAATGCGGAACTCATTGTTTTATAATGGTCGCCAAGTTGCATCGCGTGTGGATATGCTTCCCTTGCAAATTTGCTCATATGTACATAAAAACGGTACATGTTGCTCACCGAAGTATCCCCTGTCTTTACATTTGGATATTCTAAAAAGGCCGAATGAACCCACGTGTCCACATTTTTGATGGTTATGGTATTGGACACATGTGCCCGTATCTTATGAAGCGCGGGCAAGTACAGGTCCAAATTAACATGATCGTGTTTCATGATGCGCATCATTTCCGATGCACTGAGTCCTCCAAATACATGGCGAAGATAAAGAATGGTAGCATGACCAACATCGTACCCCATCGTGTATTTTCTCTTCCAGTTGTACAGAATATCATGGGGTATTGGAAGTTCTGTTATATTTGCAAGTTGTACAGCAATGTATCTTTGCTCCAGACACTCGCTGATTTCTATTTGTTCCAGAGGTCTAAGCTGGTTCCATGTATAATTCTTGTACATATGAACCATCAAATCACATCTCGACTCCCCGTCCCAATCTATTTTCTCCGCTATATGAAGCGGTGTGTCTGGATTAGAGGAAAACAAATGGTGAATGGAGTTTCCAGAGGAACGCATTCTCGAACACCCGATGTCACAATAAGATCTTAAAGAAACGGTACATATAACCGATTCAATCGTTTGACATATGCTCTTGAATGCTCCACCGATTCCACGAATAACCTTCATCAGGGGCTCCAATGCCTTTTCTATGAGGGACCACAATTTGCTCATTTGTTGTAGCAGCATGTTAAAGAACTTTGTGATCAGCACCCACAGATCCGTGAAAAACCCATCTACAAGTCCACCTGCCGAAAATAATTCTACAATTCCGGCAAATACTTTCCCAATGAGAGAAAATAGTTCCAACACAGCCTGAGACATCATACCTTGGAATATTTTTAGTATAGTGTCCAATGTATAGAAGAATTTACCTGCCCCATTGTGAATGCCATTCATGAAGGTTCCAAAGGCTTGAAATATGCGGCGAAGCCAATCGATCCATAAGTTGAGCTGATTTATGATCAATTCAAAGGTTGGCTTTTCAACAGAGCGACCAACCGCTGCTCCTCTTATAATATCGCTAAACCATAACAAACCGTTATTGATAAACCTTAGCAGAACAATTACCGTGTCCATAACACTGTACATCATTTTAGCCAGACCCTGTTGTACACCCGGGCCCACTACCCCTACCGGAAACAACGCTGCTACGGAAGCGGCAACTCCAGCGGCAGTTCGTTGTAGGTCGCACAGTCTTTCGGATAAATCCAGCTTGAAATTTTGAACATCCAAGGCTAAGAAACTAACAGCAGTCATCGTCATGGCCCTCACCTGTTGGGTTATTAAAAACACCCCGGTCCTTAGAGTCATGCTAGAGGAACATATCACATCATAGGACCCATATAACTTGCAAGAATCCCGTTCGTATGAATATTTCACGCCAGATACGTTGCCCAATAGATCGTCGTTCCATTCGTCTTGGCCGTATTGTAACACATCGGTTGCCAACATGAGATATTCCTTTGATTCGCAGTAGTTATTGTTCTCTGAGTTATAAGCCGGTGCAAACTGAGAAATAACACCATCAATCAAATATGCATATTCGTCTGCCAGTGCAAACATATTTTCAAAATGATACGAGCCACACCAATGATGCTGTGCGTTGTACAAGTTGGTTAGTAGATCATTCCTAAATCCACGCTGTGTTACTTCTTGTTCCGCATCTGGAAAGTAGAAGATACATTTACAGGTGCTGTTATAAGCAAGGGGTAGCGATGGGTTACAGGTGCACCCGGGTCCATTTTCACCTGTACAATAGTCAATTTGGTTTCTAGTATGTCGTCGTCGGTTACATTCCGTGTATTCACCAGTTCCCCACCCGCAATTTAATGGTATATCGAAATAGTGACCGGTTACTATATCTGGGAATGCCAAAATGGTCCTTACAAGTAATCGCCAGAACTCGATTGTTGCCATGGCCCCTACTTTCGTCGGCAACATATAGAAATCGGCTATACTTCCTTCAAATGCCATTCTGTATGACATTATTATAGGATCCCACAAATTGGCTTGTAGCGTCGGTTGACCACAAAACGGATCGTATAAAGTGTTGTCACCAAATGGATTTTCCGCCGTTATTGCCAGAGGGAAATTTGTAATTGGTTTATCACACAAACATGTTCCTCTTGTAACATCCCAGTCCATATTATCTCTCCTATGTTCGCACGAATATTCTATATTACGGTCTATAAGCATGCCATCATAGCGTTGTAGGGTTCTCCATAGGTTTTGTTCTTGGTAGAATATACTTTTCCATAGTATCTCATTTACCAGTTTGTTTCCACCGTATACCATATTGATCCATATCTGGACAAAATAGTAAATGGCACAGGGTCCTTTAACATACCCAAACTTCGAAACTTTACTACAGTCTAATTTCACGTGGTCCGGAACTCCTTCCAATACAAACTTGTCTTGGCCGGATACGGCATTTTTAGCAGCGCCTTTAACTATTTTATTGGTCAACATGGTTACCCAATGTAACATGTTGGTGTTTCCATAATTCCACAATTCTAAATGTAGAAGCGCCTTGCTAAAGTCCATTGCCTTGGTCATATAATTCGGGTCGGTGATAAATTTGGGTATGGGTACAATGACGTGTATAGCGGTTCGGTATACTACATGCAAACCTTCTATACCGGCCAACCATAATCTAGCCTGTGTCGCCAGTGCAAACTGTTCTGGTGCACCCTTCAAGTAAAATTCTGGGATAAACAATTGAATCACCTTTTCAAACAGTGTAACGCCCACTGTATCCACATAAGTAGCAGCTTCTAATCCGGCAGATCCAACATGGTACACCGATTTTGTAAACAGTGGCATTTTACTATACGGTGGTAAAATTTGCGTAAATTCTTGAACAAGTGATATTGGTATATTCCACAGGTGGTTTAATAGTCTGGGCAATTGTGGCGTGTTTACCAATACAAAGCCCATATCAAATACATCTGTAAGTCCATCGCATATACACGATGCAATCTTCTCCTGATTTGCAATAACCATTTGCGTGTTTACAACGGTCTGTGTTATATTCCATTCGTTAACTAGCACATTATTATACATGGTGTCTCCAGAAGCAAAGTTCTGAACCGATTTAAACAGGGATATGAAGGAATATAATATCAGCTTGAAGGTCTCTATTACAGTGGACATGTCGCACCGTATTGCGATTGCTATGGAACCGGAGGTCAGTTGGCCGAATATAGTAGAATAATAGTTATACAGTGGTATCAAAGCGTCAAACACAAGACGTACCAACTGAAAAATACTAAACAATACATCTTGAAACAATGGTCCCAGCAAACTACGAAATATACTATCTCCACCCGATAAAAAATAAGAATACCCTTCATGGAAAGCAATCGCTGTGCCTACAACCGCTCCAAATCGGGCCAGATTCAAAGCTTGACCCGGTAATCCACTTACAAACACCATGGTCTTGCCGATGGTGATAGACACTATATCTCCAACCAAATCTACGGTAGCCGTAGTCATAAGTGCAAGATTAGTCTGGATTACCGCGTCCATCGCGGGTTCCGAATGTATCTTATCCGAATTTAACACCGAAGATATTATGTAGGCGAATACTAGAGAAAGCATTAAAACGCCTACAAAAATAAATAAGGCAATTATCATTTTTAGAAATATATACAGTGGCTTATATACTTTAATAAAACCAACAATAACGCCAACACTTTTCTTCTACTTTCCACCCGTTCTTCTGCTCGTTCTCGGTATATCTTTCTATATTATCTACAATACATTTACAAACTTTTTTAATGGAAAAATCACCACTTAAGAATGCCATGTTATACATGACGCAATATACATCTCCTTGAAGACGAATGGATTCGTCTGTTCCATTATATACAAGTATCCATTTCAAATGTTTATCACGGTTAAGACGGCACACCGATCTACGAATATTTTCCAAGTAGGCAAATGAATCTAGGTCTTTATATACAAATATCACCATGTGCATGTCAGAGTAAAAGGTGGGTATAATTGTTTTAAACCTCTCGTGGCCCGAGGTATCCCATAACTGCAATGACTTGTAGGCTACACAGTCTACACCTATAGTCGGGGTTGCATTTTGATTTTCTCGTATAAAACTTAAAAGAGTGGATTTGCCGACTCCGGTATCACCCAGTAAAATTGCTTTTAACTTCATATAAATATATCTCATGGTTAATTTATATATGGTTTCAATAAAACCATCTTTCCCACCGAATTGGGCACCCGACGATGAAACCGATAAATGTTCCAGATGTGACGGGCCATTTACCATGTTGAACAGAAGGCACCATTGTCGGGCTTGCGGAAAGATCTTTTGCGCGGAATGTTCCGCACACAACGGCTCTATCCCATCGTATGTACATAAGGTATATAGCTCAACCGCCAGTCGTGGTCTCCGTTTATGCGATGGTTGTAATATGCTTATCATGGAAAAGAAAAAAAATAAACGTTTCATTCTGATTTTTTCCATGTTGCCCTTATCGATAAAGGAATTGGAAATCCTACTATATGTAAACAAAGAATGGAAAACCTCTGTATCATGCGTCATAGGAATGTTTAAATCTATACAATACAAAACCGGGTACAAAAAATGGTCCGGGTTGGAGCGGAGGTTAATACGCACCCATTGGAGAGAATTTGTAGGACATAGTAGGCTTATGGTCCAAGTATTTAATGGCATGTCGGGTATAACAGAATTGTCTACCTATACACGACATTTTAAATGTTCTAAGAAACATACCCCGTGTTCAGAGCTTTATTGCGATTCTAGGCTATGTAGACAAGACTTTAACCCGTTTGATATATTGGAACTAGTATATTCACAACACACCCCAATGATACTCAATTGTCCGGAACTAGAGTCTTGGATAGGGACCATACTTAGTAAGATGCACATAAACTGGCTTATAAAATTCCTACCGTGGTTTATTCAGATGGGTAAAACGCCGGCAGCGCAACGCATTGTTTCAAACAATTTAATACCGCTGGCTTTAGACAACATGGAGTTTGCATATGCCATCTATTTCGAATGTGAAATGTTACTTTCTTCTGATCTTAAAACATACTATATGGCAATACAGTCGAGATTAATGTCCGGGCTTACGGTGGAGGTAAAGGATGATATTCGCAAATCCCATCGTTTATTAAAATTATGCGAAGATCCTCTGAAACTTTCCAGTATATCCGTAGACGTGGATGGCATCAGACTACCGTATGAACCAAATACGATCGTTAAATCCATTGTTCATACTCGAATCCGTCAAGTGAATTCATTCACAAAACCGTGGATCCTACCAATGCAAACAAACCGGGGCAAAATAGAAATATTGCAAAAAAACGACGATCTGAGAAAAGATCGTCTGGTGATAGCGGTTATGCATCTATTGAGATCTATCGATTCTAGATTAACATTTCACACTTATCATGTATTTCCAATAAGTTGTGAAACTGGATGGATTGAAATGATACCAAAGTCGAAAACGGTGTATGACATTAACAGAACCTCCACGATACAAAATTATATTATTTCATTTAATCGCGCAAAATCATCGGCGGTTTTAAGAGACTCTTTCATGTACTCATGTACAGCCAATTGCGTCTTGGGATACATGCTGGGGTTAGGAGACCGAAACTTGCACAATATACTAATATGTGGCGAGACGGCGACCATAGCCAATATTGACTTTAGCTACCTACTGGGATATGATCCCAAGTTTGAATCCACTGAAATGAAAATCACCTCTGGTATGGTAGACATGCTAGGTGGGTACGATTCTCAAGAATTTAAAGGTCTCAAAACCATGTGTTCTACCATATATGCTTCTGTTCGGGTATATACATACTTCTGGTATTCTATGTTCCGTTACTTGTCGGTATCCTCACCAGCCATATACCCACACGGTGGCGATTTAAAGACTTTACAGGAGCATATCGACCAACGTTTAATGCCCAATGCAACCGATGAAGAGGTTAAAGTAGCAATTGTGAAATCGGTCAATAGTAATTCAGACTCGTGGAAGTCGTCCATATCGGATATGGCACACTCTGTAAAGACAAATATATCGGGTCTGTTTTTTAATCTAGAATTATGATATATAAATATTCGCCACCGGCTGGGTAAATGGGAAAGGAGAGATTTCGTGATTGCGATGACACAGATGACAATTGTTGTAACATGAGAGTGTTAACGATATTGATTTTGTTAACCATGTTGATTCAACTAGCAGTTATGATGACCCCGTTGGTTGCGGGGTACACCGTGTACGTGAACAACAAGGCGAGTTTTGACGCGATTGGCAATTTAAGTACACGGGATATAGTAAGCAACCTAAATAATGTAAAAGATTTACCAATACAATCACTGGGAAAAGATTCGAAACATGCTATGCACAATGCGAAGATGGCAACAGATAACGTGTTAAGGTTACTTGCCAGAGTGAAAAATATCACGGGAGAGGTGGACACCAATGCGGATATATTCAACGATATACGAACAGTGTTGAGGAAAACAATGGTTCCTCTGGATAGTATCAAGGACTTGTTAAATCCCCACATGAGGGGAACCGTGTTAAGGATTTTGGATAAAGTAATGAAAATTTTGGATACCATGTCCGACGCAGAAATCCATCAACTTATTATGTCCATAGATAAAGCGGTACTCGCCGCAAATAGGGCGCTTTCTATAGGCAATGTGAATAAAACCTTGCATGTTATGGACGATGCGGATAAAACATTGAATAAATTTGATTTGATGTTGAGTAAATTTGTTAATTAATAGTATATAATTAATGTTTTTGTGCTTTAAATGTCACGGGTTATTATTATTTTAATATTTTTACCACTAGCTTCGTGCTTTTATCACACAACGGATGCCATATTAAAAGCAATTCAATTGGAGTGTACTATGGTCACCGATTTGACATGCGACATGCATGGTGATATACTGGTGGTAGACTGGAAAAAACACAAGCCAAAAGGTGTGGTGTGGGCATTTAATGAACATGCCAGAGAGCGCATCACCGGAGAGCTGGCACTCGAAATGGTTCAAGAACTTAAGACCTTGAATCCCGACACAAGAATCACCATCGTTCCTATAGTCAACGCTTGGGGTAGAAAACGGGTGGAACAGGGAAAACGGTGCCAACGTAAAAACCGAAATGGGGTGGATACGAATCGTAATTACCCACAAAAAATGGTGCACCATTATGCAAGACAGTCTCAAGAATACGAAGGAAGACATGCTTTGTCGGAACCAGAGACGAGACTGGTGTCTTCCTTGTTGAGGGGTGCATCGAGATATGTAAATGTTCACTCTGGTGAATATTCATTGTACATGCCGTGGGACAGTATTACTTCTCGGCCTCCAAACTACGAAAGGATGAAAAGACAATTAAAAAAGTACAGTGAACACTGTAAAGAATGCTCTGTTGGCCCAGCCGCTATCACCAGTTTTTACAAGGCATATGGTAGCAGTGTAGACTACGCCACTACAATTGGAGTACCAGAAGCGTATACTTTTGAGATTTTTGGTTCGGACTCACCCAATTGTGATAGGATGTTCAATCCATACGGAGAAGAAAAACGAAAGGTATTGGACCAATGGAAAAAAATCATGACCATGACCATCTAGGTCGGGCCAGTTTGTTGGACCAACGCTGTGTTCATACTAAAATTTTTGGGCCTATTTACCTGCTAGCAATTTTAGAGAGGGCACCCCTAAAACCAAAACATATTTTATTT
>TARA_B110000008_G_scaffold102169_1_pt1 | contig 16313 bp, 14 predicted proteins | sample TARA_B110000008 | Tara Oceans TARA_B110000008 (sample SAMEA4396496) | marine metagenome | biome: Westerlies Biome; feature: [DCM] deep chlorophyll maximum layer (ENVO:01000326); material: water (ENVO:00002006), including particulate matter (ENVO:01000060) such as... | depth 40 m
AGTTCTTCATGACTTGTTACTAAATTTGCAAATTCATTTGGAGGACCTGGTATCGATATTGTTTCGACAAAGCTTAACCAATTTTCAATAAAAGAATCAAATTCTTGCTTAGCCTCTTGATACGTAACTGTTTTATCATCCCAGTTTTGATTAGCTTCTAGCACTTCGTTACCAAGATTAATTGCAACAATTCTTTCACCGTTAATTTCTTCTAAGTAGGAAATGTACTCTATGGGTAAAGTTGTAACTGTAGTAGAAGTTGTATCTTCAACAATCTCTGTATCCACCACTTCTTCTTCAATAACTTCTTCAATACTAATAATTTCTAAATCATTATTTTGAGCAACTCGTTGAATAAATGTATAGGTAGTCGCAATCATACCAATTAAGACTAAGGGCAGAATGAGCCTTCCTGGTTTGGGGTCATTATTATAATTTTCCATAACTATATACTATCAGTATTGGTTTCTAAATCTTTCATTATGCTTGTCCAATCTCCATCTTCTTCTTTTAAGACTGTTAGAAATCCTGGACCAGTAAAAATACCTTTGATATTTGGATGACCTAATAATTTTGTAAGTTGAACATCTTCTTTTACATTTTCAAGATTTAGATAAATTGAAATCTCATATTTATGTTGAATATTTATCTTTTTTGCATTTGGATTTGGAGTATCGTTAAATTCTATCATTACTAATTATTTTAATAGAAAAAAACGTTAATATTATGTCTGTATGAATAATCAAACAATTAGTTTACAAACAATTACCTCAATTAATTTTGTAAAAACATCATTGAGTCTTTACTTTTTTACCCTTGGTTCAAGTTTCTTAGGGCTATCTCTCTATTTATTTTTAGAAACAGTAGGTTACACAGATAAGATTATTACAACTTGGTCAGGTCAAGGCGCATTCTGGGCAGTTATTATTTCCTCAATTTCAATCTTTTTGTTATTTTTACCAATTGAATTTTTTAATCAATTCAAATTATCTAATACTTCTTTCAATGATTTAATTGTAAATATTATTTCTACAATTTTAATTTCTATCTTTTCTTTAGTTTTATTTCAGATTTTACTTCCAGAAAGTATGCTTCTTACACCATATATAAGTTCATTAACTAGAGCTACTTCATTCTCTGGCTTTATTGTGATTCCAATATTTTTGTTTCTTCTTAACTATATAGAGAGAAGTATTCGATCTATTTCAAAGTACACTTACTATCTTGTTCTTTTAATGTGGATTATAAGTAGTAAGTTTTTTATTTAACTTACATTTTGTCAACAGGCTCAATTCCTAAAGCTTTAAATACTTGAAGTATTTTTTGATAAAACAGTTCCACAATATAAATTCTTTTTTGCCTATCAGAACTGGAAATTTCTTCAGATAGTATTTTGTTATTAGAATAAAACGTATTAAAAAACTGTGATAACGTGTATCCATATTCTGCCAAATGATGAGGTTCATTCTTTTTCAATGCATTAAAGAAATAGTAGTAAAATTTTGAAATTTCTAAAATTAAATTCCTTTCATCGTCATTTAATTCTTCTTTAAAGTTAACTTGTGTAACTTCTGAAGCGCTTTCTAGAATTTTTCTTGCTCTGACCTGGGCATATTGAAGATATATACCCGTCCTTCCAACAGTTTCAGTAAACTTATCTATATCAAATTTATAATTTTGAGTCCTATTAGGTAGTAAGTCAGAGTATGTTAATACGGAATTAGTTAATATATCCAGGCTATCTTTTTCAGAATTCTTTTTTTTCAACTCGTTTTTAATATCATTTCTTAAACTAACTAACTTATATACTCCACCATCTCGAGTTTTCAATGGTTTATTATCTGCTCCATTCATTGTTCCATAAGAAACATGTATAAAGCTACTACTTGATAGTTCTAAGTATTTTACTGTTGTAAAGAGTTGCTTAAAATGATTAGCTTGTCGTTGGTCAACAACATAGAGGTATTGACTATAGTCATCACTTTTTTCTCTAAAGTAAACCGTACCCAAATCAGTTGTTAAATATAAAAAAGAACCATCAGACTTTATTAAAATTATTGGAGGATCGTGTTTTTCTTTTGAAACCAAAGCACCATCATCATGGGTTACCTTGTTCTTTAATTTTGCATCATTAATAACTTTATTAGTTTCTTTAACAACGTTACTTTCTCCATAAAAAAGATCAAAATCATGATTTAGTTCCTTTAATAATTTTTTTATTTCTTTTACTGAAATATCAAATATTATTGCCCAATTTTTTAAAGCCATCTCTTCACTATTATTTAATTTTTTTGCGATATCTTTTGCTTTTTTGTAAAAACTAATGTCAGACTTTATGAGACTAGTTGCATTAGGGTAAATAGATTCTAAGTCTGAATATGTTATTGCTTTTATATCAATATTATTTTGCTCAATATAAGCCAAAATTGAAGCAATTGGCATACCCCAATCACCGAGATGTATATCAGATGTGATTTTGTTACCTGCAATTTTATTAATATTGTATATTGATCTGCCTATATTTAGAGTTCTTAAATGACCAACATGCAGGGCTTTCCCTATATTTGGACCCCCATAATCTATCAATATAGATTTTTTGTCTTTATTCAAATTGTTTAATTTTTTTGTAATATTTTCGTCAAAATATGTGTTGCTCAATACAAGGTTAATAAAGTTATTTTTCCCCACCGTTACATTCTTAACAAATTTATTATTTTCTAATTTTTCTATTAAGCTTTTTAAAATATCATCAATACGTGGGTCTTTAGAGTGTTTAACTAAATTATTACACTGAATATCGACACTCTCTATTTGTGAATAACTTAACTGGATATCTTCGTTGATTGAAAATTTACTTAAAACTTTGTTTATATCATCAATAATGTATTTATCACCAACTATCATGTCGTAATTTTAATGAATATTCGATGCATTAACCTTTTTTAGAAGATAATTTATAAAAAAAATATTTTTGTTTTTTAGGTCTTAATATAATGTCTAAGTGAGATCAGTAAGTCTAATTAGAAATAAAAGTATTTTTGCTTACTTTGTACTAATACCAACTTTTATCTTCAACATTAGAAACATTTTATTTCCACTTAATTACCAACAAGATGACGTAGCTGAGTTAGAACCTATATTCTTTGATAGTTTTATCTGTGCTTTTGATTGGGGTGACCAGCACCCTTTGTTTTCAGGTTTTGTGTGGACCCTGGGACAATTAATCGAATTTCCAGAATATTTAGTATCTTTTTTTATATTAGGTACCTCTATTTTGTCAGTTATTTTATTCCATAATATATTATCTAAACAATTTGATAATAATTTAGCTTTGCTTGGAGGCATTTTCCTTGTAACTTCACCAACATTTATTACTTACTCCGTATCTTTAAAACAATATAGTTTTGAAATATTTTGTTCTTTGCTTTGTCTTAATTTTCTTCAAGAAAGAAATAAAGATACGCTCTCTATCAATGCAATAGTTATATATTCTGTCTCGTTTTCAATCTTATTTTTATTTTCCTTTGTTAATGGTTTAGTAATATTTTTTTTGATTTTATTTTTGTTAAAAGAAAAAAACCTGAAACTCATTCTTTCTTTTTCAGTTTTTGCAGTTTTATTATTCTTTTTTCAGTCGAATCTCTTGAGTAAAATAGAACGAGTTTCACAAGGAGGATATTGGGATAATTTTTTTCTTAATACATCTTCTATAGAAAAATTTTTTAACTCGTTCTATTTTTTAAATCAGTTATATTTAAAGTCGATTATTTCACTATTCATTCATCCGTTAATGACATTTATTTTATTTGCTGCAATATTGGTAGTATTTTTCAAAAGAAATAATATTATAAATTTTTCAGTTGTTTTGATTATGTCTCTTTACATATTGTCATCACTGAGTTTATACCCACTTGGAGGGGGTCGAACAGACATTCTTTTCTTGCCTTTTGGTATTATTTTGATAATTAATTTAATTTCATATTTTATTAATGATTTAGTTAATTTAAAAAATAAACAAATTCTTACAGTACCGATTATCATTTTACTGTTTTTTTCAGTTACGCTTTTAAAGCCATATTACAAAAACGAAAATATCACACCACTACTTAATGAAATAAGTGAATTATACAATTCTTCAGAGGCTGCAATAGTTACAACAGAGGAGCAAAGCCATGCTTTTTTGTATTATTCTCAGAAATTATATGATTTAGGTCGCTTACCGGATAAAGGATGTTCAGTTCGGATTAATATTGATAATTTATTTATTCAAAAGGATAATGAAAATTTAGACGTAATTAATCAAGTCAAAGAGTATCCAGAAGTAGTTCTAATAGGTATTGAACTTCCGAACACCCAAGGCCAATACAGAATAGTAAGTAAACAATTATTAGAAGAAAACTACTATATAGTTGATGAAAAAATATTTCCTGGATATGTTAAAGCAGTTTATTTTAATAGAGAGTAATTTTGAATACTGAAATTTTTATAATAGTTACGTCACTCTTTACAGGAGGAGCAGAAAGGCAAGCTATTTGGCTGGCTAATTCACTCTCTAATAATGGATACGATGTTAATTTATTGATACTAAAAAAAGGGGATGAATTAAGTTATTTAGTTAATAAAAAAATAAAAATATATAGATTTCAAATTTACTCTATAGAAAGAAGTAGGAAATCATTTAAAAACCTTAGGTTCATTAGACTCGCGATAATATCTATATTGAGAACTAGGAAGTTGATAAAAAATTCAAAGAAAAATAATAAAGTAGTAGTTTCTTTTCTATACCACTCTTATGTTCTCGGATATTTTGTTAGCATATTTTCAAAAACTAAATTAATTTACTCTGTGAGAAGTGATCGCCTTGGGAAAAGAGGCAGTAAAAAACTATATTTACGCCATTTAGTTTTTAAATTAATTTCAAGTAAATCTAAATCAATCGTTTTTAACTCAAAACATGGCATGCAGAAATTTAAAAATAGTATAAGGAAAAACGATAATTTTTTTCATATTCATAATGGCCTATTACCTATTAAAAAAGAAGATAATAATGAATTTAAAGTTGAGATTTCAAATTTTTTAAAAGATGCTCAATATAAATACATTGTTGCAGCTAGAGTTGACCCACTTAATAATTTTAGTAATTTAATTGATTCATTTAACATGCTTAGTAATGATAATGTAGATTTCAAGTGTATAATTTTTGGTCGAGGGCAAGAGGCAGAGTTAATCGAGAGAAAAATTAAAAATTATAATCTTAATTCTAAAATATTAATGATGGGAAATGTGAAAAATGCGTCATCTTATTTTTATATGTTTGATTTACTTATCCACCCTGCCCTACATGCAGGATTTTCAAATTCCATATCTGAGGCAATTCAATCAGACCTCAATGTAGCTGTTGGTAAAATTGGCGACTCAGAAGACCTATTTGAAAATAAAAGTCTTATTTTTGAATCATTAGATTCAGTTGGTATATACAGCATCCTCAAATCATTTAATAGTATGAACTCGGAAGAAAAAAAACTACTTTCTATGAATTCAAAGATAAATTTGCATACTCTTTTAGATAATGAAAGTACTATAAAAAAATGGATTGCATTAATTGAATAAATTACAAACAATTGCCATATTTTTACCTTCAATTGGGTACGGTGGCGCAGAAATGTCTTTAAGTAGAATTGCAAACTATTTGTCTGCTAGCAATATAAATGTTCACTTAATAGTTTCAAAAAGAGTCAAAGATCAACTTGATTTTATTGACGGGTCTTTAATAGAAGTTGAATATCTTAATTCTAAAAAGACTTTGTTTTCTTTTTTTAAGCTATACAAGAAAATTAACAAAATTAAGCCCGATATTTTGTTCAGTACCCTTCCAACGCCAAATTTTTTGATAGTCTTACTAAGTTATTTAAAGTTAATTAAAGCAAAAGTGATTATTCGAGAGGCAAACTCAAATTATATTAACTGGAAAGGTGGACTTAAAAACTTTATTAACAAAAAAATGGCCGTATTTGCTTTTAATAATTCACATGGCAATATATTTATCTCAAGTGAATTAAAAAACAATGTTTCAATTTTTATCAAGAATGAAAACAATATTGTAATTTATAATCCAGTTTTTTTTGGCAACTTCCATAAACTTAGTGATGAAAAAGTAAATGAATTTAAAAAAACAAAGGAACTCTGGTTAACTGCCTCAAGAATAGAGGAACAAAAAGGTTTAAATTTGTTTTTTGATATTGTAGATAATCTAAAAAAAGAAAAAGATCTCGAGGTATTGGTAATTGGTGCTGGAAGTAAATTAAACGAATATAAAGAAAAATATTCTGAATTACCTATTACATTTTTAGGCAATGTTAAAAATCCACTTAAATTCATGAAAATAGCTGATGTATTTGTCTTCCCATCACTTAGAGAAGGCCTTGGGAATTCATTGATAGAGGCTCAAATTTTAGGCTTGCCCATCATATCATCGGACTGTCCATCGGGACCAAAAGAAATAGTTAATTTATTTTCAAATGGGATATTGTTTGAATCTGGGAACAAAGATGATTTCTTAATTAAAGCAAAAGAAATTAGAGGACAACAAAAATCATCAGTTAGTAAAAAAAATGTGCAGAATTTTGATATCCAAAGAGTAGGGAAAAGGTATTTAAGTTTTTTTGAAAGTATTCTTAATTAAGTATTGAACATTACAAGCAAAAATAATTATTAAATATGGCTCTATTAGAACCCTAGTTCTAGCGTTACCATATGGAAGTATTGAGATTAGGGTTAAGTAAAAAATAATAAGTAACAAGTAAAATAAATAGCTTTTATTTTTTTTGGAAAACAAAGTTAAAATAAAAATTAAATTTATTAATACTACATAAAATAGTGAAAATAACTTTACTAAATTTAAGTAAGGCTGTTCAATAAATGAATTATTCCAATTACTTCCTCTTATACCAAATAAATTCCATGTAGTACTCCTGACAATCGATGCAACCTTACATTGAATATTTTGGAAGGTACCTTCTTGTGAGTCTTGTTTTAGATTATTAATAAATATTTTTGGTTCTGTTTGGTTATTAAATTTATTTTCGAGCTTCCACTCTTCGAACTTATAGCCTGGTTCAGATACCCTGTCTTGGTTGAAGTCAAAATCTTCACAAAGTGCTGAACTTGCGTCATTGAACCACTGCATATGGAAATATGAACTCGTAGTGTAAAAACTTGTTCCATAATTTTGAAAATTATTTAAATAAATCAAGGATATTACAGATAATGGAATTACTGAAAAAAGAAGAATCTTCTTCACGCCTGTTTTAAAAAGAAATATTTTTAAAATAATGATAAATATTAAGATATATACTCCAAATGGCTTAACTAATGAAAATAACCCAAGTGAAATTCCTGAAAATATAATATGACTTGTTTTTTGGCTTTTTGATAAGAAAACAGTTAAAAGTAATAAAAACATAGATATATTTTCAGTCATAATTTGTGATGAGCTAATTAATACATTTGGATTTAATAAAAAGAGGGCAGCACCTAAAAAGCCTAAAAATTGATCTTTTTTTAAATTATAAATAATTTTATATACGAGCAGACAACTAAGTAAATCGAAAATTAAATTTGTATAAATAATATTTTCTAAATTGATAAATTGATTGAAAAAACTTATAAATATTGGATATCCAAGTAATCGAAAAGTGTTGATCCAGTAGTTCTCAATATTTTGCTCAAAGTAAGATTGTGAAATATTCTCCGATAAATTTATATAATGATATGAATCTTTGGTGAACATCATTAAGTCAAAATTTGTAGAGTAGATTATAAAAAGAAGTCGTAAAATGACCAGGGTTATTAAAGTAGCAAAATATTTTTTATTTATCATATAAAAATTCTATTTAATACTAATAAATAATAATTAAATTAACATTTATTCTTAACTTTAAGAATTAGCTTTATAGAATAATAAAGTGAATAATTCGAATTTCTCTTCAGATACTAGAAATTACTTATTTAATCGAATATTTCCAAAATTAATATCGATTATTTCAGTCCCTATTTTATTGCGACTAATAAATCCTACATTTTGGGGAGAGGTGGCTCTATTAGTTGGATTGCAGGCACTTGTTGTTGGTTTAATTTCTCAAGGAAAAACTGCATCAATGGAGAGATATTTTACTAAGATGAACCGAAAATTTGCAAAACTTTATTCTCTTAGGTACTTGTATATTTCAATACTGCTATTTTTTATTATTTTTATAATTCTTGAAGTTGGGTTTAGGTTAACTTTCTTTAATTTTTTTGATTTACCTTACGGGCTCCCATTGAGATTTGCATTAATAGGGAGCTTATTAATCGCACATAATAGATTTTTAATATCCATATTAAAATCTAATCAAAAAAGTTTAAAAGTGTTGAAATACAATCAACTTTTAGCAATATCAACCCCAGTAGCACAAGTTTTATCTGTGTATTTTATAATAACCATTTCTGACTTTCAGGACAGAATGATTGTTTCTGCGTATTTTTTTGCACAGGTTTTAATTTTACTAATAAACAATGTTTCTCTTTTAAATTTTATTAGAAAAAATATTAGTTTTAAAAATGATATAACTGATGAGCATTTAGGTAAAATTTCTACTTATTCAAATTACACGTATCTGTTTATAATTTTTTCTTCTTTGATAAACTGGGCTGACCGTTATTTTATTAAAATTTATTCAAGCCAACTCGATGTGGGTCTTTATGATGCAGTTTATAGAATTGTTGATATTTTAGGAGTCATAGTTGGATCATTTATGGTTGCTATAGCCCCCATACTCTTTTCTAGAAGGGAAAATACTAATAATTATTTTGATAATATCAGGTATCAAATAGAGATTACTTTTTTATTATCATTAGCCGGAATTTTTATATCCCCAATAGCAATTGAACTAATACTTCCGAGTATTTATTTTTCTCAAATAAAAATTGTACCGGTTCTTTTGCTTGGTTTAGCATTTGCAAGTTCTGCATCGGTACTAACTACAATCTTTGATGTAAATGAAAGAAAAGATTTAAATTTAAAAGGTATTGCTATAGGTGCAATTTTAAATATTATTTTAAATATTATTTTTATTCCCAAATACGGCACACTAGGAGCTGCTTATGCAATGTTGCTCTCAAGTTTATTTTGGTTCTTAGCTAACTTATATTTTTCTAGGAGTTTTAATTTCAAATCTAAAGGGATTTTTATAAATATTGTTTTTGTAAGTATGATTACTTTCATTCATTTTTATCTATGGGAATTTAGTTTCATTTATAATGTGTTCGGAATTATTTTTTTCCTATATATTTCATATAGGTCATTTAAAATATTTAAAAAAATGATTATTTTTTCAACCTAGTTTATATATCAATAAAAACTTTTTTAAGAAGTTGTTTATTAAGATTAAGATTTTCAATAATTTTTAAAGACTTTTTAGCCATTGTGCCATCTCCGTATGGATTAATAGATGTTTTACATTTATTAATAAATTCTTCATTTTTAAATACATATTCAATATTATTCAAAATATCAACTTCATCTACTTTTGAAAAAAGAACATTAGTTGAGTGGAGCCTTCCAAGTTGCCTGTCCCCAATAATTACAGAGGGACATTTCAACGCTGGAGTTTCTTTTATTCCTGCTGAAGAGTTGCCTACATAGCAAACTCTTTTACTACTTAATGTGTTATTTAAATTTAATAAACCATGAAAATCTTTTCTGCCAAGGGATTCATAAAGATCAATAAATTCGTAATTATTTTCCCATCCTCTAAGAATATGAATTATTTCCTTCCCGCCGATATCACTATTTGGGTATGTGCAAATAATTCTTAAGTTACCTTTTTTTAATCTTTTAAAAGAATTTTCAATAGCTTGAAATTCTTTGCTAATTGTATCTTTCTCTATCGGTATTGGGTGCTGAGTAAAAATAATAATATTTTCTATATTTTCTAAATTATATTTTTTATTAATTTCCTCTTCTGAAGTAAATTGGTTATCTAATATTAAATCAACTGAAGGGAGACCTACAGTAAAAATATTTTCTTTTTCTTCACCCATTTGCTCAATTCTTTTGCTGGCTTCTTTGTTAGTTGTAAAATGAATGTGAGCTAGCTTAGTCATTGCATGTCTTACTGAATCATCAAATGTACCACCTTCAGTAATATCCCCTCCTTCGAAGTGAGCAGTAATAATTCCCATTTGCGTTGATGCAATAAGTGCTGCAAAACCTTCATATCTATCTGCATAAACAATAAATAAATCAGGATTTATTTCACGCAGTGCATGCGCAACTAGTTCGACACCATTAGATATGGTTAAGGAATTATTGATTAAGTTTTCTGATTCATGTTTAAAGTCAATTAGATAATTTGAATCAAAACCGTATTCCTTAACTTCGTTAATTGTTAATCCATACTCTTGATCAATATGGCTTGCACCAATTAGGAGAGTTAGATCTATATTTTTACTTTCCTTTAATTCATTAAGCAACGGTAACTGTAATCCAAACTCAGCTCTACTTCCAGTAAATACCGCTACCTTTTTCACTTTACATCCTGCTGTCTAGATTTTCGCCAGTTTCTATGTGATTTAAATTTTTTACAATATTATTAATATTTTTTATTAAGTCAGTTTTAGAAATGGAGACATCACCTTGTAAAAGGAGATTAAAATTATTAACAAAAATAATTAGTTCTTCAGAATCAAAATCAGAGTGTTCTACAATATCAAATTTTATAAATTCTGATTTAACAATTTTCTCTTCTAAGCCAACAAACTCTTCAAATTCTTTTTCACCAGATGTATCTGCTTTAGTGCCCACAATTGGATACTCCTTTTTATTTTTTTTGATAATTTCATAAGCTTCTTCTTTTGACTCAACTACAACTGGTGTCATATCTTTGGATTCAATAAAATTTTTTGCTACATTAATAATTGGGTAAAGGCTGAACTCTTGATTTATTTTTGGAACTAATATGTCCCCACCTTCAAGAGCAGAGCTTGACAGTATACAAATCTGAGCAGCTTCTTTATGGGAAACGAAAAACCTCTTTATTTCAAATGGTGCAGGTAAAGGCTCTCTTTTTTCAAATCTTGTTGAAAAAGATTGAAGTAAACTACCATTTGAAAATGCTACATTTGCAAATCTAGTTGTTGAGGTCTTTATATTTATATCAAATTCATAATGTTTACACTGCAGTACAAGCTCCATTATTTTTTTTGAAGCACCCATAAGACTCACGGGATTTGCTGCCTTATCTGTTGAAACAGAAAAATATCTATCTGTTAAATTATTTTGTTGTAGAGTTCTTAACAAATTTGAATGTTTGATTACATTTGTATCAAACATTTGCATAAGAGAGTAAATATCTTTTTCTGATCGTACATGTTTTATTGCGGCAAAATTGAATACGTCATCGTATGGCCCATTTTCTAAAATAAACTGATCACTAATTTTTGAACCAAAATCTAAAGGAGATGTCAAAAGATTGATTTTAGATGTTTCTGTATTACTGCTTCTAAGATTTCTAACTAAATTAGTCAAACCGTTCTCGTTTGGATCAATTATATGTATACATGAAGGTTGAAATTGGACTAATTCGTAAATAAATGAAGAACCAATTGAGCCAGCCCCACCAATTACAAGTATTTTCTTTCCGTAGTAACGATTTTTTATTTCTTCATAATTAGCTTCAAAATCTGATGAAGTTAATAATGTTTTTCTTCTTGTTGCTAAATAATCTCTTTCTTGAATTAAGTTTTCCATTACTAATGAAACATCGACAGTTCTAGTTGTGTATTTATAGGGATATTGATAGAGGCAATTTTTCCTATAGTCTCATCCAAGTCTTTCGCAAGAATTTCTCCGGTGCCTGGTCTTTTAACCCAAATATTTTCAAGAGATAAAGTTTCACCTTCTTTTATATCTTTAATTGATACAACACAAGCATAGGCAAAATCTATAACCGGTTGTTCATCAGGAAGTATATTTTTAGAACCCCCTCGAGCTTTCCAAATTTCTTGAGAAAAATTGACTAAAGTTTTTAACTCATCTGGTTCTATTGAAAATGGATTATCAGGCCCAGGCCATTCACGTGATTTAGTAAAATGTTTTTCAACTATATTTGCTCCAACAGCTATTGACCCAAGCGCAATTGATATTCCCAAAGAATGATCTGAAAGTCCAATTTCAAGATCTGGAAATTCTTCCTTTAGATGTGTAATTGCACCAAGTCTCATTGTTTCTGGGGGAGCAGGGTATATGCTAGTACAATGTAAAAGAGATAAAGGCACCCCGTGGTTTAAAATTGTCTCTACAGATGCCTTAATACTTGAAATATCATTCATTCCAGTGGATAATATCATTGGCTTTTTAAAGCTTGCCACATGGTTTAGTAGCGGAAGATTATTACATTCTCCAGATCCAATTTTGAAAAGTTCCACACCTAAATCATTCAATCTATCAGCACCCTCCCTACTAAAAGGAGTAGAAAAAAATAAAATTTCTTTGTCTTTTGCGTATTCAAAGAGCTCTTTTTCTTGACTTTCATTGAGTACACATCTATCAATAATGTCCCATAGAGACTCGTCACTAATATTTCCAGGCTTCATATCTGTAGGAATCATTTCCATATCAGTGATGTGTGTTTGAAATTTGATGGCAGACGCTCCAGAATCAATTGCTAAGTCTACTAACTCTAATGCTTTATTGAAATCTCCGTCATGATTTATGCCTGCTTCAGCAATTATAAAAGGTTGATTATCATCAGATATCGTAATATTCTCATTAATTTTAAACAAATTGTTCCCGTCTATTTACTACATTATATGTAAATTAAATTTATTTCTGTTTATTTATGTTGCTATCAAGTATATTTAAAATATTTCTACACGCATCATTGCCATAACTTGATAATATTTTATTTCTTACAATTTCTAACTGGTTTTTATGCATGGTTTCATATTCTTTGACATCATTATTACAACTTTCTACAGTTTCAACAAACGATTCTTCATCTTCACACCTTATGAATTCATAATTATAAATTCTTTTTAAATCACGGTGTATCCAAAATCCTAATTTAGATTTAAGAATTGATTGGATAACTACTGTAGATCGTTCAGAAACAATAAACTTGTGGCTATTAATTTGTTTTTCTAAGTCTTCGTTTTTATTAAGTATGTTTATATCATAATTATTAAGATAAGTGGTCCAGTCATATGGGTCTCTAGGATGTGCCCTAAAACTTAACTTTATATTTTTTAAGTTTAAATACTTTATTAAATCAACTACTTGAAGTTTTATCATCTCATGCAAAGCCTGATTGCTTTCATAAAGAGCACTAGAACCCAAATAAAGTACACCACTTGCTTCATTATTGGTTATCTGACTGTATGAAAACCGTGGCGATCCGACTGTTAGAGCTCTATTATGATTCAAACTGTTCAAAAAATTGGAGTAATCATTATTAAAAGTTAAATTAATGGGAACCATATTTCCTTCATTTAAATATTTTCTTATTCTGAAGGTACTTAAAAAAATTGACAATATATTAGAAAATACATTTTTACTTTCCAATTTTTTCTCATCTACAGAAATAAACCCACTTTGTAGTACATAAGACTGAATATTTTTCGATGCAAAAAATGCTAGTAAGTGATCAAGAAGAAAGCCTCCAGGTGAAACTATTAAAGTGTCATTTTTAGTTATCTCTTTTTCAATTGTTTGCAAATATTTATTGAAATTTAATAATTTAATGAAAGATTTAATTTTAGCTTTTTTTTCATCTCTTCTAATAAAAAATTTTTCTGGTAAATTTATAATTTCAATATTGAATTTACTTATTTTTTTTAAATCTTCTGAACCTAAATTGGCAAAAGAAATAAGACCTATAGAGTAATTTTCATTATTTGAATTTAAGTAATTTGCTATCGATAATACATTTTCTAATGCCTGACTGTGTTTGATACCAAATAAAATTTTCCTCATTGTCTTAATAATTCTATTTCATTTAAATCAAATGTCTGAGTGTAGAAACTCTTAATAGCTTCTGCATTGAAGTCCTTAATTTTTGAATGTCTAATTAATTTATCAGCTTCGTTATTTTTAGCATTCACAATAAAGTCATCATAGTTAATCAAGACATCCTCAACTTCTTCAAAGGTTGCTTTCACTGCATTCATTGAAAACATTAGAGGATCAAAATTTGTATAATCTATTTCAGGATAACAATATTTTAAAATTTTCCCCTCATCAAGTTTTTCAGAAAGGGTTTGAATTGTGCCTCCAACATACTGTAAGTTATTGTCATACATTGCCCAAAAATTACAACCAGAACCTGTATATTGTGGAGAGATACCAATATGTAGGTTTACAGTTTTAATATCACATAATTTTTTATAAAGTTCATCTTTAATAAAGGACGCACCGAATACAATTATTCTTTCACAAGTAAAAAGAGGATCTAATAATTTGGGCAATAAATTTATGTCACCTTTTTTGAGATATACTTTGTTTTCTAAATTGAGATTCCATTTTTTTTCACTAAAAATCTGAAATTCTTTTTCTTTAACAGTATCAAAATAATTTTTAATACTTAAGTCTTCCTCTAGAGGATTTGAAGTAGTTTCAGAAAACTGAATAACTTCATGACCCATATGTGTTAAATATGATGCAAGTGCATTATGTCGTATACTTGCTCCAGTAAGAATTCCTATCTTCAATTTAACCTAAACTATCTAAGAGTATGCGAGCATCAATTCTTGAAAGTTCGTAAGGGCTTTTATTCACTAACGTATCAGCTCTAAACCCAAATTTTATACCCTTTATTTTAAGAATATCTATGGTTTCTTCATTATAAGAATTTGATGGGTATGACATTGCTAAAGGTTTTTCATTTATAATATCTGTTAAGACGTCAATATTTTTTTGAATTTCAAATCTTTGTTTTTCATATTCTAGAGTTTTTAAATTACTTGCATGTGAGTGTGAGTGGAGTCCAATATAGTGTCCCATATTATGTAATTTCAAGATGGAGCTTTCATCCATGTAAGTTGTTTCTACAAGACTTTTTATATTAACTTCATAACTTTTAATAAAATCTAGAGATAAATTTTTATAATCGTTATGGTCAAAATAAAAATCTCTAACATAACGTAACTTCCTATCGTTTTCTGAGTAAAAAGTAAACTGTTCTAAGTATTGAGAATTAATAAAAGATGTTTCAAGCTTAACAATTTTTTCTTCATCTAGGTTCTTGTATAGAAATTCTAAAAATTCTATATTAAACCCCTCTACACTTTTGAATATTGAGGAGTTTCTAAAGATTCTTAATATTTGATGAACATCATATTCACCACTGAGGGGTGCAGTATGAATAAAAAAACAAGCTCTAATATCATTTTCAATTAAAAGCTGGTTACCAATTTGAAATTGACTTTTTAGACCATCATCAAAAGTAAAAAATATTTTGTTTATTATCTGTTGGTTGTTTAGAGACTTAATATTTGTAGCATTCTCTATTTCATGTATTGCTCTTATATGATTAATAATTTTTCTAAACTCTTCTGAATCAACTGAGCCTTGTGTTTTATTATTTTCATCTAAATGTAAGTCATGAAACATAATCGATGAGAGTTCTGTCATGATGTAATAATAACTCAAATAATTCTTTTACATCTTATAAACCATTATCATATTTTTAATGCCTGAAAATCTAATAAAATATTGCATTGAATGCGTTATCTCGAATCAACGACCTAGTAGTGTTGTAGAATTTAAAAATAAACTTGAAGACATTAAGCCCAAAATTCAATTTACAGAAGGTGTTTGCAGTGCCTGCATATGGGAAAAAGAAAAAAGCAAAATTGATTGGAGCCAAAGAAGAGAAGAATTAGAAATTTTATGTGAAAAATTTAGAAAAAAAGACGGATCTTACGACTGCATTATTCCAGGTTCTGGTGGAAAAGATAGTGCGTTTACAGCTCATTATTTGAAATATGAACTTGGTATGAACCCATTAACAGTCACCTGGGCACCTCATAGGTATACAGAAATAGGGTGGAAAAATTTTAAGTCATGGATTGATGAAGGTGGTTTTGATAATATTTTATTTCATCCAAATGGGCGTGTTCATAAAAAATTAGCCAAATTAGCTTTTCAAAACTTAGGTCACCCGTTCCAGCCATTTATTATTGGCCAAAAACTTACTGGCCCTAGGGCATCTATTTTACATGATGTTCCTCTAATATTTTATGGTGAGAACCAAGCAGAGTATGGAAATAAAATAGAG
>TARA_B110000008_G_scaffold65863_1_pt1 | contig 16311 bp, 15 predicted proteins | sample TARA_B110000008 | Tara Oceans TARA_B110000008 (sample SAMEA4396496) | marine metagenome | biome: Westerlies Biome; feature: [DCM] deep chlorophyll maximum layer (ENVO:01000326); material: water (ENVO:00002006), including particulate matter (ENVO:01000060) such as... | depth 40 m
AGTCTTTTCAGTGAGATGGGATATAAGGTTTTTAATTCTTGAGCAAATAAGGAAACTCTTAATTCTTGTAATGCATATTGAAACTCCACATACATATCGGGTACTTCTTCGTCATTTTCAACAAAATCAACCACCTTCTCAATCCATTTATCTTGTAAACGCCTTATTCCTTTAAGTGATTCAGCATCTTTGTCTTGTCGTTGTGAATTTTTTTCAATGCGTATCTTTAGTGCTGCCAAGTATCTTGGGAAATGCTTTATCTGATCGTAGACAAATAAAGGCTTCTCGTAAGCGGGTAATAAAAGTTCTAACTGCTCATCGATATCTTCCCTTACTATCGCAGTTAAATGTTTTTGTTTTTTTAAGGCAAGCGTGATGGCATGGTAACTCGCAGCAACCGATGTCAAAGAATTTGAAAGTTCAATAATCACCTCCCCAATTCTTTTCTTAGCAAAGGTGACCAGTAGTTCGAAGTTACTTTTTGTCCTTGGCACAGGCTCACCCCAGTTCATTGATTCATTCAAAACAATCTCAATAAAGTTTTCTTTTAGGGAATCGGTTTCAATATAGGTTTTCAGAGACAGTCCATAGCGATCAAATTGAGGGGGTATTTTTTTTAATATTTTTATGCGATCTTTTAATTGAAGTGTGAGTAACATTCTCACACCTAAATGATGTAAGGACCTTGCCTCAATCTCATTGTCTAACACCTTTAGGTCAACATTATTTTCATTTGGGATCAGTGCCGGGTACCCTACAATCTCCTCACCCTGTCTTTCAGCGCTCACCTTTCCAGGGACATCATGCTCAGGCCAAAAAGTCAGTCCCTCTTTTTCAATATCGAAGGCGACCTCCTCAATAACCTCCGTTACCCTTTCCTTATGTTCAGTTTGCAATTCAGATAATTCTTTTGATGAATCAATTTCAACTCCCTCATCATCTGTGATCATAAAATTAACCTTGAGGTGCGTAGGTAAATTTTTAACCAAATTGGCATCGACCCTCAACGTTGACTTGGTTTTCTCCCTAATAAATTGTGTGAGCTCATTATTAAAATTTTTGGTTGTGTCGGCCTGCACTAAGAATTCTGTGATCGTTTTAGGTAATGGCGTGAGTTGGTTTCTGACCGGCTTGGGTAGCAATTTAAATACATTTAATACTTTCTCTCGAATCATTCCGGGCACAAGCCAATCAAATGATTCTTGCTTAACCTGACTTAAACCATGATAAGGAAAGCTAGCAGTCAAACCATCCATGGGGTGGTTGGGCTCGAAGTGGTAGTTTAAATTTATATCCACATTATTTCGTTTCACTTGATCTGGGAATTGAACGTCATCAATTTGATCAGCATTCTTTTGCATCAAGTAATCTTTGGATAGGAATAAAAATTGTGGCTCATCTTGCTCAATACCCTTTCGCCAAAATTCAAAACCGGCCCCATTCATGATTTCATTTGAGATTTTGCTGTCATAAAAATCAAATATGATGTCATCATTAATTAAAATATCTTGCCTTCGAGACTTATGCTCAAGCTGCTTAATTTCATCAATGAGCTTTTGATTATGCGTCCAAAAGGAAGCCGGTGACTCATATTGATTTTCAACAAGACCTTGTCTTATAAAAATACCCCTCGACTCCTCTGTGTTGATCGAACCATAATGAATCGTTTTGTTTGCATTGATGACCAGGCCATAAAGTAATGTTTTTTGGCTGGCATCCACTCTACTCAGCTTTGTGTTCCATCTTGGATTGCTATATTCATAATCCACGAGATGCTTGGATAACCTTTCAATCCAATCCACCTCAATTTTGGCAATGCATTGGGCATACAATCTACCCGTATCAATAATCTCAGCGGCCATCACCCACTTATAATTTTTCTTTCTAAACAAGGTAGGCCCAATTAGAAATTTAATCCCTCTCGTGCCAGAGTATTCATTACTATCAATAATTTTAGTACCAATATTCCCTAACAAGCCTGTGAGGAGTGATATGTGGATTCTTTCATAAGTAATTTTCTTTTGACTCGTTTTAAAATCAAGCTCCTTCGTCATCTCAGCTAACTGTTTATAGAGTTCTTGCCACTCTCTGATCCTTGTATAGGAAACAAAATATTGCTGACAAAAATTCCTCAAACCTTTGCCACTCTTAATACTTATTTTTTCATCCAATAGTTTCCATAACTTGATGAAACTCATAAAACCCGAGTCGGAGTCATGAAATAAAAGGTGAGCCTGATCTGCTTTTTCAGCTTTGTCTAAGGGTCGCTCCCTAGGATCTGAAATACTCAGTGCGCTGATGATAATTAAAATTTCATTCAGACAGGCTTGTTTATTAGATTCAATTAAGATTCTCCCCAAAGAGGGATCAAGCGGAAGCTTAGCTAACTGATGGCCCATGGGTAAGATTTTAAAGTCTCGATCAACCGCATCAAGTTCGTAAAGCAATTGATAGCCATCCTGAATAAATTTATTGATGGGAGGTTGCAGGAAAGGAAACTCATGCACCGGCCCTAAATCAAGTGAGGCCATTTTTAAAATCACAGAGGCGAGCGAGGTCCTCATAATTTCTGGATCGGTGAAAGTGGGTCTTAGATCAAAATCTTCCTCATCATAAAGCCTAATACAAACTCCCGGTGCTATCCGGCCACATCGCCCTGATCGTTGATTAGCGGAGGCTTGAGATATTTTTTCAATGAGAAGCTGCTCGATTTTGAGTCTTGGGTTATAGCGTACAATTCTAGCAAGACCGGCATCGATGACATATTTAATGCCAGGGACGGTGAGTGATGTTTCTGCAATATTAGTTGTTAAGATAATTCTTCTTGTTGTCCCCTGCTTGAATATTTTTTGTTGTTCCTTGACGGGCAACCTTGAGAAAAGTGGCAAAATTTCAAATTTGTTTTTAAGCTGATCAGTTAAGAATTTTTTGATGTCATGGATATCTCTTTCACCCGGTAAGAAAATTAAAACATCGCCTTTATTGCCAGGAGGTAGATCCTTAATGCTCGACAACACAGCATCCTCAATATTTTCAACCACATCTTGGCTAAGCTGTTTTAATGGTCTATAAATTACATCGACTGGAAATGTTCGACCAGAAACTTGAATGATGGGGGCTTGATTAAAATGCGCTGAAAATTTATCGACATCAATCGTCGCACTCGTAATAATGATTTTTAAATCAGGTCGCTTAGGTAATAAGTTTTTAATATAGCCCAGCAAAAAATCGATATTTAAACTGCGCTCATGGGCCTCATCAATAATGATCGTATCGTATTGAATAAGTTTTGGGTCTTTTTGAGTTTCAGCAAGCAAAATACCATCGGTCATCACCTTAATCGATGTCCCCTTAGAAGTTTTATCTGCAAACCTGACCTTGAAACCTACCTGCATGCCGAGGTCAACATCCAATTCACTAGCAATTCTTGTTGCCACTGACCTTGCTGCAATCCTTCTTGGCTGTGTGTGGCCAATGAATTTATCCTGCCCTCTCCCCATTGAAAGACATATTTTAGGAAGTTGAGTTGTTTTTCCAGAGCCCGTCTCACCACATAGTATGGTGACTTGATTGTTAGCTATCGTTTTTTTTATTTTTTCAACCTGTTGACTGACAGGTAGCGCAGCTGGGTAATGAATATTCATTTACTTACAAAACCCCTGATTGATTTTTAAATAGCAACTTAACTGTTTTTTTATATTTGAAAATTTGATGATCCATAGCCATATGAGAGAAAAATTTAAATGATAAATTTTGATTCTAATTCTTGCAAATTAAACAGCTTCAAAATCTCTAAACCACGCTCACGCGCATTGCCTTTTTTTACACCAACATACTCAGCAATAATCAACTCATTTTTCATAGAGTGTTCCCAACCGACTAACTCGGTAACAGTAAGTTTGTATCCTTGAGACTCAAGCAGTAGACATCGTAAAACATTTGTCAGATGGCTTCCGACTTCCCTTGTGTGTATCGGATGCCGCCATAGCTCAGCGATAGGCTCAGTAAGAGAGGTTGACTTATTTTTCCTCATCAACTTAGCCACCTCTGCCTGGCAACAAGGAACCAGAAAGAAATATTTAACCTGTCGCTTTAGCCCAAAAAAAATAGCGTCATCGGTTGCAGTATCACAGGCATGCAGCGCTGTGATCATATCTACATCGTTAGGTACTAAATTTTCAGCATCTGTGATGGCAGTGTTAATAAAACTCATACGATCAAATTTTAATTTTTCCGCTAATTCTATAGATTTTGTAACAAGCTCGGATCGAGACTCAATGCCAATTACCTTACCTAAATTTGATTTTATGAAAAGGTCGTATAAGATAAATCCAAGATAAGACTTACCGCAACCATGATCCACAATAGAATAATGTTCATTTTCCTGATTAATCTTTTCTAAGATTGGCTCAATAAAATTGTAAAGATGATAGACCTGCTTCAACTTTCTTCGTGAATCCTGATTAATTTTTCCATCTCGGGTTAAAATATGTAAAGATTTGAGAAGTTCGGGTGACTGTTGTGGTTTCATTTCATCGAGTGTTTGCATAGCTATTAGTTTACCTCAATCTCAATTCACTCATTAGCATTAAAAGAATTGCTAACAAGAAAAATTTAAAGGCAGAGTTATGAGTATTCAATGGTTTCCAGGTCATATGACCGCGGCAAAAAATAATGCAGAAAAAGGAATGGAAATTAATGATGTCATTGTCGAGGTTCTCGATGCAAGAATTCCCGGGAGTTCCGTCAATCCAGTTATTAAAAATATTCGAGCAGGTAGACAAAGGCCTCACCTTAAAATCTTAAATAAATCGGATTTAGCTGATCCTATGGTGACAGAGCATTGGGTGGATTATTTTAATGCACAACCAAAAACGCAAGCGATACCTATTTCCGCTAAAAATAAAAATGAGGTAAAAAAAATACTGCCTTTGTGTCAAAAGTTAGCACCTCACCGTGACTCTTCGATTAAGCCATTAAGGATCATGATCATGGGTGTGCCTAACGTCGGTAAATCAACTATTATTAATGCTTTGTATCACAAAAAAATTGCTAAGGTCGGTGATATACCAGCTGTGACCAAAAGTCAGCAAAGAATAGAGATTAATAAACAAACCATCCTAACTGATACGCCAGGGATGATGTGGCCAAAAATTAGCTATGAGCTTGATGGATTTTTTTTAGCTGCCTCAAATAATATTGGCTCAAACGCTTATGATGAAATTGAAACGGCTTTGGAGTTAGCTGATGTAATTAAGTTGAGGTATCCGGAATCTATATCAAAAAAATATAACTTTAAATCTCCCTTCCCTGAGGATGAATTTTTCTTAGATGATATTGCAAGGCAGCGGGGTTTTGTTCTCAAGAAAGGCAAACCAAACCTTGAGAAAGCAGCGATTAGTTTTATTAACGATTATAGGCAAGGACTTTTAGGAAGAATCACTTTAGAGACCCCAGCCTCCAGAGAAAAAATGATTAAAGAAAATACTTAATTTATTAGCACCCAAGTTTCTTTTGAAATAAATCTTTTAGAAGGAACACAATCATATTTAGTAAAAATTTGCTTTAGCAATTTACTATCGCTTACTGAATGCCAAGTTTCAACAAAAATTTCACCAATAGAATTTGAAATTCCTATTCCCCTTGGTTTACAGTTTGTTGTGCTAGTGGGTCGAGAGCCCCATAATTTAGAATGCATTACTTGATGAGCTTGTCCGTTAATTTCAAGATTCTCTTTGCTTTCTGCTTTAAATTTAAATATCCAATCGAAGTCACTAAAATCAGGATGCCTGTCTTCATCTTTGATAATTTTTTTTGTTTCATAGCCAACGGGGTAATCTTTAACTTGGATATGCCTTGCAAAAACACTGTAACCTTTTTTTTGGTCTCCCTCGACAATGTCATAGAGCACTAAGCCATTTTTTATTTCTTTTTTTTGAATAAAGTCATCAGTAATGCTTGATTTAAAAAAACTCCCTTTCCATTTTATATTCACGTAAGCATACTCAAAAATAACGTCATTATCTTCATGTGTACGGAAGGTCACATCACCCGTTGCATCATTTTTATCCCCTAAGCTGTCATGTTCATAACTATATCTTAAGTCCTCTGATGTTCCGCCAACAGTAGGGAGTAGCAGAATAAAAATAATGAATACTAATTTGTGGAAATCAGCCATATTATTCCTTAATAAATTGAGTGATACCCAGGCAACCCTCGGGGTCCATACAAGGCCAATCTGATTGAACACCGCATGAGTTAAGTGGGATCAGAGATTCTTTGACGCAATATTTCTTCCCCTCAATTACCTCATAAGATTGACATGCCTGATTATTAGCAAAATAATTTTCAGATGTCAGCTTCAGCTTTTTATCTTCAGATGCAATAACATAATTACAAGTTAAGATTGCTACGACAGAAATAATATTTTTCAATATTTGCATGCATTTCATACGGTTCATACATGAAATACTAGATCAAAACTTACAAAAATGGAATAAGGCTTAGTAGCGCTTTTTTCTTAACCAAATCCAAACACCAGAGATTGAGATTAGCAATAAAAAGATAGCGATAATGTCTAGTAACCACTTACCAAAACCTTTAATAATATTACCATTATGAAGGTCAAGAAAAAATTGTTCTAATGAGATGCCCTTTCCTAAAAAATAAGATTCTACCTGTTGCGTCTTTTCATCTGGCATTACAACCTCATTACTCCATTCATTAAAGTTTGAGTCGGACACCCTCCACTCTTGCCCTTCATCATTTGATTCCCATACTTGATTGCTAGTTTTAAGGAATAATAAATTGTTCAATGCGCCTAGCTTTTGAATGTTTACAGGGACTCCCGTTGAACCTGTGAGCTTTTCAATCAACTCACCCTCTTCAGTTAATAGAACAAGTCCATTTTCAATGGCTATAACTAACATTTGGTTGAAGATTACCACGCCAATGATTGGAACCTCGCTCTTAAAAACAGGTTGATTATCTAAAAATACCTGATTGCCAAACCTTGATATGAAATGATTATCTACAGAAAATGATTCTTCCTTATTTGGCATAGATATATTGTACAAAGCTAAGATCATAGGTGAGGCGGTATACTTTTCATCTAAACCTAAATCCTCTGTGTGATTTAGAAATATTCCGGTGATTGATAGATGGATTAAGAAAACACAAACCGCAATGCCCGTAAACTTATGGACTTGATTAATAGATTTTAAGGTAATTCTTATTTTTTTCATTTATTTTTTACATATTGATCAAGAAAGAGTGAAAGCTCAGCAATGGATGTCATTGCCCATACCGACAGCGTAGCTCCTGATATACCATCTACCTCTCGATTTAGCTTCATTCCATCTAAGCTCGCCCCTTCGAACTGCTTTCTAAAGGCAGGATATCTAACTTCCCAGCCTCTAATCTCTCTAAATTCTAACACTTTAATGTCTTGAATTTGATTGTCTTTGATTTCAACACCAAACGTGATGGGTTCTACTTTTCCAATTTCCTGTAATATCCAAGCTGTTCTACCATCTTTTTTCCAATATCTAATTCTTAATGAGCCATAAGGATGTTCAAGAATTTTCTCAACTGATTTTCTTAGTTTACCCACGAGCATAATCTTCTTACTTTTGGGCGGAGCATTATCAAAAACCTCATCCAGAAAATCTTTATCAGTTTGATATACGCCGCGCGCATGCAAAGATGATGCTAACAAAATTACCATTAGCATCATCCATGTAAGGGAAAACAAAAAATTTTTATTTAAATTATCTATAAATGGGTTTCTTTCTTCTGTTGGATTAATTTTACAGCATAACCCAATTCATCCTTCCATAGGCTATCGCTTTTTTGAATTTCTTTTAAAAGCCACAGCAAATAATTTTCATCTAAACTCGTCATTTTCCCCTCTAATATTTATTTAAAATTTAGAACTGGTATCCAATTCCTAAGTTAAGACCATCAAGCGTTTTTGTAATAGCAGAACCATTATCTTGTATTTGCCAATCCATCTTTACAACGACGTCTTTATCAATCCACCAGTTAACTCCAGCATTGTATTGAGAATATTCATATTCTGATCCCCCTCCACTGCCATCTTGATTATTCCATACGGCATAACGCCCAAAGATTCCGATATCTTGATTCATAGTCAAAAGATTATTAAATCGATATGAAGGCTCTACGTAGTAACCATACTGCTGATCTGCGCTAACAGCTTTTACTGCAGATCCATCAATATCCCACCAAGCATATAATGCCCTTAAGCCAAAATTAGCTCTGTTATAAACTACATGACCTTCATAAAGTGTGGCTGCACCACAACCGTCAATCTCATCTTGACAGAAATTATCTTGATAATTAATTGTTCCGGCTAATTCCAAGCCCGGTACCGCTGTATATTTAAGATTTCCTGTGTATGCCAACGTACTCGCATCAGCTTCGGCTACTTTTTGGCGAGCCTTTCTAACAGCATAATTAGAACTGCCTGTGGATTTTAAGCCTGAAGTTATTGCTACTTTTGCGTTAAGTCCATCCATAAACTCATGCTCTACCATGGCACCCCCTTCCCACCAGGTAGTCGGGATGATATTTTTTTCTACATCATTTCTTTCAACACCATAAAAAGTCGGCGGCTCATGTGTTTCGTTCATGATTCCCACTGGGATAAGAAATAATCCACCGACTACGTTAGTTTTTTGCGTTAAATCATATTGGATGTAGGCTTGTTCTAGTTCAACCTCACCTGGCTGACCTTCACCTGAGAGACTGTGTTCTAGTTCAAGCTCTGATACAAATCGCATCTTGTCATTAAATTCATGATTGACGAATAACACAAAACGATGGAAATCTATTTGGCTTTTATGGTTTTCGCTATTATCGTCATCTCTGTGCGCGTTATAGTGTAATTCGCCATAACCACCAATGGTTGTTTTATTGGATAACTTAACTTGCGCCTTAATTGCTTCGTCTGTCGCATCTGCAACTGCGTCCACTGAACCAGCAACATCTTCGACCTCTCCTTTCAGAGATTCGTTTTCTTTCTTAAGGTCGGCCATCTGTTCTTTCATTTCTTGCATCATTTGCATGATTTCTGCATTCGTAGGATCAGCTGCCATCGCAGATACGCTTAATGCTGATAGAACAGCTAAAGTTAAAACACTCTTCTTAATATTCATTGCTATAAAAACTCCTTTAAAAAAATTATTATTAAATCTAAATCTAAATCTAAATAAGAACTGTTTACAATTGTAAATGAGAATCATTCTCATTACAAGAATATTTATAATATATTTATCAATAGGTTAAAAATTTGTTGTATAAAAACAACATAAAAGGAGAGAATTCTGAAATTTAATAGGTAAAATAGGAGATAAAGTATAAAATAAAAAAATGATCGATTTTAAAAGCCCAAAATTTATCCTACTCACCCCCCTTGTTCTTGCTACCACAGTTGCATTTGCTAACTGGGGTGCTGAGTCCGAAGAAACACCTATGAATAATGTCACTACCAACGACGAAGATCGCTCTGCCTTTATCGATCTAACTAAGATGGTTGCTGCCGGAGATCTTGAGGGTGCGCAAAATCAAGTGATTGAAGCTGCGACAGATCAAGGAGTGGGTTTTACGAAAAGTTTTTTAGAAAAATACTTCCCTACTGTAGAACTCAGTTTTGATACACAAGGTGGTTCAAAACCAACCAGCGGTATTTTAGTTGTCGCACCACTTTCAGATGAAAGTGATATTCAAAATACCGTCTTCACTCAACTGAGTGCTTTTTATCAAGACAATCGAACAACCTTAAATGTTGGTCTAGGATATAGAAGGCTAGCATTTGATAACACATTGATGCTTGGTGTAAATGCTTTTTATGATCATGAATTTCCTTATGATCATGGTCGAACCTCTCTTGGGCTTGAGGCAAGAACGACTATGGGTGAAATAAATGCCAATAAATACTGGGCGACTACTAAAGATAAAATAGGGAAAAAAGGTTTCACTGAAAGAGCGCTTGATGGATACGACATCGAAGGGGGTTTAGCGCTTCCATACATGAACTGGGCGACCGTATTTGTTAAACACTCAAAATGGAATAGCGAGATTGCAGGCGCGAGTGACCTAAGAGTAAATGAAGTTAGTTTAAGAGCTCGGGTGCCAGTACTTCCAGGTTTGGAAATAGAAGGTGGACGAAAATATAATTCTGGAGCTGTCACAAATGATGAAAACTTCTTTATGATTCAATATAATCTCACCGCCGCTCTGTCTGAAAAACCAAAGAGAAGAGGTTGGACAAGCAAAAATGCCTACGAACTATCAAGCATGGAAGATCGAAGGTATGAAAAAGTTAGACGCCAAAACTTAATTGTTAAACAAATCAGTGCACCGGGTTCAGTCACTGTTACAGGATTTTAGAATAGATATGAAAAAATTATTCTCACTAATCATTGTTAGCTTTTTAAGTGTAGCTTTTTTTAATAGTGCTCTAGCAGGTGAGGATACATGCTTAAAAACTGGTGATGCAATTATCACCGTTTCCGGCAATACTGCGACCCAAGTAGGGACGTTAGCCGATAGCACGCTGGACTCATGTTCAGATATTCCTGATGAATATAAACTTGAATTTCATGCTTTAGCTTTATGCGCTGATGACCCAAGAGAATTAGATTTTTCCAGCTGTCAGTATATGTTAGCGCCCTCAGATACAACCGTATCACATATTATTAGCTACCCTGCTTCAGGTGCACTTGATATCCCTAAATTTTCAATTGTACCGGGCACTTATCCATACATGATGGCAATTTTGAGTAATAAACTAGGTATAAAAGATACTATAACGGTTACCAATGCGGTGACCGGTGCCGCATCCTCAACCGGAACCACATGCTGGACATCAAATGCTGGTCCAACAGGTTATACCAATGAGCAATATACCAGTGCTCATGGCGCAACAGTCGCAGGAGGTACTCAGATGCTAACCTGTTCAAATACGGCAAGTGACGCCGCTCCTATTTTTTCATATGAGATTATCGCACCCCTAGGCGAGGAAGATTGTCTTGATGGTGCAGCTGGCTGGGAAACTTTTGGGGCTAGAGGGGGTTATGGTTCTGTGGGTGATGTCGGCAATGGAGAGGGTTTTGGAAGTTTATTACAAAGCAATACTGCTTATGCAACAAATTGTGGAAACGCAGATAGACTATTGTGGACTATTGTATTAGATGCTCCTGTCACAACTACACTTACATCGTCCTTTGATATGAGGATGCGCACTGTTGATGCGGTATCAGTGGATTTCAGTGGTGAATCAGATAACAATGATATTGTTAAGATGGGGGCCGATCCCATTCAAGCCTTTCTAGTTGTTACTAACTAGAAACTTTAGTCATAATTTTTTCGTTGTTTCGCGTATGCGCAGTTTTCACAACTGAGATGACTATCAGGAAGGTTCTCTGAATTTAGGCAATCAATCATATTATTCACTTCACGATCAATCCATGAAAAATCATGCTCGTACGGTATAAGTGTCTCAGAAAACTTCATTTCACCGAAAAAGCCTTCAGCATAACGATCGGCATTCACGACTAAAAAGTAAGAAGTCTTACCTGTTTTAAATCCCATCAAATTAAGCAGGTAATTATAAAAGTCCATCTGGATTTTGTAGGCCTCGTGATAGGCCGAGCTTAAATAAGACTTTGGATTGACCTCGTAATTACTGGCTTGAGATTTGTAATCAACAACAATCAGCTCTTCAGTTTGCGTATCAAGCCATATATCATCCACACCGCCAGAGAGAATAATATTCGAGTCATCATATCTTACCATCAACCCCTTTCTCAATGAGTCACGCCAATCATCCATGGCTTCATGTTTAAAAGGAACAATGTGATCTAATCCATATTTAGCAAAAAGACGGTGGGGTATTTGTTGCTCACGACAGATATCAAATTCTTTTTTTAGTAACAAATCGGTTGTCTCATTTAATGTCCAGCCAGGCATTCCCGGCTCAGCTAATCCAACTACTCTATCCAAATAAAAGCACCTAGGGCAGGTGATAAAAGTACTAAATTTACCTCGACTGATTTTAAAGTCGTCTAATTGGCCTGGTGTATAAATTGAAGAGGCTCTGGTTCTTCTTCCCTTCGCCTCCACTAGCTCTAATTTGCTATTTCTTTTGAGGCTGACCATTTTTATAAATCTCCAATTTTATATAAATACGTTACTTCAATATTAACAATAAAAGATATGTGTATGTTAAAACTGAACTTTTAAAAAGAGTGGCTTGTCATAAGTGAGTATTGGTAGGGTAAGACGTAAACCTCCTGTTGATTAAACAACGCTCCTATCAGTACATGTGTTATTTTAAATTTGATAAATAGGCGAGATATGAGTTCAAAAAATCCAATCCGTCCCTCTGAAATTACCCCCGAACATATTTACAACGATAGAAGAAAATTTCTTAAATCAATTGGCATTGGTCTAGGTGCGACTGCATTATCCTCACTCGCCTTTGGCAAGGTTCAATCGCTTGATAATATTGTTGGTAGTGATTTATCAATAGGTGATGAAAAAACTTCCTATAAGGACATCACGACCTACAACAACTACTATGAATTTGGTACAAAAAAAACAGATCCAAGTGAGTATGCAGATAAGCTTACTACCAATCCTTGGTCAGTAAGTATTGAGGGTGCTGTTAAGAAAAATAAGGTGTTATCAGTTGAGGACATCATAAAGCTCAGCTCTCTAGAAGAGAGAGTTTATCGACTACGTTGCGTTGAGGGATGGTCCATGGTGATTCCTTGGGTGGGCATCCCATTAAAGTCGTTACTTAATCATGTCTCTCCAACCAATAACGCAAAATTTGTCAAATTCACTACGCTCAATCGACCCAGCGAGATGGTTGGTCAGCGCTATAAAGTGCTTGATTGGCCCTATATTGAGGGATTAAGGATGGATGAGGCGATGCATCCACTTACTATTTTAGCGGTTGGTCTATACGGAAAAGTGCTACCCAATCAAAACGGTGCCCCGATTAGGCTTGTTGTCCCATGGAAATATGGCTTCAAGAGTTCCAAAGCTATTACAAAAATTTCATTAGTCGAGAAGATGCCTGAAACAAGTTGGATGAAAGCAGGCCCCTCAGAGTATGGTTTTTACGCTAACGTCAATCCTGCCGTTGACCACCCAAGATGGACACAGGCAACAGAGAGGCAAATTGGCAAGGGATTATTCGCTCCCAGAGTGAAAACCAAAATGTTTAATGGCTATGAAGATGATGTAGGTTACATGTACAAAAATATGGATTTAAAAAAATATTTTTAAATGATAAAGCTACTTCGCCCTCCCCTCAAGCCAATCATTTTTCTTATCTGCTTGTGGCCATTGTTTTCTATTGGCTATACGATTTATATTGATAATTTAGGGGCTAACCCCATTGAATATATCGAAAAACATTTTGGGCTTTGGGCACTTATTTTCTTATGCCTAACACTCAGTCTAACTCCTTTAAAAAAAATTACCCATTCTGTAAAATGGATTTTATATCGCCGTATGCTTGGCTTATTCGTCTTTTTTTATGCATCCATTCACCTTCTTATGTATCTAGGGCTGGACTATCAATTTGCATGGTCTGATATAAAAGACGACATTGTGAAGCATAAGTACGTTTTGGTTGGGTTTCTTGCTTGGCTTTTGCTTATCCCACTCGCTTTCACCTCAACGAATAAAATGATCAAACGATTAAAGAGGCGCTGGAAGTCACTGCATCAACTCATTTATATTGTTGCGGTTCTAGCCATATTACATTTTGTATGGTTGGTAAAAAAAGATATGACTGAGCCAATTATCTATGGGTCGGTGGTAGCGGCACTATTATTAATTCGTATTTATTTTTATTATTTGAAACGAAGTCAATCAAGGACTAAGAGGGATAAATGAAGGTCAAGCAAGTTTTATTTGATGGCAAGTGCGGTCTATGCAACAAAGAAATACTTTACTACCAGTCAATCGCACCTAAAGGAAAATTCCAGTGGATTGATATCACTGTTCCTAAAAATTTAGCTCTCTACCCTTCAATCAATCTTCGAGATGCTTTGATGAATCTTCACGTAGTAGAAGGTAAAAATATAAAGTCAGGCGTAGATGCATTCATATGCATTTGGTCTGAGCTCAGCTATTTTAAATTACTAGGCTTATTTGTCAGGCTCCCTATCATTTATCAATTTGCATGTATTATTTATAGGTTATTTGCAAACTATCGCTTTAAAAATTTGTCACACTGTAAGATTGTTGATAAACAAAAATAATATTTAAACACAAGGCTTTTTAAAATCCTCATAAAACCAAAAACCAATATAGTCTGGCTTAAAAGAGATTTGAGGCTAACAGACCATGCTCCTCTGTATGAAGCAACTTGTAGGGATGAGCAATTTTTAGTGCTATATATATTCGAGCCTTCACTTATGGATGATAGTCATACTGATAATCGTCATTGGCGGTTCATTCAACAGTCACTTTCAGATATAGAAGTAATATTAGCCAAACAAAAAAAGCAACTTTCAATCGCCTACGGAGAGGCAGTTGGTATTTTTTCAGAGCTTACAAATAAGTATGCCTTAGAAAACGTTTTCAGCCACGAAGAAACTGGACTTAAACTTACTTTTGAGCGGGATAAAAAATTAAAAAATTTTTTTAAAACTAATAAAATTCAATGGCATGAATATCAAACCAATGCTGTAATACGTGGTTTAAATAATCGCAAGACATGGGAAAAGCATTGGGATACGGTGATGCGTGAAGAAATAAAGCCCATCAATCTTGCTAAAGCCAATATTGTCTTTCATCCATTTAGGCAATCTGAAACTCCACAATTCGACAGTGATATTCATCATCAAACCGGTGGCTGCTTATCTGCACAAAATGAAATGAATGATTTTTTTGAAACCCGTGGTCAAGATTATTTTAAGTTTATTTCCAAACCGGATAAAAGTAGAACAAGCTGTAGTCGACTATCACCCTATATTGCTTATGGAAATCTAAGTATGAGGCAGGTATATCAGACACTTCTAAAGTCATGGAATAAGCCTGGCTGGAGAAGATCAATGGCAGCCCTTTCCTCAAGGCTTCATTGGCATTGTCATTTTATTCAAAAGTATGAAAGTGAAATAGATATTGAAGACTTACCAATAAATAGAGGTTATAAAAACTTTCCTTACAAAGTAATTAATTTAGACCATCAAGATTTTTTGACCTGGGCGAATGGGGAAACAGGCTACCCTTTAATTGATGCCTCAATGCGCGCGTTGAAAAAAACAGGGTATCTTAATTTTAGGATGCGAGCGATGGTAGTGAGTTTTGCCTGTCATTACTTTATGATTCATTGGAAATTAGTGGCACGACATTTAGCCACCCTATTTTTAGATTTTGAGCCTGGCATTCATTACCCACAAATTCAAATGCAGGCAGGCGTGACAGGCATTAATACTATAAGGATTTATAATCCGATCAAACAATCACAAGATCATGATCCAGACGTAAAGTTTATAAAGAATTGGGTTAAAGAGCTATGTGATCATGACAAAGAATATATATTGGGGTTACCTGATAATAATTTTGATTTGTTCTCTAAAGACCAAAATTCTTACCCAACCCCTGCTTATGATTTTTATGAAAGAACAAGATATTCAAAAAATCTTTTATGGCAATGGAAAAAAAGTTCTCAAGTCAAATCGTATAATTCAAAAATACTCTCAAGGCATGTGAAGGTAAAATAATGATAGAAGCCATTTATTTGAACTAATCACTCAACAGCTAGACTATAATCTTTTAATTAGGATGAGAGCATAAAAATATGAAAAAAACATTATTAGTACTATCAGTAATTGCAGCCGCAACTGCACAAGCAGAACATCATAAGAAAGTTGAATTAAGCGATGTAGATAAATGCTACATGAATGCAGTTGAAAAATATCCAGGGCACGTGCTATCAATGGAATCTGAAATTGAAAATGATCGTCTTATTTATGAATTCGATATCATGACAAAAGATGGAAGAGAGGTGGAGATTGAGTGTGATGCAAGAAACCATACGCTTCACGATTATGAGGTTGAATATAAGAAAGGTGATAAAACTTTCACTAACGCTGCAAAAATTTCTGAAAGTGAAGCTGAAAAAATAGCCTTAGAAAAGTATAATGGTAAGGTTGTTGACCGTGAATACTCAATGGAAAATGGAAAGCCTGCCTACGAATTTGATATTTATGTTGCTAAAAAAGGTCACGAATATGAGGTTGAAGTTGATGCTGTAACAGGCGA
>TARA_B110000008_G_scaffold18076_1_pt1 | contig 16287 bp, 18 predicted proteins | sample TARA_B110000008 | Tara Oceans TARA_B110000008 (sample SAMEA4396496) | marine metagenome | biome: Westerlies Biome; feature: [DCM] deep chlorophyll maximum layer (ENVO:01000326); material: water (ENVO:00002006), including particulate matter (ENVO:01000060) such as... | depth 40 m
CACTAGTAGAATTAACTTCTAGTTCAAAAATGACTCTATTATGAAAAGACAAATATTGCTAATTTTTTTTATAGGTTTATTTATCAGTAATTCTAGTTACGCTTATACATCTTATTCTCATTCATGTGGTGCTGTTATAAAGTACGACAATGAAGGTAGTGATTATGCTGAAATTGGTTACGATGGATATGTTCGAGGTTATATCACTGGAAGAAACTATGAACTTAATGCAACTCAAGTAAACGATCTTGATTCTGATTCAATATATTTTGCAGTTGTTAAATTTTGTAGAGATAACCCATTAAAAAGCACAAATGATGCAGCAAGATACATCTACTCTACTCTCATTTAATCAATAAACGATTGATCTTCAAAAACAAGAACACCCAAAACTAATCCGTCACTGTGGAGTAGAACAGGTTGTTACCCTTTAGAGGTCAATTTTCGACCTTTTGAAGAATTTCAGTAGTAGAATTAACTTATAGTTCAAAAATAACTTAATTATGAAAAAACTACTTCTCATATTTATAACTATTTTGTTTTCCATTATTCCTATAGTTTCATCTGCGGAAAATTATGCCTGTGCTTATTTGTATAGTGGGCAAGCAAATGTCCTGTCTCTTGAGAGAGTGGGTAACCATTTTATTATTGATTGGGGTGGAAAGTGGACAATAGTTTTTGAGGACAAAAAAGCGTTAGTTTTGTCATTAACATTTTCGGAATTACCTCCTCCTTCTTCATTTACGATTTTAATAGACAAAGAAAAATTAAATTTTGTTAATGTAGGAATAGAATTTGGCAATAGTACAGATATTATTGAAGGTGAATGTACTATAACTAATTAATTATTGAAGATGACAAAAACAGGTACAAGCAAATCTAATCCGTCACGGTAGAATAATCGAATTAGATTAAGGAAAATTAATTATCAAAATAAAAAATCTATAAAAAATTAACATGCAATGGTTTTTTACCATTTTTAAATACAATTTTTTGAACTCCCTTGACGTGATTATCTAATGCTGTACTAACATAATGTTGAATTGGAAGCGTCCCCATCATTGTTTGGGCATCGAATGAAGGTGATGCTAGATAATTCATTGCACGCCAGTATCGATCAGAATTAAAAATATTAATAAATCTTTCGTTTGTAAAATTTCCAATATGAAGCTTAGAGTATCGGGCGTTAAAAAACATACCAGAAGGAGCTACCAATCCACTTCCACTAATTTGTAATAAAAAAGCGGGCCCATAAAATCTCTTATAAGATGGCTTACCTTTATCTTTAATTTTATCCCATTTAACTATTATCTTAGTTTGAGGGGTGCTAAGGGCTTCAGCCTCCTCTAGCAAATTAAACATTGCTTCATATTTACTATAATCAACTCCTAGCGTCTGATATTCATCATCAGAGCAATGCTTAATTACTGCATAATCAACTCCTAATTCAATTCCTAATTTTGCAAAAGGTATGATTTCATCTTCAAATTCTGGCATTAAGACCATTTGAATGCCAAGTGTAACACTAAGATTATGCTTTTTTTTGTAAGCAACTGCGTGCATAATATTTTTCATTGCTTTATCAAACACTTCAGTATGTTCTGGCCCCTTGTACATTATTTCAGCATATCTTTCTGGTGTACCAGCTGCTACAGTAAATCTTATCCAACTCATATGAGGTAAAACTTGTTCACTTTTTTCTGGGCCCCATTCCCAACCATTTGTAGCATTTCCAACATTAATTCCAAGACTTGCAGCATGTTGGACAAAAGGCACATAAGCTTTTGACAACGTACTCTCTCCATCAGAAACTAGGGAAACACCCTTTACACCAACTTCAGCAAAGTCATCTAATAAGTGCAAAATATGATCTATTTTTATAGCTCGTCTTTCTTGAGGCTCTTGCATCATTGCGTAACAAAATGAACACATTGCACCACATGCTCTAGTTAATGACATATCAACTGTTACAGGACCAATTCGCTCTCCAGCCTCCCATGCTTTAACTCGATCCATATGATAGGAAAGTTTGTGAGAATCTAAAATTAACTCACCGTCATTGGTCATTACCGAATCACTCATGACAAAACCTCAATACCTCGTAAATTTCTTAAAGAACTTTTATCTCCAATTGGCTCATGCCAGATATTAATTCCAATATCTATTGTACTTTTCAGATATTCTTCAAGATTAAGCAAAAATTCACCTCGATCATTTATATCAATTACAGAATTGATATGAATTGAAACTTGGCCACTATCATGAACCTCGACAACATTTAAATCTATCTGTGGAGAAAACAATTGAATTGAGGACTCCAAGAGTGAAATTCTTTTATCTTTAGCCATATTCACCCATGCTGCGCCCGTGGAAGGACTGTCAGTATTTGCAAAACTAAGATTAACTCCTTTATACATACATATATCGGTTAAATTTACTAGAAAGGTCCATTAAAAGCTGGATCAGGAATGTCTTCTGGCATGCCTGATTTTGGAAATAAATTCTTTAAATCAACCGTTTTTTTAAGCATTCTACATGCTATTTTAGCTATATCAATAGATCTTGGATAAAAGTTATTTGCTAATGCCCTTGTACTAGGACTTGGTGAATTATTCATTCCAATTCTTTCTGGTGCGCTTAAAAGTTTTTCAAAGATATTCTCAGTAACAACTGAAATTATTTCTGCACTTACTCCAAAATGAACCCAGCCATTATCAGCAACAATTAAACGCTTTGTTTTTGTAACAGAATTTATTATAGTTTTAGCGTCTAAAGGTCTAATTGAGCGTAAGTCTACAACTTCAATGGAAATACCATGGCTCTCTAGTACTTCTGAACACTTAATTGCTTCTAAAACCATGTATGAATGAGCAATAATTGAAATATCTTTTCCTTCTTTCACTACTTTAGCCTCTCCAATAGGAACTCTATATCCATCTTCGGGAACATAATCAATTGTATTATGAAGCCATCGATGCTCTATAAAAATAACAGGATTATTATCTTCTATACTTGAAATTAATAACCCTTTTGCATCATATGCGTTGGAGGGCATAACAACCTTCAAACCAGGAATATGAGCAAACCAAGACTCTAAACTTTGAGAGTGTTGAGCACCCTGCCCCCAACCCCTTCCAATAATCAAACGAATAACAATTGGAACATTCTGTTGACCAGCATTCATATAAAACCACTTAGCAGCTTGGTCGACAATTTGCTCAATTGACAGAAGAGCAAACTCAACTCTTTGATGAGTTAAAATTGGTCTATATCCGTTTAGTGAAGCTCCAATAATAACACCTGTCATTCCATTTTCAGCTAACGGCATATCCATTACACGTTCAGAGCCATATTTATCTTGAAGTCCAGTTGTAGTTCCAAAAATACCTTTAGGATCTGGAACCCCTAGACCAATAACTAGAACTGACTGGTCTGTTTTTAAACAAAAATCTGTTGCTTCATTTATTGCTTTTGCATAATTTAATTCCCTCATAAAATTCTTAATCCTTATAAATATGTTGATTAAGTAGACTTTGATCAGGGAAAGGACTTTCTTTGGCAAACTTAAAAGCCTCATCTATTTCAGTTGAAATAGTATCAATATTTTTCTTAATATCTTTTTCAGTTAATCTATGATTATTAATCGTTCTAGACTTATAAAAGTTAATAGGATCTCTTTTTTGCCAATCATATAACTCACCTTTTTTTCTATATCCAAGATCATCATCACAATTAGGGCCACAATGCTCAAGCCAGCGAAACGTATCGAGCTCAATAAATGCAGGCGAATGATTACTTTTAATATATGAAATAGCTTCTTTAGTAAGATCTGAAACTTGATCAATATTATTACCATCTCCAGTAAATGACTTAATACCATGACTTTCAGCCAAGACAGACAACTTTCGACCAGGAGCTTGGCGAACATCAAGCTGAGAATAAACAGAATAAAGATTATTTTCGCACACAAATAGTATTGGAACATTTTTTAAACTAGCAAAATCTAAGCTTTCAAAAAAAACACCCTCTTCTGTTGCGCCATCGCCCAAAAAAACTGTAACTATATTAGTGCTTCTTTTTAATTTAAAAGCCCATGCGACTCCAACTGCTATTGGAATTGTACTTCCAACTATTGGAACCGCTGCAAAAAAACCACTATTTAAATCCACTAAATGCATTGATCCACCCTTGCCCATGGCACAACCAGTAACCTTACCATATAGCTCTGCGATCATAGATTTTAAATCCCCGCCTTTAGCTAGATAGTGAGCATGAGCACGATGAGCACTCATTACAATGTCTTTCCGATCAAGATGCATACAAACGCCAACTGCCACAGCCTCTTGACCAATAGATAAATGAACAGGGCACCTCATTTCTTGCTCGTAATATAACTCTGCAATTTTTTCTTCAACCATCCTGATTCGCAACATTGCAAAATACATTTCTTTAGAACTAAAATTCATTCCTTTAAGTCCTCCCTTGAAATTTATTAATAACACTAATAATTACTTCTAATTCATTTTTCTCAAGGTATTGATTTACAGGTAAAGTTAAAATTTCTTTAGACTGTTTTTCAACAATTGGAAAATCTCCAACTTTATAACCTAATTTTTTTGCAGCTGGCTGAAGGTGAATAGGAACTGGATAATGTATAGCAGTATCAATTTCATTTTGAGATAAATATTCTTTCAAGTCATCACGATATCTAGTTTGAATAACAAAAGTATGATAGACGTTGTACTCACTTACTTTCTCTTCGGGAACAAAGATATCCTGATTGTTAATTTTCTCTATATATAGTTTTGCATTATTTCTTCTTTTTTGAGTAACTGCTTCGAGTTTATCTAATCGATAGTTCAGAATTGATGCTTGAAGATTATCCATTCTAGTTACAATTCCAAAATGATTAACAATATTTCTATTAACCATCCCATGATTTCTATATGATCTGGATTTGTTATAAATAGCCTCATCATTTGTTGTTAAAAAACCACCATCACCGCAAGCATTTAAATTTTTTAATGGGTGTGTAGAAAAACATCCAACATCTCCAATTGACCCGCTAAGCCTTCCTTTATATTTAGAACCAACTGACTGGGCTGAATCCTCTATAACTTTTAGGCCATACTTCAGTGCTATATCATTGATTGGATCCATATCACACATCCTACCTGTTAAGTGGACAGGCATTATTGCTTTAGTCTTTTTGGTAATAGCAGCTTCGATTTTAGATGGATCAATATTCTGGTCTGGAAGAACATCGACAAATACAGGTATTGCACCTATATGAACGATTGCAGCTGTTGAGGCAATGAAAGAATTTGGAGGTGTTATAACCTCATCACCTTTTCCAATCCCTGATAAAGCAAGGGCTAACATTAAGGCATCTGTACCACTATTTAATCCACATGCATATTTTGTTCCACAAAGCTTAGCAATACTTTCTTCAAACTTATCTAACTCCTCACCGCCAACAAGTTGAGCATTTTCAAGCACCTTTTCAATAATTGGTAACAAGTCATCCCGCTCTTCTAGCCACTGCTTTTGCAGGTTCACATATGGGATTCTGTTATCATTTCTTTGCATAATATTCAGCTACCGTAGAAATAATATAGTCTAAGTGCTCTTGCTCTAGATGCTGATCACAAGGGAAAGTGATTATTTTTTCTACATGCTCGTCGGTAACTGGAAAATCCCCATCTTTATAGCCTAAATAATCTAATGCAGATTGCTTGTATATAGGAATAGGATAGTGTATTTTTGCTTCAATACCTTTATCAAGACAATACTTTAAAAGCCCATCTCTATCTTTTGCAAAGACAATATAAAGGTGAAAAACTACACGAAAACCTTCTGGCCTATTTGGAATAGAGATTTCATTTATTTTTTGAAGGCCATTATCTAGGTACTTAGCATTACCAATTCGTTTGTCAGATATTGATTTAGCTTGTGGCAAAATCCAATTTCCTACAACTGCCTGAATTGTATCTAATCTGGAATTGCAGCCCATCATTACTACTGTGTCACGATCCTCACAACCATGATTCCTTAGTAATCTAAGCTTTTTATAAAGATCTTCATCATCTGTAACAATGACGCCACCATCAGACCATACATTTATATTTTTAAGGGGGTGCAGAGAAAAAGCTCCTGTTTTACCCCAGGTTCCGGCGTTTCTTCCATCAATTGCGCCTAAAATTGATTGACATGCATCCTCTATAACTGGAATATTATACTTTTCAGCTAGTTGGTTCATCACCCTCATATCTGTCATATATCCAGTGTAATGAACTGGTAAAAAAGCCTTTGTTTTTTTAGTAATCTTTGCTTCTACTAGATCTGTGTTCATACAAAAAGTATCATTGCAGTCAACAAAAACAGGAGTTGCACCAAGCTCACAAATAGGGCCAACCGTGGCAACAAATGTATTTGCAGCAGTAATAACCTCATCTCCTGGACCAATATTTAGAGATTTAAGAGAAAGTTTGATTGCATCAGTTCCAGAGTTCACACCAACTGCATATTTAGTTCCAATCAATTTGGCAAAGCTTTCTTCAAATCTTGATAAGGGCTCCCCCAAAGTAAAGTCTCCTGTTGCAACAAAAGCTTTTAGGTCTTGCCATAAGTCTTCACAATTCTCAAACTGTTGAGGTAAATATGAGTATCTAACTTTCATATTAACTCAGCTCCAGAGTATTCATTCTTTTAATATTAAAATATATTTCATCATCTAATGAATTTGGAAGCAGATTTTGATCAAAAGCTTCACAAAGATCTATTACAGCATCTCGAATTGTATGTTTAGCAACAAACCCAAGTTCATTTTGAATTTTTTCAGAAGAGACATGATAAGAGCGATTATCATCGGTATGAGTTGTAATCAGCTTAACATCATCCCCAACTGCCTTTTTAACTGTCTCGGCAATATCTCTTACAGAATGATTTTCGTAACCTGCATTGTAAATCTTACCAGCAATTTTCTCCTTAGGCGCTCTAAGCAAAACCATATAAACTTCAACCATATCTTTAATATGAATATTTGGACGAAGTTGATCCCCACCAAAAATTGAAATTTCTCTCTTATGGTATGCTAAATTAGTAAGTATATTAACAACTACATCAAGTCTTTGTCTCGGTGAGTACCCACAAACGGTTGCAGGACGAATAGTTGTAGTTGTAAAGTCATCTGACTGATATTCTGCTAATATTTTTTCACAATCAGCCTTAAATATAGAATAGTCAGTAAGTGGTTCTAATGACATATCTTCATGAACATTTGGCTCATCTTTAATACCATATACACTTGAGGAGGATGCGTAAAAAAATCTTTGGACTCCAGCACTTTTTGAAATATCAGCCAAAGGTCTGAAGGCATCTAAATTTATGCTCTTTCCTAATTTTGGATTCATTTCAAAACTAGGATCATTTGAAATACAGGCCAAATGAATCACAACATCATTTCCAGGAATTAGTTTCTTCAATAAATCTTGATTTCTTATATCACCCTTAACAGATTTAAGATTCTCATGAGTTGGCAGAACATGTTCACCATAAATCATTAGATCCAACACAGTAACTTTATAACCCTCTTCAAGAAGATGAGGAACTAATACAGCACCAACGTAACCCGCACCTCCGGTAATAAAAATATTATCCATAAATGATTTCCAGAAAAATTAAGCCGAATATTCTCTTTTGCCAATTAGAAGATCAACAACTGCCATAAGCCAAATTTGATGAACACTTTCAATAAAATTATATGCTTTACTATCAACCCATAGATTTTCATCGCCTAACTTAGACAATGGGTTATCTTGCAAAAATCCTGATAGAGTGATAACTGATTCAAATTTTAAATCCCTAGCAGATGAGACTGCATTAATTAGGTTTTTTGAGTTACCACTTGAGGATATAGCTATTAAAACATCGCCCTCTTCTCCATAGAATTCAATTGTTTTATCAATCCAGTGCTCAAAACCATAATCATTAGAAAAGCAAGTAATGAGGTTAGCCTCATTAAAATTAAAACAACGTAAACCTGTATTTTTTGTTAGATCAACACTAATGTGGTTCGCTATTGAAGCACTGCCTCCATTACCAAAAATAAAGATTTTTTTATTATTAGTTTTGGTTTCTAATAAAAGATCGCGAATTGAAACAAGTTGTCTGACAACATCATCATTTGGATTTAAAAAACTAGCTAAATCTATTAAATAACTAGAAATAAATTGACTACTATCCATAAACTTATTTTAAAGCATGAGAAATAGCTTTTAGAAGCTTTTGTTTGTTAACAGGCAAACTATTTCCGATTGTTTCTACAGATTGAGCTGCTGCGATAGAGGCAATAAATAACGCTAACTCATCATCCATTTTATTAAAGAGAGCAACAGAAAGAATAGCCAATAAAGCGTCTCCAGAACCAACTTTATCGACAACTTTTGATGCAAAACCTGGAGACCTTACTTCATTCTTTTCATTATCAATTAAAAATGCCCCATCCTTTCCTTGAGTAACTGTTATGAATTTTGCATTCATCATCCCCTTGATCTTTATAGCCAAATCCTTGAGATTACCATCTCGTTGACGCATTTCATGACGCAACTCATTGGCATTTATTATCAAAGAATCTATATCTCGATATTTTCTAATATTATGAGTCCCAATATTAGCAGCATTAACTTGAGCATTTAAACTAACAAATTTATCAATATTGGATATATATTCTGCAATTTTTGAAGTAATTATTCCATGGCCGTAATCTGATACGACGACTAAATCATGTTGATCTGAAAGCATGTCAATTGAACTTAAAAATGTATTTTCTTCATCTTCTGTAAGAAAATTGTCATTTATAGAATAGACACCTAAAATTTTCTTTCTATCAATATTATCAACAAATCTTCTTTTGACAATGGTTGGTGATTTACTTTTGGTTAATAAATTAAGCTTTATATTGCCTTCAATTTTATCTTCAATGAAAGATTCATACTCTCTGTTTTCTCCAAGAAAACTTAATATAGAAACCTCTTCACAAAATTCATTCAAATGGCGCGCAATAGCTAAAACACCTCCCAAATATTCCTGAGTCTCTAGATCACGTAATGCCAGTATTGGTTCTTTGCCAGATTTACCTAGTGCTTCACAAAAAATATATTGATCAATTATAATTTCACCAATAATCAACACCTTGAGTTTTTTTAATGAATCAATACTCGATTTAATTCCTTGAAATTCAAATTTCTTGTTGAGCTTCTCAACAAAAGAGGACTGTTCTTGAGAGTATACATTTCCATGCTTATTCAATAGACTACTAGAGCTAAAAGTTATATCATCTGTATAATGTACTTTTCCACCGATAGAATTGACTGCATCTTCCTCATCAACTATTTTTCCTGTTAGATCATTTAGCTGATCACTATAATCTGGGCCCTTAACATATATATTAGGCTTAATTATCTTAATGATCTCAATTGCAGTTGGCCACTCATTGCTAACTACAAAATCAATGTTTTCTAAAGCAGCTAACGCTTCTAATCTAAGTGATGTTGAAAATGCTGGTCGACCTGGGCCTTTATGAACATACTTATCAGGAGTTATAGAAACAATTAAAACATCTCCAAGCGACTTTGCTTCTTCAAAATGCTTTATATGGCCTATATGAAGTAAATCAAATACCCCATGACAATGAATAACAGTCTTTCCTTTTGATTTTAAATTATCAATAAGTTCAGGTAATTCATTAATATTTTTAATTTTACTTTTCATCTCTCAACTTAAGTATTTGAACCATTTTTCTGTAGCTTTAGCAATTGAGCTTTCATCCCATATTGGCGCATCTTGCCAATAATTCATATCATCAAGCAAGATTTTGACTCCATCCTCTAAACTAACTTTAGGATACCAGTTTAATAATTTCTGGGCCTTTGAGATATTAGCCCATGTGCAGTCTGGTTCACCTGGTCGCTTTGGAATGTAAACTACCTCACCTTCAAGAAGTTCAACTACTCGATTTATACTGTAAGTGTTATTTGAACCAATATTAACAATTTCGCCTTTAACATTACTTTCAGCTGCACTAATAATAGCAGAAACAATGTCTGAAATAAATGTAAAGTCTCTAGTTTGTTTGCCATCACCAACGACTGTATATGGTTTTTTAGCAAGCTTTTGTGCCAAAAAAACCCCAAAAACTGCCCCATAAGTGCCTGAAGTTCTAGCTCTTGGCCCATAGACATTAAAAAATCGAAGTGAGACAGCTGCCAAGCCATATAACTGAGACCAATGCATTACCATTTGCTCCCCCATATTTTTAGTTAAAGCATAAGGGTACTGAGGTCGTATTTCCGCGGATTCTTTCGTTGGATATTGTTCTGGAATACCATAACAAGATGAAGAAGCAGTATAAATAATTTTCTTGACATCATGTTTTCGACAAGCCTCTAAAACATTAAAGGTTCCAGTAACGTTAACTTGATAATAACTCTGAGGATTTTCAATTGAAGGAACAATATCGGCAAGCGCTGCTAAATGAAAAACCAAATCAACGCCCTTGAAGTGGACTTCAAGTTTATCAAAATCAGTAATATCAACTTGAAAAAAAGAAAATTTAGATTTATCTAATAACTTACTAATATTATCCAATCTTCCAATACTAAGATTATCAACAACAACAACCTCATAATTTGAGTCAATCAAAAAATCTGCCAAATGACTTCCAATAAAGCCGCAACCACCAGTAATCATTGCTTTCATAATTTAGCTATTTGTAGTTAGATTAGATAATTTATGCAGGAAAATATTAGATCTCCTGAATGATTTCTTATTATACCTAGAGGGAAAACTTTAACATCGAAAAACATAATACTTTCTAGCCAAAAAGTTCCAAATAAAAACCACAGCAGCAGAAAGTAATTTTGAATCAAGCTTGTCTAAAGTTAAAATTTCTATATAAAAATAAAGTTGTAGATTACTTAATAAAAGGCTAAACAAAAGTACAAGCAGCAGAACTTTAATATTTCTATAGTGTGAGTCTATATTGCTATTCAGAAATACCCATTTATAACTAAGAATATAATTTAATACTGAACCAAAAAGAAATAATATAGAATTCACAGCAAGATAATTTATGTTCAAAAATACTGCAAAAACATAGAATAAAACTACATCAATTAAAAATAATCCTCCACCAGCAATTACATACCTAAAAAGTTGAAAAAAAATATTCAAATTACTCTCATATTTAATTACCTTTATCTGTGGGCCTATAATCATTAGCTAATAGTGAAGCCAAAGGAATAATTAATAAGATTCCAGACAATGTGTAGCGAACAATTGGCACAGCTGAAATAGTTAGCAAATAAAAATACGAAAAAACAATAATAGACAACACCATAAACTTTTTATCTTCTGGTTCATTTATATATTTCTTTCGATTGAAATATAAAAATAACAACAGAACAAGGTAAACGGAATTAATTAAGAATGTTTCCATTTCATATCTCTTAGAATCAACAGCATACAATGACCTTACAGCTTTCCAAAATATAAGCTCTATGATTGTTGATGGAGATTCAAGCGATTCTTCTGTTATATATGATACAACCTCACCTTTCGTAGACAGGTCACCTAATGTCCATTTTTCACGTGTCTTTTCCATAAATAGAAGTAAATCATCAGACATAAACTCCGAAACTTTAGATCTACCTTTATCTGGAATCTGCTCCCAATGCAAACCATTAACAAAAACACCTGTAGAAAAATCTCTTTCTGGCTGATTCTCTGTTAGATTACTTGAATAGATTTGCCAAGGCAATATAACTATTAACATGCCTGTAAGCATTTTGGAAGCCACCTTAAGAATATCACTTCTGTAGTAGATTAAGAGAAAAATTAAAATAAATATTGGCAAAAATATCGATAGGTATCTTGTCAAAAAAAGCAACCCAAGAATCAAACCAGAAAAATAAATTAAATAGCCCTTCAAATATTTTTTATTCTTCAGAGCAATTGTAAATATCAATACAAAAAATGCTAATAAAAAATTGAAAATTACTTCACTATTAGGTTGCTTTAAAAGGTAAAGGCCTAAAGGATAGGATGAATATAAGATAGAGGCAAATAGTGCAACTTTGGGCTTTTGGAACCAGTTTAAATAAATTAATAAAATAAATGATGATGATGCCAAATGCATTAAATACTGAATAAAGATTAATAAACGATATTGATCAAAATTAGTAAGGCTGGCTAGCTTGTGTGTTAGTGCAATTAATAATGGAAATACTGGAGGTCTACTCTGATGAGTAAACTCCATATGATTAGAACAAGGTTCATTGCAACCAGTCGAATCAAAATAATTATAACTCTCGCCATTAACGATGTTAAGCGCTATAGGGTTGTATCCATGAATATAATCTTGACTCTCATTAACCTTGAAAGAATCTGGCAGAACAAAAATAAATAACGCAAGAATAATTGAATTAATAATTATAGAAAAGGAAATAAGAACACTATTTCTCTTAATATCCATTTCATTTATTTTTTTTATAAACATGATAAATAAGAAATATATAATCTTTTATAACTGCATAAATGTTTTTCAGCTTCAAAGCTGAAGATTTATGCTCAGAACCTTCGTGATTATGATCAAGAGTAATCACTGAAAGCTCAACATAAGAGCTTCCTTTTTTTAGTAACCTAACAATTGCTTCAGCTTGATAAAAAAAACTATTTGAATTTAAATTTATTAAATTCAAATTGCTCCTCTTATGCAATACAATGCCATTAAAGTAAGAAACATTTAAACGAAATGTGGTGTTAACAATAAATGTAAATAACTGGGAAATAACTGTTCTTACATAACTTCGAAATTCTTTAAGATTTTTATAAACTGGTATAATAATATCAGCCTCATCATATGCCTCAAGAACCTCATTTATCGAGTTTGAAGAAAAACTATTATCTCCAGGAACCATTATTACATAAATGCCTCGTGCATTTTCAACACCGATTTTATAGGAACCCCCAAGATTCATATTAACTCTATTATGAATAACACAAATATTTTCTTTGGCAAGGGCAATATTATCCATAATAGTTCCAGTATCATCTGAGCTGCAATCATTAATTAATATGATTTCAAATTCTTTTTCTGCTGGAATTGCATTAATTACTTGATTAACTGTTTTTTCAATAAAAAAACTTTCATTTAGGGCTGGGATAATAATTGAAAAATCAGTCATAGAAATTATTTTGAGGACTAGAGTTATTTAAAATAAAGAGAAAATTTTAACCTCAAATCCTTCTCGTGCGAAAGTGATTATAAATTTTAAGCATTAAATAGCTTTTTCGTTAATGCAAATATTAAAAATTAATCTAACGCTACTGAATAAATTTGTAGATTTTAATAAGCCTTTAGCTTGTTATTATTTAGTTAATAAATTTTATGTAATTAGAGTGTTTGCTGACAAAAAATAAAGCTTCTGATATTATATGGTGTAACATTCTTTTCAAATAAATTAATACAATAGGTTGTATTTAATGATAAGAAAATGTCTTTTTCCTGCAGCTGGTTACGGAACACGTTTTTTACCTGCAACCAAGTCTGTTCCCAAAGAAATGCTGCCAGTACTCACCAAACCTTTATTGCAATATGGGGTTGAAGAAGCTCTATCTGCAGGTATTACAAATATGGCTATTGTTACAGGTAGGGGCAAGAGGGCAATTGAGGATCACTTTGATAATTCATATGAAATTGAATCACAATTAAAAGGCACTTCAAAAGAGCATTACCTTAAAGAAATCAAGGAAATAATTGTGCGGTCGACTTTTACTTATATTCGTCAGAAGCAAATGCTTGGTCTAGGTCATGCTATCCTAAGTGGCAAACCACTTATCGGCAACGAACCTTTTGCTGTGGTTCTTGCAGATGATCTATGCGACTCTCCTGATAAAGCAGTGATTTCACAATTGATTGAAATATACAATCAATACCAATGTTCAGTCGTGGCAATTGAAGAAGTCCCAATGAGTCAAACCAACAAATATGGAATCATTGCAGGAGATCTGGTCGATAATTCAAATAATACTTATCAGGTTACAAATATGTTAGAAAAGCCTGAAGAAAAAGATGCGCCAAGCAATATGGCAATCATTGGTCGCTATATCCTAACTCCTGACATTTTTGATATTCTTAAAAACATTAAACCTGATCAGGGTGGAGAAATTCAAATTACTGATGCTCTCCTTGTTCAAGCACAGCAAAGCAAAGTAATTGCATATAAATTTAAGGGGAGGCGCTTCGACTGTGGCAGTATTAATGGTTACCTAGAGGCCACCAATCATTTTGCTAATAAACTGGATATTTTCAGCCAATAAGTTATTTTATATTTTTCCTTTGTGATCTAAGTTGTCAATTTTATTGGGGCTTATTCTATATTCTGGCATAAGTTTTGTTACTATTTCATAAAGTTTTTCCACCTTAGAATTTAATACAGCTTTTTCGATTTCATTTAAGATTGGCTCTAATACAACCCAACTTATCATTTCTTCTTCGGCACGCATAATCAATTTATTTTCAGTAGGAGTAGAATTATCTCCAACCAACAGCTCCTCATAAAGCTTTTCACCAGGCCTTAATCCAGTAAATTGAATCTCAATATCACCACTGCGATTATTTTCATCAAGTACCTGCAAACCGCTTAATTTAATCATTTTTACTGCTAAATCCTGAATTCGAACAGGTTCTCCCATATCTAGCACAAATACCTCTCCACCCTCTGCCATTGCACCTGCCTGGATAACTAATTCTACTGCTTCTGGTATAGTCATAAAATATCGAATTACATCAGGATGGGTAACTGTTATAGGTCCACCATCTTTGATTTGCTTCTTAAACAGAGGTATTACTGATCCACTTGAGTCGAGCACATTACCAAAACGCACCATAGTAAAACAAGTATTAGTAGATTGTTTGGCAAATGCTTGTAAAACTAGCTCAGCAATACGCTTACTCACCCCCATAAAGCTGGTTGGCCTAACTGCCTTATCGGTTGAAATCAAAACAAAAATCTCAACATTTGCAGAAATTGCCGCTTCTGCAATTCTCATTGTGCCTATCGCATTATTGTATATTCCTTGTAATTTATTAGATTCAACTAGTGGCACATGTTTGTAGGCAGCAGCATGGTATATTGTTTGCACACCATAGTTGTTAATGACATTACTTACTCTAGCTTTGTTTGTAACAGAACCAATAACTGGGAAAATTTCGATATTTGATATACCAAGGGTCAATAGCTCTTGATCAATTTCATAAAGTGAGGATTCACTAACATCAAAAAGAATTAATTTTTTGGGCTCTAGAAACACTATCTGTCGACAAAGTTCTGAACCTATTGAGCCGCCAGCGCCAGTCACTAAAACAACTTTATTAGAAATATTTGTTTTGAGAAGTTTTTTATTTGGTTTGACTGAATCCCTTCCCAATAAATCTATCGGATTGATTTCTAATAAATCATTAACTTTAACCCTGCCTTGTGCTAACGCAGATAAACCAGGAAGTGTACGAACCACAATCGAAAAAGGTGTCAAAAAATCTATAATTTCATTATGACGAGCACGAGTTAATGAGGGCATTGCGAGTAAAACTTCTGAAATATTATGTTTTTCAATTAAAACCGCTATATCATCTTGAGAATATACTTTGATACCGTTAATAGATTGATGATACAGCTCAATTGAGTTATCGATAAACGCTACTGGATTATATTCATCTGACTCACCCAAGGCATTAGACAATTGCCTTCCAGCTGAACCGGCTCCATATATTAGAATATTATTATTACTTTTTACTGATAATAGCCGACGGATAATTAATCGTGAACTGCTAATAACAACAGTTATTAATATGAAATTAATCACGATTACTGAGCGTGGAATAAACTCTACTTCCAGCATAAATATCAACAAACCCCAGACAATAGAATAGATCGAAGTGCCTTTAATAATTCGCCAAATCGCGCTTAGACTCATATAGCGAATCACATCTCGATAGAACCCAAAACCGTTAAAAATTGGTATTGCAATCAAAGGCGCTACAAGCATTATTAAAACTGACTGGTCATCGCCAGTGGGATAGTATAAATAGCCAAGGCGAATGGAAAATGCAGCAAATGTGGTAATTATGACAGCAATAATGTCAAAACATTGCATCATCATTTGCTTGATTTTTCTAGGGAACTTAATAAGAGTTTGAATCATACTTATAATTATATTTTAAGTTGA
>TARA_B110000008_G_scaffold119161_2_pt1 | contig 16244 bp, 15 predicted proteins | sample TARA_B110000008 | Tara Oceans TARA_B110000008 (sample SAMEA4396496) | marine metagenome | biome: Westerlies Biome; feature: [DCM] deep chlorophyll maximum layer (ENVO:01000326); material: water (ENVO:00002006), including particulate matter (ENVO:01000060) such as... | depth 40 m
ACTTATGGTTGTCTGTCTATACCTCGCCATTCTTTGTTTTTAAGTGGGTTAATTTCAAATTAAAATTCTTTTTTATAAATATTTTCGTTTAATTTAAGATTCTAATTTAAGTTTTACCTTATGAAACGCTTTCCCTCCAGACCACTCCCAGACTTCAAATCTCTTTATCGAGCTCTCTTCAATCATGAAAAGCCTGACAATGATTTAGTATTCTTTGATTTAGGTCGTGACGCTCTTTTATTTGGTGTTGAGGTGCTGGGCATTAAACCTGGTGGCAAAATTTTGATCCCTGCTTATATGTGTAATTCTACAATTGAGCCCCTTACCAATGCGGGATATAAAATCATCTTTTTTGATGTAAAAGATGACTTGAATTTTGATCTAAATATTATTGAGAGTTTAATTAATAATTCTGATATTGATGCGATCTTGTCAGTTCACTATTTTGGTTTCCCCACTAATATTTTGGATTTATTTTGTCTTTGTAAAAAGTATAATGTTAAAGTGATAGAGGACTGTGCTCATAGTTTTTTATCAAAAAACCATGGTAAATCAGTTGGCTTGATTGGAGATGTTGCGATTTTTAGCATGAGGAAAACTTTGGGCGTTCCTGACGGAGGCGCATTAAAGATTAATGTAGGTTCTTCTAAAACCTATCCAATTATAAAGAATAAGATGCAGTGGTTCACGGAGGTATTATATTTGGGATCAAGGGTGCTCGAATCTATAATCTGTTTCGTTGGGTTTCCAAATCTTTATTCTAATAGAATTGATAAAGTAAAAAAATTAATAAGAGATACTTTACCGAATAGAAATAATAATCTTTCTCAAGTCAATCAAGTTCAACCTGTTAAAAGTTCTTTTCAGCTAAAAGCTTACCTTAATAATATAGATTACAAAGATCATATTATTGAGAGGCGCAGACAAAACTATAATTCTTTGGTTTTGGAAGCTAAGAAGATAGGGCTTAAAATTCTTTACCCCCAACTACCAGATGGGTGTATTCCTCAGTTTTTTATTCTCGTAGATAAAAAGAAACAACTTGTATCATGGTTGAGGGAGCATGGAGTTGGAGCAGTTACTTGGCCAGGACCTGAGTTATCACAAGAAATAGCCAATCGGCAAGTTGATTTTCCTGTAACAAATTCTTTAAATGAACATCTAGCAATGTTACCAATTCATCAATCTCTTAATGATAATGATATGGCGTCAATTATTAGTTTATTAAAAAAATGGTCTGCAACTCAATGAAAAATCAAAAGCAAGAATCAAACAAAGGAAAGTGGCACCTTTATAAGGGTGATGATAACTCATGGAATGAAATTTTAAACAGTTTTCCAGCCAAAGGGTATTTAAACGATGTCTCTTGGGGTAAACACTTGTCTAATATGGGATGGGTTTGTATGCGATGGGAGTTTTCAAGATCTGAGAAACCAAAAGCCTATTGTCAAAGTTTCTTTAAATCATATCCGCTTAGGGGAGGGATGTTATGGATTCCCGATGGTATCCTTGGAGATCATCGTTATAGCGCTTCACTTCATAAGGATTTATTTCAGTCTTTGAATTTGCGCTATTGTTACATTCGTTTGCGAGATTCAATGGTTTTTAATGTTGATGATTATATAAAGCTTTTAATCGGCGGTTGGGTAAGGCCGAAAACCTCTCTTTCTGCCGCAATGACAATGTCTCTTGACATATCTCAACCCATTGAAGTTATTAAAGCTGGATTAACACAAAGCTGGCGTAAAACGTTAAAAAAATCATCAGCCATGCCTTTTGATATAGTTTCAATTAATGACCCCGAAGTTATCACTAGTTTGTATTTAGAGATGAAATCATCTAAATCTTTAAAAGCCCGAGAAATATACTCAGATGCTACGATTAAAAGCTTGATGAAAATCTTCGGCAATAACATAGTCGTTTTAGGCGCTAAAGATGCTGATGGTAGTCTGGTTGCAATTCGAGGCGCTATTTTGAATAATGAAAAAGCAACTGATATCTTTGCAGCTGCATCTAGCAAAGGACGTTCATTAATGGCTTCACATTCGCTTTTCATTGCTCTTATAAATGAATGTCAAAACAGGGGTTGTATATTTTATGATCTCAATGGAATTGATCCGTCCAATAGTATTGGTGTATATAACTTCAAAAAAGGGACTGGGGCTTCAGCTGAGGCCGCTCTAGGTGAATTTGAATGGTCGAGCAATAAGTTACTAAGTGTAGGGGCTAATTTTTTAGCCAAGTTATAATTAGAGATTACAAAATATTCAAGAGAGTATTTAAGCTATAAGCGGCTTGATTAAACACTTTTATTTTATGAAAACTAGATTAATATTAATAAAAGATAAACACTAATAAAAATTATGTTTTATGATAAAACATTTGTGTTAAAGGGGTGTTAGCTTGGGCTTAGTAATGTACGGATTGATTTATACGTTAACTATAATCTTGATTATAGACCATCGAATAATCCCGTCTCGTCTTTTTCCTATATTTTGGCTCATTGTAATGATCTTTCTGAGTCTTTCTATTCGTTGGAATATGATCATAACTGGACAAGTTATTGGGTCTGGTGATATATCCGGATATGTTTCAAACATGAAATTAGATGATGTCTGGCTGAGCTATCATTATAGGGAGCCAATTTATTGGTTTGGAACTCAATACTTATATAAAATTATTGGTAATCCCGGCCTAGTATTCGTTGTAACTGACATTATTTTATTTTTTTCTTTTTACAAATCGGTGGGTTTATTAAAAACCTTTTTTCCAAAGCCTATAAAATTTGAGAACTTGAAATATTTATACTTTGGTGCCTTTCTTGTTTATCCATACTTAACTGGTATGCATAATCATTATCGTCAAATTTTAGCAGTAACCATCGCTATGTGCGCTATTGGTCTTGCAGATAAAGAGTTAAGAAAGGCATACTTTCTTTTTGTAGTTTCTGTCTTAATTCACAATGGTGCTGCATTATTATTTCCTATTCTTATGTTAGTACAAGAAAAACGGCATCTTTTTTCTAAATTTATAGTTCTATTAGTACTATCTGTAATGATGATTTTATTTATACCCTCAGATATATTTTATGAAATAACAAGACGCATTAATGAGGTTGAAGTTAGGAGTGGTTCTGATGCTAGGACAGAAATATATCTATATCTGCTAATGTTCTCTACTTTTGTTATAATTGTCTTGGAATATGGTTTTAAGTGGAAAGTTCGCTTTAATTTTCTGATACAACTTATGGGCTGTATGACCGCAATATATTTTGTTTCTTTTTTGGTTTTTTCTAGTCAGCCAGCAGGAAGAGTTTTTTTTATGATACTCACAATGCTTTACATTTTCATTGGCATGTATATAGATGTTAAATTCAAGACTGGATCATTAAAAAAGTTCCTGTATTTCCATCTTTCATTAATCCCTCTGTTGGGTTTACAGGGTGATGGGTTGGTTTATGAATTTTTTTAACCTTTCCAAATATATAGGTATTTCTGCATGAATAAATATAATACTCTTGTTTTGCATAGGGTCGTTCATAAGCAAACAGAGAACTTCATTGATATTAATCTCCCTACCTTTCGTCATATCTTACGAGGTTCGATGGCTTTGGGAAAATTAGTATCCATAGATGAAGCCATAAAATTTTCTGAGGATAGTAAAAGATCTATCTGCCTAACATTTGACGATGGTTTTTCTTCCGATTACCAACTAGTTCTTCCTGAGTTAAAAAAATTGCAAGCTACTGCTACTTTTTTTATTGTTACTAATTGGTTGGAAACTCCTGGATATTTAACCAAACAACAAGTGCGCGACTTGAGTGATGCTGGTATGCAAATAGGATCGCATTCTAAGTCACATCCAAATTTTTTAAAAATTACTCCTGAAGAAAGGCTAGACGAGTTAAGGGGATCAAAATTAATTTTAGAAAATATAATTGGTAAAGAAATTTCTACATTCTCATTTCCATATGGTTTTTATGATAAGTCATGTTCCAAGGCTGTTTTTGATGCTAATTATTCAATTTGCTGCACTTCCAAGCACGGGTTATCGGATTGCAGGAATTCTATAGTGCCTCGAAATTCAATAAATGCTCATACCAGTTTCAATCGAATAAATATGATATTGAGGGCGTCATTGATGCAACGGGTTTTATGGTATTGTGAAGATGTCATCAAAGAAAATCTAAAGCAGTCATTTCCTAGATTTTATAGAACTCTAAGAAACTTAATTTCTACCTATTAAACATAAATTGATAGAAAGATTGGAGATTTTTTTTATGAAAAAAATACTTTAAATAGACAGGGAAGAACAAAGATATATATTTTCCTAGAAAGGGTAATATAAAATGATGATCCATTTAATGAATATATTTATAAGATTAATTACTATTAATCTGTTTTTAAGTTAAAGAGGTGTTAATTTTGCAATTCATATATATTATTGAGAGAAGTACATGAGTTTGAAATCTTTGACGGTTGTTATGTCGGTATATCATGCTGATAGCTCACTATTATTTAAAAAGGCGGTAGATAGCATATTAAATCAAACAGTCAAACCAACAGAAATAATCATTGTCTTAGATGGTCCTGTTGGCGCTGAAATTGGTGATGTTCTTCATAACATTGTAGAAGATAACAATATTATCAAAGTTATAAAATTGGAAGAAAATAAGGGTTTAGCTTTCGCTCGAAAACTTGCGATTAATGAAGCCTCAAATGAGCTAATTGCAGTAATGGATTCTGATGATGTTTGTGTTAAAGATAGGTTTGAAGTTCAAATGCGAGAGTTCTCTGATGAAAAAACTGATGTAGTTGGAGGTTGGATAGAAGAATTTAATGTCTATCCTGGAGACCAAGGCATCATAAGGAAAACACCAACTGAGTATTATGATATATATAGGCTTGGGAAATGGAGAAATCCTATTAATCATGTAACATTGATGTTCAAAAAATCATCTTATAAAAAAATTGGAGGCTATTCAGAATTATTAGCTAATGAGGACTGGGAGATGATTTCAAGAATGTTGGTAAATGGCCTTATAATACGCAGTATCCCGCAGGTGCTTGTTCATGTCAGAGGTGGATCTGATATGATAACAAGGCGTCGTTCCTCAAGGCAGTTTTGGGGTGAAATGAAGGCGTTTAGGTTAATGTATGAATGTAATTATCTCAATCTATCGCATCTGATAGCTAATGTGTGTCTTCGAACTGTGATAAGGATTTTACCTATGTCATTTACCGCATTTCTTTACAACAATGTCTTAAGAAAAAATAATAATTAAACTATAATCATCTTGAATAAAGTTAGTAGAAGATTATGCAAAGGGCTCAGATTTTAATCTTAAAAATATAAGGAATTATTTTGACTAAAAAAAATACAATTTTAGTAACAGGCGGCTCGGGTTTTATTGGCAGTAACTTAGTTGATCTGCTAATTAACGAAGGCCATTCTGTAATAGTTATTGATGATTTATCAACAGGTTTAAGTTCTAATCATAATGAGTCTGCAACCTACATCAATGAAGATTTATGCAGGTATATTGACCACTCAGAAGAAATTATTACAATACTACAAGAACATAATATTGATACTGTTTATCACTTGGCTGCGAGCGCAGATGTTTTTTTATCAATCAATCATCCGGAGATGGTGTATAAAATAAATGTATTAGCCTCAATTGCTCTTGCCCAAGCGTGTAAAAAAGCTGAAGTAAAAAAGCTAGTATTTGCTTCAACATCTGCTGTTTTTGGCGAGCCTAAATATCTGCCCGTTGATGAAGACCATGATACAAAACCTATAAGCCCTTATGGCCTAAGCAAATTAAGCTTTGAGCAGTATCTCAACTATTTTTCTCTTGACACAGATATGTCGATAACTGTTTTTAGGTTGCCGAATGTCTATGGTAATAGGCAACGGCCTGATTTAGAAGGTGGGGTGATAGCAATTTTTTATGGCCTTATGAGTCAGGAAATGCCAATAAATATATTTGGCGATGGTAAGCAAACAAGAGACTGGGTATATGTTGATGACATTACGGATGCTTTTTATAAAGCTCTTTCAAATCATGAGAAGTTAGATATGTTTTTGTTGGGATCAAATACCGAGACCTCGCTTAACGATCTATTTGAATGTTTGTTACATGTAACAGAATATAAAGGAGAACCTCAATATTCTAATCCGCGTGCTGGAGATATTAAAAACATGGTAATGAGTTATCGTAAGGCAAACTTGGCTCTTAGCTGGAAGCCTAGAACTAGCTTATTTGAAGGAATTAAAAAGTTAACAAAGGGAAATTGATATGTGTGGAATCGCAGGAACAATCTATACTAACAAATATTTGTCTGGCATTCTTGTAGAAGTAGATGAAATATTTGACTTGCTGGATAAAGTAAAGACAGGTGATGCTTCATGTTCAATGTTTCTAGATTTAGCCTGGAAATATAAATCCAATGTAAATTTTATACGATTTTGTAAGAGCACTTTAGAAAGAGATAAGATTAACTTGTTGTGCGATCAAATCTTTGACTATAGCGAAAAAAGAAGATTAGAGCTGCCTCTAATAGATAAAAGTTCCTCCTTATCTCTCTACAAAGAAAAAACTAAGGAATGGGAATATCTTGCAGATACACACTGGTTTTTTTCATCTGAATTATTTAAGACTAAGGAGCTCATAGAGAGTCTAGCGGGTCAGAGTTCGACTGATATTAGTGATGCGTCGATAATATTATTCAGAGATATAACTAAAATTATTCATGCTATTGATAATCGTCTTGAGCTAAGGGGTAGAGATTCATTTGGACTATCGATTAGCCTGTCATCAACCCATTTTAAATCAGAGAAGATAGATAGATCTAATATTATTGGAAATAACGAAGAGCTCTTTTACTCAAGAAGTAATGAAATTGGTACTTATACTTTTGTTTTTAAATCTTGTAACAGCATCGGTGGATTAGGAGATAATGCAAATGAAATCAAGAGTTTAATTAAAGATAATAAGTTATTTTTAGATCTGGCAAAAGAGGGCCTAGTAACTTCTGCTACTATAATTGGTCATACCCGTTGGGCGTCAGTGGGCGCGGTATCATTAAATAATACACATCCCATTGGTCTAGCTGAATCGACTTCTAATAATAATTCCCATGTATTAACCTGTTTGAATGGAGATATCTACAATTACAAAGAGGTTATTGCTAAAGCAAAAAGGACTCATATTTTATCTAAAGATGAGACCGCCTGTACATCTGATTGCCTCGCTTCATCGGCATATTTTTTGGGTGAGAAAGATATTTCGATCGATTCGATGTCCAAAATGGCTAGTAATTTAGATGGTTCATATGCGATTGCTGTTCAACATAGCGATGCGCCAGAAAAATTATTTTTGGTCAAAAAAGGTATTCAAGGTTTATATCTAGGCTTTTCCTATGATGGCACTTTATTTGCTTCCGATGTTTATGGCCTTGTTGAAACTTGTAGATATTTTATGCCTGTTGATTCTGATGTTGCTCTTGAATTATCAGCCTCTAATATAGGAACAGCTTTAAATCCAAAAACTAGTATTCTTAGCTTAAAGACAGAGTCTATAAAAAACTTAATAAAAGATGACTTGAGAATTACTAATATTACAACTAGAGATATTGATAAGAGGGGTTATAAACACTTTTTAGAAAAAGAAATTTATGAGACTAGAGATATTGTCGAAAAAACTCTTAATGCCTATTTGCAACCTGAAAAGTTAGTAGAAATGACTTCATTGCATTCGGCAATTAATATTACTGAAAATCAGATACCATCTTTCATAGTAAATAAATTAAAGAACAGGGAAATAAAAAAAGTTGTTATTACAGGTATGGGTACATGCTATACAGCTGCTGTGGCTATTTCCATGTATATGAGAGCATCATTAAAATTAATTATTCCTGATATGACCGTTGAACCTCATGTGGCCAGCGAAGGAAGTGCTTTTTACGTCGAGCCCGATATGCATGACACACTAGTAATAGTGATAGCTCAATCAGGAACTACGGTCGATACAAATGTTTATGTACAAATGGCTAAGGAAAGAGGGGCATCCAGTCTAGCAATTGCAAATAAACGTGAGGGAGATGTTACCTTTATAGTTGATGGAACTTCTTATATTGGCGAGGGGAGAGATATTGAGGTTGCAGTACCCTCTACAAAGACTTATACGGCGCAAGTTGTTCTTGGTTATATAGTAAGTACTTATCTCGCCTGTAATATTGCAGAAAACGAAGTTGATAAAAAGCGATTAATTGAAGATATCAACAGTTTGAGAAGCTTGGTGCATTCAATTGATGAAAGTTTTTCAGCTATTGAGGCCTTCTCCAATTTTGGAGATATAACTAAATCAGCCTTAAGATATCAATCTTGGTATGTCGTTCGTGATGGTTCAACTAATTCAGTCTGTGCTGATGAAATTAGAATTAAATACTCTGAAAATTGTTATCATTCCGTTCCCTCTATAACCCTGACAGAGGCCACTCGTCTTGAAGTTAAAAATTCTTTTTTGATTATTATTACTGAAGATAATTTGTCCATACTTGCGGAGACATTTATGGAAATTGCAGATCGAGGAAATACCCTAATCGTTATATCAATAAATGGAGGAGAAGAATCACAATTACAAGGATTAATTGAACTTGGTTTACTTTTCTTAATTCGAATGCCATATGCACCAAATTATTTTTCATTTATTCCTACTATAATTGCTGGGCAGTTCTTAAGTTACTTTCAAGCTACTGAATTAGATAAGCGCACTGATTACTTTACTAATGTGCTTAAAAACTTAGACTCTAAAATAGAATTAAAGGGCTCTGTAAATAAACTTGGCATTGCATTGAAGGCGGGCTATTTAAATCAAGGGTACTCCCCAGTTGAAATAGTTGAATTACACCAAAGGCTTGAACGCTTTTTAAGTAATATGAAAGATAAAAGTTTGCGCGATGAGGTAAAAGATTTATTAACAATTTTTGCAGAACAGTCAAGAAGGACAATTGATACTATAAAACATCAAGCAAAAACTATCACGGTTGGAGCTATAAGAGAAAGCTCCTTCGAAAGCGAAAGCTTTGAAAATAAGGGACAAAAAAATATTCTCGAAAATAGCAGTAATAAGAAGAATAAACTATCTTCTCTTGAACCCTTCGAGCATGCTATTTTAGGAAGTAAGACAAATCAAAATGAGTTATTACCTTTAAAGGAAAACTTTGAAATTTTAATTTCCTTTCATGGTCTAGATGAGTCAATTGCGTATAATGTGATTAATATTATTAAAGATTATGCTTCTCAAATTGGTGTTCAGCTAAAACTTAGATTGGCGCAACCTTATGATTACCTTCAAAATAGAAGTCATTTAAATGAGTATTGGGTTGTTCTAAGTGATGGAAGTTACTCTGAGTCTTATGCATATCTTAATAATAACCAGTTATCAATATTCGATTTTTCAAAATGGGATCCTGGATCTTTAATTAGATCATGTTTTGGCTCTGCAATTGATGAACGCTCTAGTTATGCAAAGGCAATATGGAGCACTTCAATTGGAATTGTTTTATCAAAGAAGCTTGTTTCTTGTGATCAGTCTTCATTTAATAATTCAGATGAATTGATAAAAAGAATCGACGCTGAGATATTAGATAAATTAAATTCTTTAATGATGGTTATAACTTATCTAGACAAGGATGAAGAAGTTGATACTCAAATTACCTATGCATCAAAATTATTTTTAACTCGAAAAAACTGGAAGGCTATTGGTAGTGGAGTTAATTTCAATCTTGCTAAATATGCAGCTAAAAATTTAATAAAAGAATTAAATCGAGCATGTGCATTTGATGTTTTAGAGAACCATAAGCATATCGATATGTCAGCTGAGTCTGCTATTTTAGTTTTCATATCTGGTATCTGGAAGCATGGTTATCAGGAGGATGCTCTTTCTGAAATAAAAAAAATGCTATCTCATAATAGTTTACCTATCATCGTGACCGAAATTAATGATAATCGATTTGATAATTTTTCAGTTCTCGTAAGCGAGATGAATAGCAAAACCAAAGAGGTTGGTGTTCCAGTCATAAAACTTCCAAAAGCTCCATTGAATTTCTCTTATCCACTAAATGTAATATTGCTTGATCGAATTTCAGAAAAGCTAAAAATATTTCGTGATTCAAAAAGTACTGAATTAACATATAAGACTGCACTAGTTTCTATAGATTCCGAGGTAGCAAATGCAAATCTTTGGAAGTGATGGCTTTCGTTGTAAATTTGGTGAGAAGTTTATGACACCAAAATTTATCTATGATTTTGCAAACTCAATAGGCGATTTTTGTATTAGTAATGGTCTATCTGCTCCTGTCTTGATTGCAAGAGATACTCGTGCATCTGGAGTAATTTTAGAGGATTTAATTTCTGGAATACTATGTTACAAAGGGATTCGCGTTGTGTTGTGCGGAGTTCTCCCTACTCCTGGGCTTTCAAATGTGATGGGTTCAGGGGAATACTCAATGGGTATAATGATAACAGCTTCTCATAATCCACATTTTGATAATGGGATAAAGCTTTTTAATTCCAATGGATTTAAGTTACAACAGGGTGATGATGCCGAAATTGAGTCTGGTATTTTAAACCCTAAAGAAATGAATTTTATGGGTGATTACGGTTTCGAGAGTAAGACAAGTATAAATTCCCACCAAATTTATTCCAATTCTATTTTAAGCAAATTTCAATCAATCAAATTAAAAGAATCTATTCTAGTAGATTGCAGTAATGGAGCTTGTAGCGAGATAGTCCAAGACAGCCTAGGTTCATATGACAATATACATTTTGTGAACTCGGAACCTAATGGATTTAACATAAATTTAGATTGTGGTGCACTTGAAGCTGAAAAGTTACTGAAACTTGTGCGTGATGGCGGTTACCAGTATGGAGTTGCTTTTGACGGAGATGGTGATAGATCTGTTTTTGTTAGTGCAGATTATGGCCTTATTCAAAGTGAAAAATTACTTTATTTGTTTTACCAAATTTTAAAATCTCCAAATTATTCAAATATAGTAGTTACAACAGAAATCTGTAACCTTGCATTAACTCATAATTTGGAAGCTATTGGTGCTAGTCTTATAGAAACAGAGGTTGGTGATCGTTTCGTAACAGAAGAAGTAGCAGTCAGTAATGCCATTCTTGGAGGCGAGCCGTCTGGACATTATTATTTTCCAGCATCAAGCAGGTCTATGGATGGTTTTTTGGGGCTAATGCACTTTATAAAGGTTCTTGAAAGATATGGTTCTGAGTTAACTAAAACTCTCCGAAATCTCAAGCATTACGATAGAATTACTAAAAATATATGCATCAAGGACAAGGATTTTATAGACCTAACTGCGCTTAAGGAACAACTTTCTTCAGAAATTAATTTCGCCGAAGAAAAACTTGTTATCAGGCAATCTATCTGGGATCCAGTATTAAGAATTTATTATGATTATAAGCATGTTAATAGATTTGTTGACCTTGAGCAGCATATAAATGAAATTCTAAGTAAAAAAGGATAAGTTATTTTGAAAGCAATGATATTAGCTGCTGGACGTGGTGAGAGACTGGGAAAATTAACCCAGAAAACTCCTAAGCCATTAACAAATATAGGCGACATAACCTTGCTAGAGCACAACTTAAGGCGAGTAAAGAGTGCTGGTATTAATGATATTGTGATTAATGTTTCATGGCTTGGTGAACAAATAACAAAATATCTGGACAAGTCAGACATTGGACTGAATATAACTATTTTAAATGAAAGTGACAATATGCTGGGAACTGGGGGAGGCATAAAAAATGCCCTTAATGTTCTTGGAGAAGAATCATTTTATTTGGTTAATGCAGATGTTTTTTCTGACTTTAAAATTGATGTATCTAAAACTCTTTTGCCTGGTACTCTTGGGCACTTAATTTTAGTTCCAAATCCTCCACACCATCCAAGTGGAGACTTCTGCCTGAAAGAAGAATTCCTTGTGTCAGCCTCTGGACAAAGCTCAAATACTTTTAGTGGGGTGAGTTATTTATCTCCAGATTTGTTTGCCAGTTGTAAAAATGATGTGTTTCCTCTTGAACCTATTTTACAAAAGGCTGCAAAAGAAGGACTTCTCACTGGAGAGATTCATAGGGGAATCTGGATTGATGTTGGAGCTCCGGAAAGGTTGAAGCTGGCTAAATCTATCAATTTAAGCCAAGAATTATTTTAGAGATTAAATTGAACTATTGGTTAAATTAACAAAAACTTGATTTTTATGAGAGAATTTTTATGAATTTTAATGAAATTGCAATTATTGGTGGATCAGGCTTCGTGGGCTCTCGACTTAAGGCTAGACTTGATAAGAGAAATATCATTTCAAAACGTTATGATATAGATACTGCCTTTAATATAGATAGTAACTATCTTGATGTAGAGGATATAAGTTCTTTTGGTCAACTTAAACATGTGGACACAATTATTAATCTTGCAGCAGTCCACCGTGATGATATTCGTCCTGTAAGCCGCTATGATGATATAAATGTTCACGGTGCTGTAAATATTTGCGAAGCTGCTCGCAAGAATAATATTAATAAAATTATTTTTACTAGCTCAGTTGCCATATATGGTTTTGCGCCAGCAGATACAGATGAGTCAGGTGAGCCTAGTTATTTTAATGACTATGGTCGAACAAAATATTTGGGCGAACAGGTTTATAAAGAATGGCAAGCTGAAGATCCAACAAACCGAACCCTAGTGATAGTTAGACCAACTGTTATATTTGGTGAGGGAAATAGAGGTAATGTTTATAATTTATTCAAACAAATAGCCTCTCACAGATTTATCATGATTGGTGATGGAAAAAATACTAAGTCTATGGCTTATGTAGAAAATGTCGTTGCATTCTTGGAGTATAGCTTGTCATTTAATCAAGGACTCCACATCTATAATTATATTGATAAACCAGATTTCGATATGAACACCTTGGTTTCTAAAGCAAGAAAAATATTATTTAATAAAGAAGGAGTTGGTTTTCGACTACCTGGGTTATTTGGTTTAATAATTGGATATTTTGCTGATATTGTTGCAAAAATAACTGGTAAAACATTTCCACTTAGCAGTATTCGTATTAAGAAATTTATGGGTACAACTCAATTTTCTTCGTCAGTTAGTGAAACTGATTTTATTCCGCCAGTAAGTCTAGAAGAGGGTTTGGCTAGAACGCTTCACTACGAGTTTCTGGAAGATAATTCAGATAAACAAACATTTGAAACAGAATAGTTGAATTATAAATCCTAGTTTCTTAAATATCTTGTAGCAATTAAATCCTTTAGCCACAACTCTCTAAGCATAATTCTTTTTAGCACCTCACTTGCGAGGGAGCTTAAGCTCAGCTAGCTTAAAAGATTAATAAAATGAAGCCAAATAGTGGGTCGCCATAAATATTATTACCAACTTATTAAAAAATAAACCTAAATTTAAAAAAGCCGCTTAATGCAGCTTTTTTTGTTTATAGGTTTTGTTTTTAAAGTTCTTTATTAGCAATAAGACATATATAATTAGATTAAAATTTTTTATACAATGATCCAATTTAACAACTTAAATCAAGAATTACCTTTTCTACTTCTTAAAGATAAATATGATGAGGCATTAAATGCAGGCCAAAAAGGCATTGAAGCTATTTCAATTTCATCTTTCAATACCAAAACGGATGAGGTTGATGCTAGATATGTCAATCTTAAATTTATTACAAATGATGAGTTTATTTTTTTTAGCAATTATGACTCCCCAAAAGCATCATCTTTTATTACTCATAACCAAATAGCTGCATTATTATATTGGCCTAGCATCAATGTTCAAATTAGAATTAAGGCCACAATAAAAAAAACTCCATATGAATATAATCAACAATATTTTTTTGATAGATCAGAAGAAAAAAATGCATTAGCTATATCATCAAATCAGTCAAAACCAATAAATTCTTACAGCCAAGTTAATGAAAACTATAAAAAATCTTTAAAAACTGATGATTTAAAAAAATGTCCAGAATTCTGGGGCGGTTATGCTTTCACTCCATACTATTTTGAGTTTTGGGAGGGCCATAATTTTAGGTTAAACAAAAGAGAAGTTTTTGAAAAAAATCAAGATAATTGGACCCCTTACTTACTTCAGCCCTAGGTAAAAGATTATTGCTTAATAACTTAATTAGTATAAAATCACCTCAATATAATGATGCGCATTAATCAAACTTACTATAAAAATCTTGTATTTCATTCATAATATTCATGACTTTTAATAATACTCTTATATAGGTACTCTCATAGCTTCTAATAATAAAAAAAATATTACTCCTATTAATGAAAAAATAAGAGCTAGTGAAGTTATGCTTATTGATCAAAATGGAGAAAAACAGGGCCTAGTTTTAATTGATATAGCTTTAAATTCAGCTAAAACAGCATCTCTTGATCTAGTTCAAGTTTCTCCATCTGATGCAAATCCAGTAGTATGTAAACTTTTAGACTATGGAAAGCATGTGTTTGAAAAAAAGAAAAGCACTTCTTCATCAAAGGTAAAAGTTAAAAGAAATACTGTTAAAGAGATAAAATTTAGGCCGTCTACTGATATAGGTGACTATAATATTAAATTAAAAAAGATTAAAAGCTTTATTCTTGATGGAGATAAGACTAAAATAAGCGTCCGTTTTAGGGGTAGAGAGATATTGAATAGTAATCTTGGTTTAGATCTTCTCAATAGAATAAGAGATGAACTAGAAGAAGTAGCTCAAGTTGATCAAGAGCCTTCATTAGAAGGAAGACAATTACTAATGGTCTTATCTCCTCTTAAAAAGAAATAAATATAGAGAGACAGATATGGGATATAAGTTAAAAACACATTCAGGAGCTGCCAAGCGTTTTAAAAAGACAGGCTCTTCCGTAAAGAGCAGAAGTGCTAGTAGGAACCATATACTAACAAAACAGTCTACTAAAAGAAAAAGACACAACAGAGGGTTAATTAAGTTAGCTGGAACCACTTTAAGAATGGTCCAAAAACTTATTAGATAATTATGCCAAGAGTTACTAAATCAGTCACAGCAAAAGCGAAACACAAAAAAGTACTTAGTGCTACCAAGGGTCATTATGGTGCAAGAAGTAGGCTATTCAGAACAGCAAAGCAATCAAATATTAAATCTCTTCAGTATGCATTTAGAGATAGAAAAAACAGAAAAAGAGCCTTCAGATCACTTTGGATTGCAAGAATTAATGCAGCATCTAGACAATTAGGAGTATCTTACTCCAAGCTAATAAATGGTTTAGCTTCAAAAAATATTGAGTTAGACAGAAAAGTACTTTCCGATATTGCAATTAATGATTCTGCAACCTTTGAGGTAATCCTTAAAAAAGCTACCACTTAGTTCTTCTTATAATGTCAGCAGATAAAGACATTATTCTCCTTGAAGATTCTCTCGAGATGGGCTCATCACATCCAATAAATAGCATGAAAGATTCAATAATGAATCTTTTGGTATCTCTTGGATTTGAAGTTATACAAGGTCCTGAACTTGAAACGGAAGAATACAACTTTGATATGCTTAATATTAAAAAATCTCATCCAGCGCGCCAAATGCATGATACTTTTTATGTAAATAATAAAGATAACGTCTTAAGAACTCATACTTCTCCAGTCCAAATTCGCGGGATGTTAAATAATAAACCTCCTCTTGCATTTATATCAGGCGGAAAGGTTTATAGAAAAGATGATGATGCTACACATCTACCAATGTTTCATCAGGTCGAAGGTATCTATGTAGACGAGGAGGTAACTTTTGCTCAACTTAAAGACTTAATATACAAAATAATTCATTCCTTATTTGGCCAAGAAGTCGAATTAAGATTTCGTCCATCGTACTTCCCATTTACAGAACCATCAGCTGAGGTTGATATTTTGTCCAAAGATGGAAAATGGTTAGAAATACTTGGGTGTGGCATTGTAAATCCTGTAGTTTTAGACAATTGTAATATTGATTCAACAAAATTCAGCGGTCTTGCTTTTGGACTTGGTGTCGAAAGAATAGCCATGTTGAAACATGGCGTTAAAGATATTCGAGACTTTTATAAATCTAATCTAGATTTTTTAAATCAGTTTAAATGAAAATAGCATATAAACATCTTTTAAGGTTTTTAATTGATAAACCCTCTATTGAAGATTTATCAACTAAATTATTTCAATTAGGCCATGAACA
>TARA_B110000008_G_scaffold276843_1_pt1 | contig 16206 bp, 3 predicted proteins | sample TARA_B110000008 | Tara Oceans TARA_B110000008 (sample SAMEA4396496) | marine metagenome | biome: Westerlies Biome; feature: [DCM] deep chlorophyll maximum layer (ENVO:01000326); material: water (ENVO:00002006), including particulate matter (ENVO:01000060) such as... | depth 40 m
TCGACGACGACGACGGCTGGATTGTCGAGTTCTAATTTGCCCCACGCGCGAGTGATTCTGTTCTGGATGTGAGATTGCGTACCTGCACTCACGGATTCGCGTTCCCAATCGATTAGGGGATCGCGAAGGAAAATGTCCATCACGCCCTTGAGAAGTGTCGAGCCGTCCTGAAGCGCCTTCATAGTTCGGCACATGTCCGTTTCCAGCCACGTGCGCGCGTTCAATGGAGAGAAAACATCGAGAAGAGCTGGAGTCGCTCTGAATGGGACAAGTTCAGGAATCGGAAGAGCGTGTGTAGCGGTGCCAAAGGCGTACCCAAAATCGATGTGTACCAACTCTCCCGTCGATATATCGAGAAGGATGTTGTCCAGATGCCTATCGCCCACTCCAGCAACGTAGCCACAAATGCTGGAGGATGCTAAAGATGTCGCAAATGATTGCCTCATCATGACGAAAGCTTCTGCGCTGCCTGCGGCTGTGAACAAAATCTTCCGTAGAGCATCTGGCGACGTCGTCGCCGATTTCAATCGCGTGAGTATAGCCACCGAGTCGTCTTTCGATGCTTTGCCTATCGCACTGAGGTAGTCGCTGTGTGTCGTCGCATCTACATGCGCAGACTCTCGCTTTCGCTTGCCAAGTCCCGTCGCACGCTCTTTAATCCATCGTTGATGTTCAACGAATGCAGTCACATTCGCTTCTTCAACAGGCTTATTCAGAAGCCGAAGCAGCGGCGAAGTTTTGCGCAAAAATTCAATCAAGCCGGTTCGATTAGATAGAGGGGAGACATGGAAAGTCCGAACCTCTAACCCCCTACCTCGAGATTCCGTATTAGAGGCCAAGAGCCCATTCATTGCTCTGAATAAGCGCTGAATGCGCTCGTCTTGACGCAAGTCCTCTCCACCCTTCACGATGAACTGATAATCTCTGCCATCGCTTCCTCTCATCGTTATTTTTTTTGGTCGCTGCTTGGATTCGAAGACCTGTACTTCCGGTGCGAATCCCATTATGGTGACGTGTCGCTCCATATCTGGCGGTGCATTTATGTTGTCGTACTGCCCGGGAATTTCCAGGGCTGTTGAAACTCCGGCAAAGCTCGCATAGCTCGCAAACCATGAAGAGAAGTCGCTTAGTCGGATTCTTGATGCGTTGTTTAGACCCGGGAATTCTTTGACCCAAACTGCGACGATTTGAGCTTCGGCATGTTTCAATGCGGCGTTGACGCTCGTTTTCTCCCTGCGCGCCGTGGCTATCGCGCTCGTCAACATTGGTGACGCAATTTCAACGAACCGTTTGTTAATCAAGCCCAACAAAGGATCTTCTGTATTTGTCAGATCTGAAATCATGCCATCGACGATATTGCTCGCGGCGTTGACGTCGTGCTGATACTCGCGGAGTTGAATTTGTTGACGCCAAAAATTCAATCGATTCGAAGGGAAATCCAAGAGCTCCATACCACGATTGAATCCATCGTGTAGCGACGAGGCGAGCGAAAAGTTCATCCTTTCACTTATATGTTTATCCATCGTTTCTTTGATGAGGTTGAAGTGCGGTCGTACGGCCGCTGGATACTTTGACACCAATCTTTGTACCAACGGCGCAGCAACCTTTCGAAGATTCACGTCGGAAACCATCGATAAAAGCTGCGGAATCCAATCCAAAAATAACCAAGTCGGGACGCGTAAGAGTGTCTGACTGTAGTCGCGAGCGTCGGGGCAAGTTTCTCTGAGCAAGGTCAGAAGTCGAGGTAATAGATGACGCGCTGGTGTAGATTTATGCGCGCTGGAAGCCGCCAATGCCTTCAAAGTGTGTAGGATGAAGACTTCCGCAAGACTCGACGCGTCGTTTAGACTCGATACCAGCCAACCGTTTAATGCTTCTGCGCATTCGGTCGATACAGACGTTTGCACGTATTCACCGTGTAGCTTTTTTAGCGCTGTGTCGCAAAAGTGAGCGAGTCTCAACGACGCCTCGGACGCCTGCGCTGCATTTGTGCTTCGTTCTGCAACAGAGATATAAGAATTGATCGCCGCGATGCTATGACTCAACGAATCATCGTCGCGTGCACTCGCTAGGTGCTCGCAGAATTGTGCTTCTAAAATGGTCAGGCTCATTTTATCGTCCTCCCGCCATCGATCTTCACTCTGCAACTTTCGGCACATTTCCAATGATTGTTCCATGGCGGTGTTCGTACCCATCGACAGCTTGAGCTTAAACACTGCTTCATGAAGTCTCAAATCCTCGGGCGCGCCTGTTTGTACCACACTTTCGATGTATTGTCGCAAGAATTTGCGAGAAAGAACCACTTGACCGACTTGTCTCAGACCGTCGGATGCTCGTAGAAACATTTCAGTCCGCATCGTTGCAATAGAATCTGTGCGAATTTCTGGAATCACACTTGCCAGCGTGCCCAGCATCCTGGAGCGAAAAGTCACGACGCGTTCCCAAACCTCAGACGCATCGTACGCAGCCGAAGGCCATCGTGTTTGCCATTTGCTTTCGAGTTGATTGACGATAGATTCCGCTTTCTTGATGTCCATATTCTTCAGCTTGCGAAGTCCTGTCTTCAGTTCGTCAATCGTGCGCAATGTTTCGTCGATCTCGACGGCTGGTTGTAAGGCCTGCAGCAGTTTCCGACGAATGGCAACGGACGCACTACAGGTCGTGCTCCATGAGTCTATGAAGCTTTGGTAAACTTGCTGCAATACATCATGCACCTCACGAGTATCGTCGCCGGCACTGTCAGATAGCAGCGCGTTCATCGCAATCTCTACACCGAGATGCTTCAACTTGCGAGTAGAGTCCTCCTGCAGAAGAACTTTGGTCAAGAATGGCGACCAGTCTTCCAAAGGTTGACGAAGAGCGACTCTAAATGCTGTGCAAATACTAGATCCACCCGAAGCTTCTCCAGGAATGCAAGACAAGTCTTCGATTTTAAACTCGCCAGTTCGCACGTCCTCGAGATGTTTTCCGATTTCATCCCATTCTCCGAGCCGCTCGGCGCAGCGAAAAAATTCATGTTTCAAAAACTCGCTCTCTCGCGGAGATCGATCAATTTCAGCACTCAATAAGTGTTTGTACGCTTGCACGGCATCTCGCACATTGCCAGCCATCTCTTGTCGAATCGCACACATCGTCTCCTCCTGGTGAGGAAACGCGTTCACAAACGACAGCAAAGCGGCGTCGTCGTAACCCAGCGATCTGTATAGTTTAGCCAAAGCTTCCCAAGTCTGCGGTGACTGATCACCAGACGTGATCATCGACTCCATCGCGATGACACCACTCGATAAACTTCTACCGCGTGTCGCGAGTCGAACGACGTGGTCGACAGGAATTTCCGCGGCTTGTGGGATGACTTCACACAAGGAAAGGATGAATCGAACGAGCGACGCATCCCTGCCTTCAATGCTTCCGACGAAATCTTTCAGCGGTTGTGCCACGATCGCCATCGCTTCCTTTGCTGGACGTGCATCATTTTGGTCTTTTAGAATGAATGCAAACTCATGCTGTGCTGAATTCGCGAGCTCTCGGAGAAGCGTGCATGCGACTGCCGAATCGCGTTCAGCGCAGAGGAGGAAAGGCGTAATCAATTCGTGGCACGATATTTTCACGTCAGGTAAGTCACCTGTCCTGTAAGATCGAGTCAGCTTGACGCTGTTTTTCAACTCTTCGACCAGAAAATCGTCGATCTTCTTTTTGTTGGCTCCAATGTCAAGATTTTGCGCAATCTCATGGAACGCACCAAAGTCTTTGACGTGCTCTTGCGACTGTAATAAATTCGCTAGCTCGTACGGAAGCGAGGTCGCAATCGTTGGGTCACCACGTGCAGGTTGTTTGAAGTTTGCCAATATTGTCGAGAGCACGACACTTCGCTTCTCATCCGCGTCCGGGTCTTGCGCTTGAGTTGAAAACAAAGGAGCCATGGTTTGAGACGCTCCACGGCGGCGCAACGAATCCAGCTTCACCGAAGTGAACACGCACTCCGATAGGTCGTTGTCAATCAAAGGAGCCCTTGACGCCGGATTCATCTCTTGTACCGCAAATAAGAGTCTGCACGCTGCAGCGAGCCATAAACTCTCTACTTTCGCGTGAGGAATCAATTGGAGGGTGTCGTGAAGACGCGTGACCAAGTTATCGAATTGCAGTCGCTTGTTCCAAAATTGTAAAGCCGTTTGTCGACAAGTCAAGCTCACGGGATCGGCGAGTGCTCGTAAAAGTGGACCTTGCAACGACGATTCGTTGATGAGTTTAGGGTACGTCTCCGCAATGGCAATGCACAAGTTTGTATGCGATTCGCGAACTTTGACAGCACTTTCCATCGACACCGCATTGTCTGCTTCAACGAGAGCATTCTTCCATAGCTCGATATGATTTGCGTCTCTCTGAGTTCGTGTGATTGCCTGAGCGCCGCGCGTGAGCGCTTCGAAAAGTATAATCATGACTTCGCAATCCCGCTGCTTCAATAGAGAACCAACGAACGGCAATAGTCGGTCGTATGTCCACTGTACCCGTTCTGGTCTGTGATCTCTCGTCAAAATCAGCAGCGCCACGCACCGCGGTTCGCCCCAGAATGTATCAAGACGTGACTGTATCGATGGTGCGAATCCAGCATCGTGCACAAATGATGGACAACTTATCGTGATTTGATCAAGCGTGTTCAGTAAGAGGTCGTCACTCACACCTTTTAACTGTTTTTGCAAGGATTTGTGCCATTGAGCGACACCGCCATCGATTTTCATGATTCTACCAAGTAACGACGCAGCAAGCGTTGTCAACCCCTTACGAACGTCTTTATCGATAAAACGCAACAAAATATTCAAAAGAGGTGACGGTATTTCTTCGTCAATTTTCTTCCCCTGAGCAGTCGTGATGAAAACACTCGTATCGCGAACGCACAATACTGGTGCTTCAGCGTTGATTAATATCTCGATGAGTTTAATAGCGAATTTCTTCCGAAGCGCACATACTTTCACCAGACTCGTGTTTCTGGGGTCTTTTGGCTTGCACTCAAGATGTCGTTGCAATTGATACATCGAACTTTGGAAGCAATGCGACGTAGGTGTACTTGTCATTCGCGCGGTGTCACGCAAACGCGAGAACAACTTGCTGCAGAGTTTGAGATTCTCTCTGAAGATGTCTTCATTCCTCGAGTACCCACTCTTGATGACGAGCTCGGTGGCCTCAAATATGCTCGTTTTTGCTTCCTCAAAGTTCGAAGACCACAAGTTGTCGCACTCCAACGCGATGTTCATAGTTTTTCGCAAAGGTGTTGACACGTACGCGGCATCAGATTCCTTCGTGATTTCAATCATCGCGGAGAGAAGTGCAATCATAAGGTCCGAGTGCGCGGCCAGGAACGATGGCTGTGTAATCAAAACCGTCATGCCGACATCGCCACTGGACTCAGATGTGAGATCATCGTTTAATCTAAGTAACGCCTTGACGACGAGAAGTTTGACCGAAGCCAAAACCGCGGGAGAGTACAGCAGACACGAAACCATTTCCAAAAGTTGCATCTCCGGTCGCAAGCCACTTGCATCGCCCGTCAAACCGCGCATTACGACGAGCTTTAGCATCTTAAAGACGCCATCAGACACCGGGTGAGCCTCGAGTTCATCTCGCGGGGTACCTTTTGAATGGTTGTCTTGTTGCGCAATATCTTCGTCGGCGGCGAGATTATCATTCTCGGCAGTATCAGACGGTTTCAGGGAGTACATCGCCGCAAGATTTGAAGACAAAGTGAACGATTTGAGCCGTGTAGTACTCACGTCAGCTTTCAAGTTTCGTTGAGCTCGTTTCACTTCCATTGTCGCCTCAAGTTTCACGCGTTTTGTCCGGTCGACCAGATTATTCCATGACGCAACGTTCTCAAATAACTTGGCGTAAAACTTGACATCTGTCTGTGTGCAGGTGAGCAGCGACGCAAAGACAGAAAAGGCCATTTTTGTCGCGTGCAACGCGATACTCTCTTGACCTAAGAGCGATTTACTTGCCGTTCCGTGTCCACTGAGTTCGCTGATTACAGCTTTTGAAACGAGGGCATTCAGTTTTGGAACTTGCACGCAAGGTCCATCCATCACTTCTTGCTTCGTGCACTTTGAGTACATCGCAGACAAGACACCGAAAGTCCTTAATCGCGATAGGATATCAGTTTTACCGCCGCCGATATCCTGCGCGATCGCTTTTGCATTATCCGTGAAAAACGCCAAGACTTGTGTGGGGTCGCTCGACGACAAAAGTTTTGGAAGAATGCGACACACGGCGAGTGCGCGAGACTCAACTGCCACATGTTCATCCTCTGCAATGAGCCATATCTGTTGCGCTACAGCGGCATTCCATCGTATTTCCGTGACATCTTCTTCCAGTAAGACCGACTTTGAATCTGAATCATCGTAAAACGGAAGAAGCGCAGCAATCAGCGATGGTGCTTGGTATTTGGAAAACGCTTGTTTGAAGGCTTTCACTGTTGATGGAAAACGTTTCTTGAACGTGGTTGAATCACATCGCTCTTGAACGACCATATTTTTCAACGAATCACTCAAACTCTTTTCCAGCGCATCGCGAGATGATTTTGATATGTTAATTCCCTCCAAAATCTCAGCGGTGATCATGACGGCATCAACTTGCGAACTCAGAGAGATGCAGTCGCATCGCACGCATCGCATCAAGCCAGCCATAACAGTTAAGAAACTCGTGTAACTGTCCTCCGATGCAATCGAGTCGTGGCTCGATCCAAGCGCTCGATTTAGCTTCACCGCTGCGCGAAGAATTGCCAAAAATCGTTGATGACAGGTATTTTTCACGACGGCAGAGGCGTCTTCGTGATCCTCATACAGATGACACAAATGCGACATGTTCTTTTTCAGAGTGGCCAGTACACGTCCTCCATCCAAACTTCGAGTTTGCGTCGCGTTTTCCTTTGGGATTGAGAGCTCAATCACACTGACGATGACGTCGGTGACGACGGCACCACTGGGTGATTGAACGTCCGCCCCAGCGACTTTGAACAAGTCACCGGCATAATCGTCGAATGAATATTTGCATGCGCGCAGAATGGGTTCTCGGTAATTGCGATAGAATGTCTCACCGAGTTTCGCATCTGAATCTTGGACCCTGTCGAGAAGAAGGTCAAGAAGAGCACTAGGGGCTATGTTAAGATGCAGACAAAGCTGCATCACGACTTGGCCGACCACACGCTGAGGAGGATTTGCGTGGAACAAATTACGCACGACTGTCGCCGCGCGACGAGTCAGATTCTTTGCCGATGATTCACCTTCCTGTGGTAGAATTCTGCGTAGCACGAGCACATTCGCGAGCTCGCGATATCCGTCGGCGAGTCGTTGTGCGGCTATGCAACCTTGTGCGTTCTCCAAATTGATCGCACCGAGATCAAACTTTGGTAGCGCAATCAGTCCTCTGAGACACGCAAATGCTTCTTCCCCTAGTCGCGCAACTTTGCTCGAACCGTGATCCTTTGTAAGCGTTCTCAGAAGCTGTGCCGCAGCGGGCATAAGGTATTTGCGACTAGAATCAGCGTCATTGGCAATGTTTTGCGAGTAGAAGATGGATGACGATATCAGCTTGATCACGCGTCTGTTTCCATTTTCTTGCGGTAAGGAGAGCGCCAAGAGCGCTTCCTTATCGCCACCACTCCACGGCGAGTTCAAAATACTATCAAAGAGAACCAGAATTTCGCGAGCTAAATGACCAGTCTGATTGGCTGGTGTATCTTGTTCTAGAACGAAAGAACTTTCGAGTCTACCAGAAATGCTATCTAAATATTGACCGACAGCATGAAAGTGCGTCGTTCTCGAGGCGGTGAAAAATTCCAAATCAGTGAAATGCATGGACATAGTCCAACTTGACCACTGCACGACGGCGATAAATCTATTAAGCAGCCGTTTGCTCCCATTCTCAAGCGCCTTCATTTCGGGAACTGAAGCATCGACGCAAGACGAAATCACATGCAAGTTGCCTTGCAGCCACCGTCGGACGTCAGAAAGCGCCAGCGGCGCGATGGTGGCAAAAGCCTGCTGTGCCTCGCGTCTCAAGAAATCATCACCGCTAGCGGTGAGCTCGAGTAGACTTCGCATGAATGAGTCAGTACATTTCGACACTGTTGATCCCGGTGAATGCAGGAGCCATTTCGCATGAGTCTGGATAGCGCGTAGGATCTCGCGAACAACGATAGCCATAGCAACATCAGCGCCTCTCGTGGAAACTCCAACAGTCAAAGAATGTTCACCCGACCTTTCAATACTTTTGAATGTAACGTTAAGTATTTCCAGAACGTATTCATCGAGCAAGTTTCGATGCTTCGTCACATGCTTGAGACACTTTCTTAGCGCCGTGACCGCACCCAATCTGTGCGCTGAGCCCGTGTGTCCCATCAATCCGAACAAGGTGCGCAGAATGTACCTGTGATTTACCGTACCTTCGAACGCTTTCGTATCTCGCACATATTTTATACTCCACTCTAACAACTCTGCGACTAGTGAGGCGCAAAGATCACGAACGGCACCGGCTTTTGAAGTGTTTGACAGTCCCTCGATTAAGGCGTCAAACAAACACAGTGTCACGTCCAACTCACGAGCTTGGCTCTTCGCATACCATCTGGTCATTTGGAAGCTAAGGTCGCTGAAGAGCTTTCTGGAGATTGCATCAGCATCGACAGACAATTCGAAAATTATTGGGAAAAGTTTCTCGAAAATTGAGCGGTACTGAGATGCGCTGCGAGTGAAATCGCCCGCCGACGCCGTCGGACCTTGCGCGCTTCTGCCAATCAAAAAGACAGTTGAACCATAAAGTGCCTCGCACGCAGCAATTTTTGTCGCTCTATCTTGAGAAAACATAGCCAAATGAGAAGTGCGAGGAAGTAATTTATCGAGCCATAACTTTGTAGACGATCGAACCAAACCGATGGGCATCGACAGCTTCGAGTCAGAATCCCACGGCGAGTCGAGCTCACTGTTTGATTTTGCAGACAATAAACCGTGTGCTGCGCCACCCATCGAGCCCAAAATTTTAACGATCCGAATGAAAGTCGCGCGTTTGAGCCTCATTTCGTCTTGCTCCTCGCTCGCCTGCTTTTTCTTCCTGTCGCGACCCTCGCTTTCGTATACTTCGCCAAAGAACGCATTCGAACTCGATGCGCTGTCCAAGTACGCACTAAGGCGTTTAGCTATCTGTACTAAGTGCGGAGAAGTCTCATCTAGATGCTTACCATCGAGCCAGCGCTCGAGGGTGTTCAAAGCGATTGTCGTCACCGGAGGATGTTGTAGACCAAGTTCAAGGGCTCGCAACAGTGGTGCTATCAAATTTTCAATCGGAAGTATTACCGAAGGGAGTGTCAATAGTAATTGTAACACAGACGCGAGCAGCTCGCCGGAGAATCGTCTTGTGTCTTGCAAAACATCTCGTAAGAATTCTCGAAACAGCGCGACGACTTGCTCCACTTCGGCTGAATCTCGTCTGCCAAAGTATCCACTGCGATCAGCGGCATTGACGATCGTTCCAATGAGTTTGTAAAAGGCAGAAATCGAGCTGTTTCGATTAGCCATCGCCATTAATTTCGTGCTGATATGGTTCACCCAAGGCAGTAATGCGTCTGCAGGGGACTCCTCAATGACTCGCTGTGCGAACTCTACGAGCTGTAAGAAGGTGCACATATCACCCGGATTAGATGCGCTTGCGTCGTCGCCTAAGCTCACCGCCACTGAAGTTGTGTCTAAATCATCGCTAGTAGAAGTATCGGTTCGTGCGTTTCGTTCGCTATTCGAATCCTCTCCGGTAGGCGTCACAATGCCAAGATCGAGCGTAGTGCAAAAGTTGAGGAGCTCGTTTACGAAACAACCGTAAACGCCTGCGGCGCATTCATTGCCGCCGCCGATGAGAGCCGTCCAAAGATCGACGTAACGAGGCCACATCGGTACCGGATCGTTTTTGCACAGCACTTTGTCGATTGGGTCCGGCTCAGAAAATCGGAGCGTCAAGAACAAAAGCTGAGAGCCGATGCGCGTCAAGAGTGTCTGAAGAGCGCAACCTTTGGAAGCGAGAACGACAAACAAATTCAGCAACGCGTTACGAATTTGAGGTTTACGTCTCTCGAGTTCGAAAGCGTACTGCTCCCAAATCCAAACAACCAAACCAGCGAAAGTCTCTAGAAGCGCCTCGTCGATCATAACGTTTGAAGATCGCAATACGTCGCTAAAAGCCGATAGTAATGCCACCTGACGCTCAATGCTTTCGAATCTTTCTTGAAACTCATTTTCTCCTTGCTGAAATTTGATGTACATCGTGAGCTTGCCGAGTCGTTCCATGTATGTATTCACCTCTGCGTAGTCGTCGGAGAGCAACTCCATCGCCGGCGCGGCGAATTTCCCCAATGCGTGAACGCACGCCGTCTTATCACGTTGTGACGTTTTCTCGTCGTCTAGCATCCGCATGATGACTTTTAAAATATCATCCAGTAATTTTGCGCGGGAATCCCGTGATGAAGAAAACGTATCGCACACGAACGCGTCACGCATGGCAGGTAAAAACTCTTCGTACGCTGCTGCCGCACAGCGAGCCAGTTCCTTGTTGTTGTGCGTGCGCAAATTCAACAGGAGCTCGAACATCTTGGAAGAGATTTTCACCAGTTCGTGTCTCAACGCGTGCGCGTGCGTGGTGATTAAGTCAAGCGCTGCCTTGGACATGTCTGTTCGAGTTCCAGTCTCTCGCAACGACACCGCGTGCTCGACGATGCGAACAATGCGCGCAAAATTCGCCTTGTCCGCACCTTCTTCGGCGACGCGCGCGGATAAGGACGCCGTAATCGCATATAACGCGCTCGCCATGAGCACAATCTCCTTCTTTACGTCTTCTTCATCGTCCAGCGCGGCATCTAAAATGCGACACGACGCCGTCATCAACCACTTCGCCGTCGGCGCACTCGAGTCCTCCATGGCTTCCTCCGCCGTCACGAGCGTCAAACCCTCGCGTCGCAACCCTTCGTGCATACCGCCGATGACTCGCAATATCAAACCTTTCACCGTCTTGCTATTTTTCGTGTAACTCTCGAAATCTCTGCGCAAAGCCCGTCCGTACGCCTGCATCGTCCCTCGTCCAATCTCGCCCGCGTATCGTCTCGCCAACGTCAACAGCGTCTTCAACGCCCCCGAGCGCACGCTCATCGACGTCTCCTTACGAAACGTCATCATGATCACTTCAAACCCATCCCTGGCTCGCGATCCCAACCCACCATCATCGCCGTCCATTCCCTCCATCCTCGTCGCGAGCTCTCCCGTCAAGTCCAACGCCTTGGCTCGCGCCGTCGCGAACGCGTTCCCTCGTCGTCCATCCGTCGCCTCCACGAACGCCACCACGCCCGCGCGCCGATCGAACACCGCACCCGGGATCCCCAGACGCGCCACGTCTTCCTTCGCGATCGATTCGCATCGTTCCTACGTCACCGTTCGTCAGTTTCCAAATGAAATCAAATCAAATCATCATCCTTCCGTCGTCGTCGTCGTCGTCGCCGCACCTTGAGTTCCACGAGCACGCCCTGCGCGTCCACCGCGCTGGCGTCGCCCTCGCCCTCGACGTCGCGCAGACGCGCGAGATACCCTCGAATCGCCGCGTCGTCGTCGTTCATCGCGAACGCATCTTCGTCGAAACTGTCCCAGAGACGCGTCGCGTTGTCGCGCCTCGCGCGCGCCTCGCGCGTCGCGCGCGTCGCTCGACCGCGCGCGCGAGAGAGACACGTCGAGACGCGCGACGATCGAGGCGCGCGACGATCGAGGCGCGCGACGCGGCGACGGCGACGCGGCGAACGCGCTGCCCGGGAGTGCCCGGTTTGCGCGCGCGCGCGTCGAGCGCGTTCGCGACGCGCCGACGCGCACACGACGACGCGGGATGGCGTCGCGCGATGGAACGCGCGAGCGCGAACGCGCGTGGCGCTGGACGACGGCGCGAACGCGCGCGCGCGCGATGCCGCAGCGCTGGCTCGCGTCGATGACGAAGAAATTCAACGACGCGAAAGACGACGACGATGCGTCGACGTCGACGACGAAGACGACGAAGGAGGACCTCGGACGCGCGACGTGGACGTTTTTACACACGTTCGCGGCGCAGTACCCGGATGAACCGACGCGGCGGCAGGAGCGAGACGCGCGGGAGTTGATTATGATTCTCACGCGAGCGTACCCGTGCGGCGAGTGCGCGGCGCATTTCGCGGAGATTGTGCGCGTGAATCCGCCCGATTGCTCCTCGGGGTTGGCTTTGCAGCGATGGATGTGCGCGGTGCACAACGAGGTGAACGCGTCGCTGGGCAAAGCGTGGTTTGATTGCGCGAAGGTGGACGGGCGGTGGAGCAAGTTGGAGTGCGACGAGTCGGACGCGTCGCCGGGGTGCTCGCTCGAGGGGCGGCGGCGGAAAATGATGCGATGACGCGTCGTTACGAGAGTATCGTCGTGTTGTGTAATGTAGAAACTTTGCTAAAAATTTACGTCGGTTTAGGCTATTCATTCTTTTGGTTTCGCTCGTTTCCCTCGCGCTCGAATCTCCGGAAGCACGCTCGACAATGCTCTGCCGTTGAGATCGAGTTTCACGACAGGATTCTTCCCACCCTTGACGGATTTGCACCCGAGTTCGCGCGTGTACGCCATCATCTCTTTCGAGTCCACTTTCAAGTGCGGGCGCACGAGCTCAATCTCCAGCGTCCACTGGCAAAGGCGAAGCGCGATGAGAATGACTTGCAGTCGTACGAGATCTCTTCTGTGTTTGGACATGACGTACTGTCGAACGTCGCTCGCCACGTCTTCGTCCATATAACTATGTATGAGTGCCTCCTGAAGCAACGGATCGACGTTTTCGGCGCTGGTGAACGTGAACCGATGCGAGGGCTCGGTCGGCGTCTCGGCGTCCTCTGTCGCCTTTGGCTTGGCTTCTTTGATTCGTTCGCGCGCAAGTAACTTGCACAGCGCGTCGGCGTACATAATGAGCTGCGCGCGTTTGTTGAGTTCGGGCTTTGTGCCCGTTTTGAGGCACAACGACGCCAAAGCCAGCGTGAGCGGCTCAAACGTGACTTCGCCCGAATCGGTAGCGCCGTCGGCGTTTTCCAAAAGATCCTTCGACCGAAGCTTATGAAGCAACGCATGGCACGGCATGGAGGCAATCGGGTACGCCTCGTCCAAATTCAACGCGTTTGGTTCGTGAGGCGGAATATTCCGCGTTTTCCCAGCCTCGAGGATGAGTTCGGCGCGACTCTTCAGCGTCGCCGCTCCCTCGGCGATGTGCGCCTGCATGAGCTTCGGCGACGCAATGGAAGCTTCGTCCAATTTTCTCGCCGCGTTCAGCCTATTCACTTGGCGCTTGCGCTTGTCCGACGCGAACGCTTCGAGTTGTTTCGCGTTGATCTCCGCGCGAACCGCCGGATCGTTGATATCCGCCAAATCGCTCTTGGAGTGCTCCGTGTAATTGTACTTGCGCAAGCGCGTCTCCAAGTCAATCACTCGCCCGCCAGCGATCGGCATCAACTCCAACTCGTACGCCCCATCATCCTCACCCGACGCTTTCTTCAGCCTCCCCAACATCATCTTCCCGTCGTACCCCCGTTCGCGCTCGTACGCTCTCCCGATGCCGCTCGCCGCGTGCGTAAAATTCTTCCCCACGTACTCCACCCCGTCGAGCGTCCCTCGCACGACGATATTATTCCCCCGAAACGCCTCCTCCAGCCCCCCGTGCATCCCGCGGTGCCTCTTCAAGCCTCCGTCTCCGTACTTCTCCGCGAGTTCCTCGCGATCCATCCCACGTCTCGGCCGCCACGCCTCGAACGTCGTCGCTCGCTCGACGCCCCGCGCGCCGACCGCCCCGCACCGCATCACGAACGGTCCATCCCGCGCTCCCGCGTCGTCGTCCGAGTCGCTCTCGTTATCGGACTCGAGTCCACGCTTCGCCCGCTCGCCGCTGACGCGCAACCGCAGCGTTTTCACGCCCGCGCGTCGCAGTCGCGCGCCGAACGACGACGCCGCCGCATCCGCCGGTCGTTGCGTCATCACCGTCTCGCGGCGTCACGCGCGCGTCGAACGACGCGCGTCTCGCGTCGAGACGTCGAGCGTGCGCGCGCGCGCGCGTTCACGCTCGCTCGCGGCGTCGAGCCGCGGCGTCGCGCGGTGCGGCGCGTCGACGCGCGCCGCGCTCGACCCCATCGGGTACGTTGAGTCGTGTACCGTCGTATATGGGTAAACAGTGAAGAGTCAAAAAAGACCACGGCGCGCGGCGTATCTCGCGCCGAACGTCACAGCGCGCGCGCCGCGCGGGCATCGCTCGCGAGTCGCTTCGATCGGTGACGACGCGCGCGATGACGCCCGACGCGACGGTGGCGCGCGGCGCCGCGCGCGCGACGACGCGCGCGACGACGCGCGCGCGCAAGATGCAGCGCGCGACCGCGCGGATAACGAGCGCGACGAGGAAAGACGCGCGCGGGCGACGAACGGTGACGCGCGCGAGCGCGCTGGACGACGCGAGCGAAACGCACGACGTCGTGGTGATCGGAAGCGGGATCGGTGGGTTGTCGTGCGCCGCGCTGTTGGCGAAGTACGGATACGAGGTGAAGGTGTTTGAGAGTCACTATCTCGCGGGCGGGTGCTGTCACATGTTCGATCATCGAGCGCCGGATGGGGCGTTGTATAAGTTTGAGGTCGGACCGAGCATTTGGGAGGGGTTGGATCGACCGACGGGGAACCCGCTGAGGATGGTGCTGGACGCGCTCGGGGAGACGGTGCCGGTGAAGACGTACGACGGGATTTCGATGTGGACGCCGGAGGGGCACTGGAGGTTTCAAACCGGGGACGATGACGCCCCGGGTGGGTTCTGCGATTTGTTGCGCGAGAAGGCGACGGATCCGGAGTTGGCGATCAAGGAGTGGAAGGCGCTGAAGGGGCGGTTGGAACCGTTGTACGACGCGCTGGACGCGTGTCCGCTCACGGCGCTTCGCCAGGACGCCGGGTTGTTGGTGTCCACGGTGATTGCGATTCCGTTTTACCTCACCCATCCGAACGTGATGTTGGATATTCCTTATATTTTGGACTCATTTCATAAGTTATCGCGACAGTACGTCACCGAACCGTTCTTGAAGCAGTGGATCGACATGCTGGCGTTTTTCAGCGGGTTCCCGGCGGAGGGCACGATGGGGGCGACAATGATTTATAGTATTCCAGGATTCCATCGTCCCGGGGCGTCGTTGTGCGCGCCCGAGGGCGGTACGCAGGCAGTTGTGGATAAGCTTCAATACTGCTTGGAAAAGTATGGTGGTGAATTGCAGCTCAAGTCGCACGTGGAGGAAATCATCGTCGAAGACGGAGAAGCCAAGGGTGTGCGTCTTCGAAACGGTAAAGTCATCAAGGCGAACGTCGCGGTCGTTTCGAACGCGACTATCTGGGACACTGTGCCGATGTTGCCCCAGACAGACGAATTAATAGCACAAGGTCTCGACAGGGCGGTGGAGTGGAAGGACGAAATGTCGGAAATCCCCGCCCTCGGAAGCATCATGCACTTGTTCCTCGGCATCGACGCCACGGGCTTACCCGATCTGGATCCGTCGCATCTGTGCGTTTTGGACTGGGACCGACCTCTCGGTGATCCCCAAAACGTCATCACAATCTTCATTCCCACCGTGCTCGATCCTGAAGTCGCACCCGAAGGTAAGCACATCATTCACGTGTACACAGCCGGAAGCGAACCGTACGACATTTGGGAAGGCAAGGATCGAGGGAGTCAAGAGTACAAGGATTTCAAGCGCGAACGCGCTGAAATCCTGTGGAATGCCATCGAACGCATCATACCGGACATTCGTAGCCGCGTCGAAGTTGAAGTGTACGCGTCTCCGCAGACGCATCAACGGTTCCTCCGACGGCACCGCGGCACGTACGGCCCGGCGCTCCCAGCCGGCGGCAGCCTCTTCGGCTTCTTACCTCTGCCCGAAGTTCCGCAACCGGGCGTATTATCCCCTATCCCCAAGTTATTACGTTGCGGCGACTCCGTGTTCCCGGGCGTCGGCGTTCCCGCGGTCGCCGCCTCTGGCGCCATCGCCGCGAGCACGCTCGCCCCGCTCCCCAAGCACCTCGGTCTCATGTGGGACGTTTCCCAAACTCAAAACACCTTTTGGCGCGAGTGCGGAGGCAAGGAAAAGTGGCTCGCGTCCGCGCCCGCGCCTTTCCGACCCGCCGC
>TARA_B110000008_G_C16978876_1_pt1 | contig 16189 bp, 18 predicted proteins | sample TARA_B110000008 | Tara Oceans TARA_B110000008 (sample SAMEA4396496) | marine metagenome | biome: Westerlies Biome; feature: [DCM] deep chlorophyll maximum layer (ENVO:01000326); material: water (ENVO:00002006), including particulate matter (ENVO:01000060) such as... | depth 40 m
TTTTCTGGCTGGCTGAAAAGTTTCTAAACGTTTAGAAACTTTGTGTGAATTTACATCATAAATTGTTCTTAGGTGAAGACTAATTTAAATCGGGCCAATTTTAAATATTTTACAACTACACATGTATTCCACAACTGACCAATTGATTATACCAGACATGAAAACTCAAAGAGTAGCCGCCACAGAATTAAATTCGAAGTGTTCAGCGCATTCCGAATCGCCTGCTGCGTCGCGAGCCCGTGCCTGTGAAGAGAATAAAGTCGACATTGATGATATGAGACGTATCGTTGTGAAAAGTGCTGGCAACATTATTTTTGTATTGACTCAGAATTCAGACAATACGTGGAAGCTTCGCCTGCCCCTGACCCGAACTGAGAGAAACCGTCGTCAAATTCTGCTTGACCAGCTCCGTAAAAAACGCCGCAATGCCACAACAGCTTTCGGCAGGCTAAGGAAGAAACACAAAAATGAACTCCGCGCACACCGACTCGTCCACCTTACAAACAAACAAAGAAATGAACTCCGCGCGCGCGCGCACAGATGATGGATTGGTTGACACTGAGTATTTATCTGGCTTTTATTTGATTGAAAGAATGGCTGCAAAACGAGTCAAAAAGGAGCTTAAAGATATACGCCGGGACCCGTTGTCTAATTGTTCTACAGGCCCCATAAACGACAATATTTTCACGTGGTCCGCTGTTCTTGCAGGCCCGTCTGGATCGGTGTATCACGGTGGCATGTTTCGACTCGAGATTCGGTTTCCGCAGACGTATCCTTTCAAACCACCAAAGGTAACATTCAAGACAAAAATATATCATCCGAATGTCAACGAAAATGGTGGAATTTGCCTCGATATCTTGAAGGATCAATGGTCACCCGCTCTCACAGTAAGCAAAGTACTTTTGTCTATATCGTCGCTGCTAACAGATCCAAATCCCGACGATCCGCTTGTACCCGATATTGCACGTATGTACGTAGCGAACCGGGCAAAGTATGACGAGACGGCGAAGAATTGGACTCAAAAATACGCAATGCAGTGAAACGCTAATTTTTAGGGTTCGTGTTTTAAAGAAAAACTGCATAATTTATGATTAAGTAATTTACGAGTCAAACTAGCTGGAGAAAGGACATAAAAAAACCATGTTGACGAAATCACTTCCCAACTACAGCAAAATGAACTTTCGCGTCCAGACCGACCCCAATTTCGTGGTCAAGACGGCAGTGAACCCTAACACGAAAAAGCCGGAGACACGTTACGAGATCCAAAATGCGAGTGGTTATGGATACAGCGTCGTGACGCCCCCTTGCCACGCTTTGTACCCTCACTTGAACGAAGGAGGCAACGAGGGAGGAATGTTTAGCAAGACGAAGGAGACTTCGGACATTGTGACACATTTGCTTCGTGACAGTGCGGGCGAGCCTCAATTCAAGAGTGAGCGCGAAGATTTTTTCGCATGGCTTGCAAAGACAAACGAGTTGTGTCTGGACCAAATGTACGACCACGATATTAGCGGTGCTACGACAGCCATTCGTGCAAAGACAAAGAAGCGCTACGGAAAGAATAAGACGGACGAAGAGCTTGAGGAGATGAGCCGTCGCGCGTTTAAGAAGAACGCCCTTGTCCCGTTGAAGACGAACAAAGAGGGTCAATTGAACATCAAGGTCAAATGCAAGGCATATGGAAAGGATTTGTCGCCCCGCGAAATTCGCTATGTCCGTGAGGACTATACGCTCATGGACTCTTCGCCGCAGATTCGCAGTGGTGCTCTCCTTTCGGCACCGTTCCAGATTCGCCCATTTGCTATGTCCAAGGACAAGTATGGGCTCACGTATTCGCTTCGTCCGGACATTATTGTGTACTCATCTGGCCAAGGCCGCGAAGCTGCGCCTCTGGAGGACATTGAAACCCCAAACCGTAATTACGCAATGGCTGTTGTAGAGGCACGTGACGGTAAACAGTACTTGAACATCAACGATGATCAGAATCGCAACTTTGAGTTCCGCCCTACCGGTCTTACTGTAGTGTTTGGCGACCAGCTCACTGGGAATGGAAATATGGGCAGTATTGCGGGTGTGAACGAGAGTTCTGCCAAGTACACTTGCCTTGCAAAAGAAGACCCAGCAGACCCGAATTCTGTTTCTGTGTTTGATTACATGGAAAAGATCCAGAACGACGTTTTCGAACATTCGTTTTCGCACGAGTCTTACATTTCCAAATTGAAGGACATGTGCAAGGAAGAAGCTCAGGACTTTGCAAATGAGACAGGCGAGTCATTTGACGTCTGTTTTAAGAAAATTGTCAAGGAGAATTTTAATGGACCCGTTTCGAAGCGCGAGTCGGACAATTATCGCCAGGTCAAATTCAGTCAGAATGTGTTTACGAGATCTGGTACAAAGAACATGATTCCGATGTACTCGGCCGAGGGTACACAGATCAGTGACGATATTCAGCGCGGCGCCAAGATCGCGCCCGTGCTTTTCCCCAAGGCGTACGTGATGGCTGACGGAAAGTTCGGACTGAGTTTTAAGATCTCGATTCAGCACGGTATTCGCGTGGACTCAAACCCAGAAGCGAGCAACCAGGGCGGTGGTATTCTGTATTCCTTCAAGCGCAAGGCCGAATCCGACGTCGAGCCGGCGTCAAAGCGTGCACGAAGTGATGGGGACGAGTAAAGTGTCTCCACTAGTTTTTTCAAAGAATTTCATAACAAAATATTACAATATTGTTTTTACAGCCATGTACTGTATAATTATTATAACCACGGATGATACGGCCGCTATGCCACACGCCATTTCTTCGCCCAGAGACATGGAAGCGCGCAGAATGCCCACAAACGCCATGTTTGGCCATGTTTGATACGATAGCATGTAAACGTGTTGCGATGTTATTCGAAGGGCTTTTGGTGAGTCTTTGCACGACGAGCCGATGAGCAACATAATGGCTAGCATGGGTATATTTGCAACGATGCCCGCCCATACGAGTTCGCCATAATCAATAAGATAATTCATGCCTAACAAAATGGCCAAAACGACGACATTAACGCTCACAATATAACCGACTGTCAAATGAACGTTTTCCGATTGTAAGTGTGTTGGCGCATCCTTCAAATTAATTACATTCAATCCTATTGCCAAACAGCCTAACAAGAATTCCAGCGCATCCGACCTTACGAGTCCTATAATCAATATGATACAGCCCATAGTTCCAATTGCAGTACCAAAAAGCTGCAGCCATGGCCAAGTGGCACATGTAAATCTGGGTAGCCGACCCCGCCGCTGAAGGCGTTTCAACCCGCTGTGAATCATCACTAAGAAAGCGACTGGGACCAAGCCGGATGCCCATGCATATTTGAGAGTGTGCTCAAGCTCTGGTTTGTGCAGCAGAGATCCAAGAAGGAGCGCAGTTCTGCCCGGAATCCAGGTGAGCACTATAGCTTTGGGACCTCCGTAATGAACCGCGAGCATCATTGCGTTCAGAGTAGACAACGTCACTAAAACTGTAAACCACATTTATATGGAGTATAAAGCCATCATTTATACTTGAAAATGCTGGCAGCCGAGACAGACAAGTTGTTAGCGTCACGCCTACATACGTTAGAAGAGGGTGTTCATGTATTGGATACCAGAGTTGCTCAGCTTGATGACAAAGTATCTCATGTAATCCAAATGAACGCCGAATTGATGATCCAGTCTAACGAAAACTTCAGAGAGATGCGCACAACTCTTAATGAACATAGATCCGAGCTTAAACAGTCTATTAAGCAAATAAGAGGCCAATACTCATCACGGTGCCAATTGTTCATGTTTGCGTTAGGGTTGGCGCTTTGGACATTCTTTATGGCCTGGGTGATGTGGTTTGACTAGATCCATTTTGGTTTCCACCGGGTTGTGTATTTGTGATGGACTGGCCATGCATTCGTAACGTAAACAATGTATTCCGATATCCCACACGCGTTGTGTCCCTTTTCAAGATAAAGGTAACCGTCATGCCCCCAATTTTGCCCCCAAGAATTCTTTATGATCCAAGCTCTGTCAGTGTAACCAACAATTGTTATGGCGTGGTCTATATCGTTGGAGCACATTGAAGCTTTAAAAATTCCACTCTGGTAATCGTCCAGCGTACTACTGTCTATTCCGGCCGCGACTGGTCCATACGCGTGCAATATCCATTCGAGCTCTTTTTCGGCATTTCTATTTCCGGACCGCATGAGAACTTTGTATGCGCCAACTCTGACGTGCGAATACAGCCTCGTGTGCGGACATTTTCCACCAGCCTCCTGAAATGGGAAATCAGCAGATAGTGGAATCGGATGATTTTTTCCGTATTCGAAAACGTATTCCATAAGGCCGCCGTCGCATCCGGCGTCTGGCTGGCCTGCATCTGAAGTACAGTCCATTGCCGTTTGAACAGAAAGGGGTTTGGGAAACCCGTCCTCTTTTGACCAAAATTCAAGAACCGACGTTGCCGCAAACGCATAACAGCATCCGCATTCGCCCTGGTCCAATACCGGAGTGACATAGCTCACACCGTCGTGGTTACGCCAATCTATGGGTGGCAATTTTGAAGGGGCGGCCAGGTGCACGTGTTGTGTCTCCTCGTTTCGTGCCAATGGGTTTTGCAGCATGTCTTTCAAGTGTTTATTTTTCTTCATTTCGTGACCGAATCGATCCGAACGCGAGGTAAGACCGAATTTGACTCCGTCAAACTCATATTCTGTGCTCATAGACAAGCGTCGTTTTCGAAAATGGACATTGGAGTCATCGTACGTCCTATTATGAACGCTCATATAGTCACAGAACCAGTCGGCATGGTGTTGGGTCCGACATTCTTGCGAATCCAGTGCGGCCGTACCAATTATAGTAAATGCAAATAAGATACTCTTAATCATTTTTATGTATTCAAGTGTTATTTATAGGACAAAACGAACATGCAGAGTCGGTACAAAGATATGTCTTACATGTTTGGCCCTCATATGAATGAGCCGTCGGGCGTATATTTCGGCGGAGATGCTCAAACTGTGGATACTCCATCGCATAGAATCCCACTGGCGACTACCGCACCGCCAGCATGGCTTGTGGCCGACTGGCTTATGTCCGCTAAACGCGGTGAGCCCGTTTCGGTCATAGCACGCCATTACTTGGAAGCACGACCACAGTGGAACAATGGTCTGCACTGGATTTCTGGCTATTTGAATCAGTAGCCTTTTAAATAAGATAAAGTCAATGTATTATTACGAAGCAACTCGTGTAGGTTTGATATGCGCGTGTGGCGTGTCGTTATGTGTTCTATAACGTGTTCCGCGTCTAAAAATAAACTTTTATGTTTCGTTCCTGTGAAAATGATCGACATTTGTTCGTAATCTTCTTTTATTTGTCTCAGTTTATTATTGTGTAAAAATACAACAGGGGGTAACGCATATCCAAGAAATATTAGTACACGTTTCAATTCCGACGTGGTTTTTACTAGGTGGTCCAACATCGGAATCCCGCACTATACTTAAGTAGACTATTTAGCATGATTTTTATAGACCAATGTCTATTTTTCGGTCGTATACTCCAAAGCTACTATACGAGGCCACATTGCGAATGGTCAACACAATGTTTGCAAGACCGCCCGTGTTGGACATTCAGCCTGCGTCATATTTTCGCGCAACCTTGATAGCTCACCAATGGGTGAAGAATGATCTCAGCGGCGTCATGTCGGCACCCGAGCCTGATAATGGAGATACAACCGTGCTTCACGTGTATCATTCGCTGAGAAGCATTGAGAAGATGCTCTTTGGAACAGAAACGCCGTTTGACGCGACGATTAAAGATTGTTGTTTGTATACCGAATATATTGAGAAACTTTTAGGCAGTGATTATCGTTGTTGCATACATTAAAGTGCGTGTCTTGCGTAATGGTGCACGAATTGAACGACGGTAGTAAGTGCTTTTAGTTTTTCGGGCGAGGACTTTATGGCTTCAATGGTAGTCGCCCCGGCAAAGGGATTGGCTATACACACCTCCATACTGTCGTCAGCTTTATTTAATTGGTTCCGTATATATTTATACAGGAAGAAGCTGTCTATACTGTCATCTGCCCCAGTGTCTGACGCCGGGGCCATAACTTTAGTCACCCACCCCGAGTATGGTTTCGCACGGACTGGTTCGTCAACCCTCTGCCGCTTGCTCTCTCTTTTGGCTCGCGTTTTGGACGCAGAATTCCGTTTGGATTTTTTTTGTGACACAAAGTCGTCTGGTATAAACGGTAACTTAACTGCAGTATTTTCGGTCAGACGCACAATGATCCGATTGCCTGTTGGAATGGAATGAATATTGATGTTTCTGAAACAGTGGCTGTAAAGCCTTTTTGGTAAGGATATGAATACGTTGTTTGTTCCGAGCACTTTGTGATGATAAACATTGCCGTTCGCTTCTTGTGTGACGAATACATGGCACGGTTGTATTTGTGAGCGCAAATCTCTAGCCTTTGTGGAACAGTGCAGTCGTATCCCAGGATATACAATTCTCTCGTCTACATTGTCGGACCTAGGTACTTTCTTGTTGTACCATCGACTGAAACTTTCCTGGGTTAGAGGCGGTAGGGTGAAATCCATGTGATATTTAAGATGTAAAATGATTTAAATAGTAAATAGTATGGCGTGGAAAAAAATGGATTTGTCACTTCTGTTCCTCATATGATAAATTGTAACTAAGTTTCGAAAAATATTGGTATAAACCAAAGATGTCTGTTGTTCATATGGAACCACTTGCGGTGTGGGGCAAAAACTCCCATACAAAAACCGACGGTGCCATTCGTATACCAGGCGTGAAAGAACACGTCGTATATCACGTTCCACGGCGGACTTTTCGCTCTGCGGCCTCTACTTTCGGAGATGTGCGTCGCGCCGAGTCTGATGCCCGCTACGAAGAGATTTCGATGCAATTGTTTCTCCGTATGTTGCACGACACGGCGAATCTGGACGAAGCCCAGGCGCCGGACATATACCCGTACGTGAAAGCATGGGTTGAATGGATACCTTCGTCTGTGCGCAAAGATGACGCCGTCGGCTACAATATCCATGCTGTCTCGCTTCATAAAGACGTCAAGTTCGGCAACGCATTGAATAAACTACTTGGAGAGAACTCGGTCATTCATAAGGAATCAACGAACCGTAAAATGAATTCTCGTAAAGCCGACCCTCTCGGCGGTCTCCACAGTTATCAGAAATGGATGCGTGTATCGGGCAAAGAAATGTATGTCCGAACCATATGTGATCGCTACGACGGTTCGCAGGAATTTACGTCTGCCATGGACAGTATCTTGCACCCCAAAAAGGGTCTAAACCATACGGACAATCCGGCAAATCCAAAGCACGTGTTCACTATCGAACGATCCATGTGCCGTTTACCCCGCGATCCTCTCAATAAAGACATGCCGCACAATATTGACAATATGTTCTGTGATCCCAGCAGCTATGGCAGTCCCGACGATGGTACGCTAACATTTCCATCGTCGGAACACGTGCTTCTCCTAACGCCAGCCCAGCTGCACCCAAAAGTGTTCTGCGCCAAGTACCTACCCGACCACCAAAATTGGATGGAGCGGCAAAGTGCTATTCCGCAAAAAAAGCTGGACGAAGATTACGACCCGACCTGCGAGACAGAGTATGACGTCAGAACCACTGCCGATATCGAAAAAGCCAGACTCGAAAATATGGCAGATCGGTCGGCGTTCAACACGATGGCACAGCAATGCAAGTCGCGTTACATCTCAGACTGTCTAGAGCTAGAAAAAACCCCCGCTTTTGGAGAAGCCTATAAAAAATTCCAAGAATGGGCCGTCCATGCTATGGTTACACAGTGCCTTGACCCAGATGCTTGTGTGTCCGAAGTAGTATCGAAAATGCTCACCTGGAGAACAGAGAATCCTCACCTGGCTACCATAAAGCACGTCATCATGGACGATTCTCTCTCCGTGTTCGCAAACAGAGCCATCGCACTGCTCGAACAATACGAACAATACTACCTAATCTCAACAACACATCGCATGATGTTTCTGATTCATCATGCGCGTTACGATGCGTTTCGTAGAGATTTTGGTCTACATTTTAATTGCTTCCAAGCCGGTGAAAGCGCGTGTTCAAAGTCGTTTCTGTTCGACCAGATGACCAAGATGAGTATACCGAGCACCGTAGAAGTATTGACGTACCAAACCGGCAAAGCGGATGCCGTAGACGGGAACCGCAACGATATCACCACAGTTTGTCACGAAGCACCGCCGGGAATGTTCCGAACTGCAAAAAACCCAAATGCAGATTCTTCTCAAGAAGCCATGTTCAAAGAAAAACTTACCTCACAGCGTGTTACCGCCAAGGTATGGTGTCAGGACGAAGGCACAGGAAAGCGCTCGTCGCGCCTAACCAAGTCAGAATGCGTCGGCGTGTGGATGGGAGCCACAAACGACCCACCAGCAGACGTCGAAGAGGCGTTGAAGACACGTTTCTTTTGGGGAAACTTTGAACAACAGCGGCGTATCGGACGCGATATTGACGATTGCATGAATGGCGAGCGAATGATGTCGTCAGCAGACAAGGCACAAAAGAAAAAGTTCTTCCGTGAATCCCAAGAAGAACAATACCGTGTCATGTTGGTCGAAAAGGCAATATGGGCCAAAGTCATTAAAGATGTCGACACCACTGCAAGTAACATTCTTATTCCGAGGCTCAAGAAAAAACTCAATAAGAATTCAATCATCGTGCCCGGGCCTCGTGATTGGGAACGCGTCAAGGTGTTTTCCAGACTCATGGCCATTGTCACGGCCATCGAAACAGTCTGCAACCTACCCGGGGGTAAGAATTACGGCTTACCGTTCACTCCTTATATGATTCCAGATCTCGAAGAAGAACTCAAAGTCACGGAAGAAATGGTGATATTTACCATCTCCATACTCGCAGACCAATTCCGTTCGCCCGTAGAACACAAGATTTTAAACGCCATTTGGATGATGGAAAAGGCGAACCCCGAGTTCGGGAAGCCTGGCTCCGACGAGCCAAACTGGGACTATATCAAACTCCCCAGATTGAAACAATTAAGTAAGAGAATCAATTCCCGCATTCCTATCGAAAAGGGCAAGACGTCCGTCCACAACATTGAGAATTTCTTGCTCAACATGACAAAGCATAGTATCTATTCAAAAAAGTTTAAACCGCGTGCAGTCGGTGCAGAACCGTCGGACGACAAATTTCCAGTCATTGATAACAGTTCAAGTTCTACGAAACCCATGTCTTGCGTGATGGCCGACGGGTGCGTGTACGTGCACGTGCAGCACATTCTTGCGCACAGGGAAGACAGCGCAGACTCAATCTTTCGAATATTATCCGAGGAAACGCACGCCAATTCCATTGAAAAGCGAATCATGACAGCATGCCCCTTCAACAACAAGTGTTTTCACGTCATGAAAGTCATCCACAGGAAGCCCGGTGGCGACCAGCTCGAATACGCCAACGTACTTGCAAATTCGGCCGTATCGCGATGGATTACGCGCACCTCTAATGCGGCCGCCGAGACGCGTGTTCGGCCCGGTTACGTCATTGGGAAGGACATTGACAGACACGTGGCCGATAAATGGAGCAACATTCTCGGTAGAGCGGTCCTTACTCCGGGGGAATCTATGGAACGCATTGTGGATCACGAATCCACGCATTATAAACGTCCAGATTATAGATACCCCGACGCGCTCGTTGGCGAAAGCACGGTGCCTGGAAAGCGCCTCCACGAACCCGAAGAAGCTGACCATCCTACAAAAAAAAAGCGGATAGCTTAAAAATCCAAAAAATTATACATTGTTTTGTTATATTAAATCAACTATGGCATTTTAAAATATGTGTGGCATTCTCGTTATTTTCAATAAAGCTCAAAATGGCAATCTGAAAACACTTCGGCGGCGTGGACCCGACGAGGAGGGGTCGTTTGTGGAGGACAATGTGTACATGGGTCATACGCGCCTTTCCATTGTCAATCCGGAATCTGGCCCACAGCCCATTCGGTATAAGGACTGGGTCATGGTCATAAACGGCGAGTTGTATAACGCAAAGCCGCAAAGCCGCGAAACGGACTGCCATATGGTGATCAAGTTGATCGCAAAATACGGTACATCCGCTTTGCGCAAACTCGATGGGATTTTTTCGTTTGTGGCGTACGAAAGAACAACAAAACGGATCATTATCGCGAGGGATCCTATTGGTGTTACACCTCTGTACATGTCCGACTCTGTTGTGTCATCTTTGTTAACGAATATCCGTTCGGGAAACGCGAAAACAGTGCCCCCGGGACACGTTGCGGATTTTATTCTGGGAGAGACACCGATATTTGAAAAATATACGGACGAATACAGCTTTATCGGCGAAGAGTCGTTTTGTGTTCAATCCGTCATGGCTCGGGCTGTTAGGAAGCGCTTGATGGGCGACGTCCCATGGGGTGTGTTGCTCTCCGGTGGTCTAGATTCAACTATAGTGGCAGCGCTTGCCTGTAAATTTGCTGCTGACGAGCGGCCCGATTATCCTATAGTTCATTCGTTTTGCATCGGCCTTGAATCATCGCCGGATATTGTCGTGGCAGATCAGGTAGCTCGCATACTCGGTACGCGCCACACGTCGGTGAAATATACAATAAAGGAGGGAATAGCTGCTATTCCACATGTGATAAAGGCCGTGGAGACGTACGACGTGACCACTGTACGCGCGTCAGTGCCTATGTGGATACTTGCTCGCGCGATTAAGAAAAGAGGTATCAAGTTTGTTCTTTCTGGCGAGGGATCTGACGAGTTGTTCGCGGGGTATCTTTACAATTTACACTGTCCAAATGCGGAAGAAATGGAAGCTGAATGCAAGCGAAAGGTTGAACAATTGCACGCGTACGATTGTATGCGCGCCAATAAGGCGATGGGCGATCATGGGGTCGAAACGCGAGTCCCGTTTCTAGATAACAAGATTGTGAATTACGCGATGAACCACATGGATCCTCGGAATAAACTGTCAGGTACACATCCGGATGGCCCGAAACCTGAAAAATGGTGGCTCAGAGATCAATTTCGGGACTCTATTCCCGAAATGGTTTCTGAAAGAACCAAAGCTCAATTCTCGGATGCTGTTGGATCCGAATGGATCGATGCTTGTAAGCGTGAAGCTGAACGTCGTGTATCTGACGAGGATATGGATATGGCCGCAGAGACGTATCCATTTCAGACACCGGATACAAAGGAATCGTTCTGGTATCGTAAGATATTCGCAGAACATTTCAAAAACGTCCAAGAGGCCGAGCACACTGTCATATACCAACCTTCAATCGCGTGTTCGACAGGCAGCGCGATAAAATGGCACAAGGCCTTTCAAAACTGTACCGATCCATCTGGTGATGCTGTACAAATCAGCCTTGAAAAAACGGAGACCAATCCGGTAGACATATGACTATACAAGTACTTAATTCAATGCTAATAATAATGTAACCAACTACCTTCCTATGCAAAAGCAAGAATGGATAAACTATATATCCAATACTTTACATTCCGACCGACCATTTTCGGTGACTATCATGGACAGCTACAAAGCCCCCCTCCTTTTTGCATGCGACTACTTCCGCAGGCGTAAATATATTGTATTTATGGACTTTCAGCCAACATGTGAAAGAAATTAAGCTTACACGTGTCCATTTTGCCAGGGTTATATAGCCGGGAATTCAGACTTAGTCGAGGCGATACAGCCCAAAGAGTTATCGACCAATTGTTGCAGCCAGACGTAACTCGAGCATGTGTCAAAGGGTGTGGCACTATCGTAAATACAGTGTGTGAGGTTGTCGAATGGGCAATACACAATGGCTGGTACGTAGAGAAAACGTTTATGAACACACTTGTCAAAACAGATCCGGATTCTTCGTACCAACATAATACAACTCTCAGCGTCGTACTGCACAAAGCAACAAATAGAAACAGTATTTAAGCCATTACGGTGATTCGTACTATGGAAGCTGGTAAAGCCTTAAATATCGCGAGAGGAGTGATAGGAATTTTGGCTGCAATTTTTGCTTTATTGACGTTTATAGTATTTGGTGCCAATATGGACGCGGCCAACTTTCCTGGCTCAACGATTAAACTTGCGACGTACTCCGCTGTCGAAAACCCCGACAAAGAGGGCCAGTTGAAACAGTTACTAGGTGGCTATGAAATTGAAACAACCACGAACGTCGGCTGCACAAGTTTCGTGGAGTCTTCTGATACAGCCGCCGATGCATCGGCTCTGAACTTTGCAAACGTGCCCGCTGAAAATCAGTACGTGTGCATGGACGTGAGCGACAATGCTGTTTCAAATCGCAATTCAGACTGGACAGATGGCTGGATTGTCGCCCCAAATTGTGCGCGGACGTCGGACGAAGATGAGTGTGCCCCCTTTGGATCTAGCTCGCCGGTCGCATGGTTTGGATTTTTAACGTTTTCGATGTTATCCATTCAAGTGGTCCTTTATGGCGCACACACTTGCCATGCACTGGTTTCCGAGGCGATCGGACAGACTACTCTCACGCGCAAAAACGCGTTGTCGACGCTAAAGTCGATGGATAGTAATGTCAAATTGTGGATGGGCTTAACGATTGCGTGGCTAATTATCGGTTTTTCACTTATGATTACGTCCGCGTTTGCGTGGGATTCTCTATGTGACAAGATAGATACGGGTCTCGGTAGGAGAGTTGAAGACAGCGCGAGCCAATTGAAACGTGCATGTGCCACGTCTACGTGCACGACATCGTTCGGCAGTTTCTTTGCCACGATGACGATTGCGATTGTTTGGTACAGAATGCCGGATATTGCACAATGGTTTGGATTTTTGGAGGCCGCTTAAATATTTTTTAACGATTCAGTATTTAATACCATTTCGTGTATATTATCCATCAGCGTTCCTGTGAGTAACGGCCGTTCGAACCCGTCATTATTGTAAAATGTTTTTATCCGTGATAGATGGCGCCTATTGAGTGCCGGAACTGTCGTGTTCATAAGAGTTATTGAATCGTGCATATTTCCAAGCAACTCCATAGCACTGTTTACTCGGACACAAGATAGTGCATCGTGGTCGTGATAGAGACACAAGCACCCGTCTACATACGGGACAATGTTCGCAATAAGAACATTCATCAGTGGACTCATCGACGCTACCCACAACGTAACGGTAAGCGAACTTTTCTGTTTTTGTATCTTGAACCGTTGTATTGAATTCTCGGCCGTAGCTTCAATACCAGAAGAGTTCAGAAATGCGGCTGTTGCTCTGGCACACATGGTCGATAACAAAAATATATGTATGTCCATGTTAATGTACCCGGCGCAGCCTTTATACTATAGAATGCGATGGCGTTTCTCGGATATACACCTCGTAAAGCATTTGTACCGGCAATGCGCACCATCCGATTTCGTGCACAAGCAAAATCCAGGACCACTTTAATCCATCCTTGAGGGTTTTCACGCACTGCAGCCTTGTCACGAATGCGAAGAGAACGAATTTTATAGCGCTACGTATAGGATGGTGGTCATATGCATCCACCGTAGAAAGCCAATGTATGCACCAGAACAATATGATCCACGTCCAGTAGGGATTATTATGAAAATAATACTCGGATAGGATACAGCAGGCAACAACTATATGATGCAATATTATCATGGGCAACGCTGGGTCTTGTTCCGCGTGTATAAAATACAACACAAGTGAAAATAAAGAAGCTATGTGAACGGCGTCAAACGTCGGCATTGTTACACATACGATACTTTGGAGAGCCAAAACTTGCTCTCTATACGGTTCCGGTAAAAAATAATGTAGGACTAAAAGTAGCCACGACACGGCTGCAATCAGCATAAATACTATAGAAAAAACAATCATTTATACTTTACACGAGTAAATAAACACTGGATGTTTCATATAGTTTTCAAGTCTTTTTGGATACTTTCGTGTATGGCCTTTAACTTGACGTAAGCTTTCTTGGAAAACAACTGATCCTGGTAGGTTGTCAGTCGTAGAATGGCCGCCCGAACAGACGATACATTTCCTCGGACATACCAGTCTTTGGTCATAAGCCAGCGCTTCGCTTGATAGCCCACTTCCTCTGGATAATGGGCCAATACCCAAAAATTATATATGATTGATTTGAACCTACAGTGTACTGTGAAAGGTTTCTCATTGTCAATGAGAAGCAATATGCCAGATGTAGGTCGAAGGACTTCGTTTGTAATACAACACGTCGAATTCGCGGGTACAGCGTCTATTTGCTCTATAACGCGACCTTTCACGAGGTGTTTTACTATCGCGTTGTTTTTTAGTGCTTTCTTTATCACGACACACAAAGAAGAGCGGAGGCTATGGAATGACTTTACTTTTTCAATCAATTTCTTAGTCTCGTCTGGCGCCGTGCCGGATACAAGCATATCGTCTATTGTCTGTACGAATTCCGGGTCAAAATAACTCTGAATAAAGAAGCAATAGACTTGATGGAAAGACTCATGCGTCTGCATTCAGCCGCATGCATACAATGCTTATAGTCGAAGATATCGAATCCAAAATATAAATGATCGATCAGACATGCAAGGGGTAATCCATAGCAGAATGAATTCTTACTCACAGATGACTTCGATAGAGCGCCAGCGCCAGAAGGACGACTTATTGTACCACATGATCACAAACAGCGAGGCAACCACACTCAACGACGTATGCATGAAAATTTCAGAACATTTGATTTCAAAGTACAGTCAAAGTAATATGTCCACGCGGTTCAAGCTTATCCTAAATAAAGTGTGTACGAGCAATGACCGTGTTGCAAAACATGCTCTCGTTTTTTTTGCACTTTGCAGAGAAAAAGAGATTCAAAACATATTCATGGCAGGCACGCCTAGGGTACCCCCGCAGAAATTCACGTATTTTACAGAACAAGATCTACCGAAACTACTGGAAAAACTAGCCAAGGGCGCGTTTACTTCTTTGCGCGCATTTGTTGAAGATTCCAGGTGGACCTATACTACACTATAGACTATATAATTGTGCATGGGAGAAATATCGCATGGTTAGAAACCATATACTATGGTTCATTTTATTTGGAGTAGTCTTAATTTATAATGCTCTTCAAGAAAAATATTATCTTTTAATATATTACACAGTATGGACGTTCATCCTAGAAATCTCGTATTTTGCATCGAAAATAATGCATTGGGACTCTATTGCCGACCACATATGGCCATATCTATACGCTCCCGCCATTGTCGTTTGCATGGGGTTTTGGATTATCGTAGCTCCCGTCCATTTGAAAAATCAAACACGAACAAATATGATCACGTTAGTCGTCACGCATGGCTTCAATATGTTAGCCGTGCTCGTACAAAAGAAACCAATCTACACCAAAGATATATGGAAACCTGTCATTTATACAGTACTGTATAATTTATTCTTGGCCATTTACGTAGAAGGGGGCGGTAGATCAATATCCGGCCGATTGCCGTACTGGTACGCTCAGTATGACAGGCCCATCGGGTGGGTTTTCGCAGGTTTGGCATGCTCTGCAGCTGCACTGGTTCATTTTTTTTTGGCACAACCGACGCCAAAAAAGACGACTACACAATATATCGTATAGTTTCAATCGAAATCATACCACCGCCGCATGGAGTCGTCTGAATTTGAAATACGCGAATTGGATCCGCCTGGACTATAGAGCAAACGGTCAATGAGTCGTTCTGTGAGGTTATGTCCATCCCCGTCAATTCAATGAGGCTCTTCAGTTTTTCTTTTGTTATCTGCACTTTGTCTAGTATCAATGGTACAAAATATCCGCGTGATTCTCTAACAAATTGGTACCTGCGTGTTTTCGGTGTCAACTCGTTCCATTCTATTGTAGAACCCGCAGGGGAAGATTCTAGAGGATCCGGGTCAATTCGTCGCTGATCCCTCTGTTTAGCTGTTTGAATGGTTGCTTGTTTCTTTTTCTTCGCTCCAAACTTTTCCAGCATTTTTCTCACTTCTTCTCTCTGATCGTCGGACAGTTCGAGCTCGTGCCCTTTCTCGGACATATCGTTTGTGAGCGTTCGGGTCTTTATATATTGTGGTGTGTTTGTGTTACTCGATGAAACATCTTCAGATCCAAAAAGTTTCTAAACGTTTAGAAACTTTTCAGCTGGCAGACAGATTCT
>TARA_B110000008_G_scaffold59838_1_pt1 | contig 16185 bp, 15 predicted proteins | sample TARA_B110000008 | Tara Oceans TARA_B110000008 (sample SAMEA4396496) | marine metagenome | biome: Westerlies Biome; feature: [DCM] deep chlorophyll maximum layer (ENVO:01000326); material: water (ENVO:00002006), including particulate matter (ENVO:01000060) such as... | depth 40 m
ATAAATGGTCAATGTGCCAGCCATGATATTGAAGGAATAACTATTCAACGATTAAATTCATCAGGTTGGGAATTACTTAAAATTGTTAAGTTTACCGGCAAAATTGAAGAAAAAAAAATGGAGAAAGATTTAGGTGATTACTTTCTTAAATATTAAACGTGATAAGTTCTTTTTAACTGTAATTATTATTGGTCTGATTTTAACATTCATTGCATTCGGATTGTTGTATTTTACAGTTCCTGATCCACAAATTTTTAACACAAAAATTGAAGGTATATTTATTGAAAATGATTTTACCAAACAATCAGAAATAAAACTTTTAGAAGTCTTAGCTCAATCGGGCAGCTTATTTGAAAATTCTGTTGCACTTTATTCGAAGATTATTTTCACATTATTTTTTGTTGTACTGACTGTGATGATGATTTGTGTAGCTTTAATTTTTTCTAATATAGAACTACGCAAACAATTTGATTTATTGCAAGATAGTTCATTCAATGCACAATCTATTGAATTATTACGTTCAGAAAATTCTGTTCAAATTAATGGAGATTGGTTTCAATTAACCACAAGTAATATCGAAACACTGAGTGTGCTACTAGAATGCGGGCTTGATGATGAGTATATTACAGGTACAGCACTTGAGAGTATACTTAGTGGTAAAAACGAAATTGATTGTGATGATAATGCCGGTGCTATGCGAATAAAACGCCTTCGAGATAATCTAGGTGGGCAAATTATAGCTTCAAAGTTTATTAGGCATGTTCCATCTAAGGGGTATCAAATCACTAGCTCTAAGAATAATATAAAATTAGGATAGTTAGGTTTTAGATAAATAGTAAACATGCTCTCACAAATATTATAACAAAAGCGGGAATAGATCGCATTAAAAGTGAAATAATCAGTACATTAAAGTTGCATTACGAGTAAAGGTTTTAATAAAGAGAAATCAGAATTTTAAAACTTTTAATCATTTTCACAGACTTGAGTTGGCCTCAAAACGACGACGGTGCTATCATTACACCTTTCTTTTTCAACTTCTGTATATTTTAAATCAGCCGAAAAGTATAAAGCAGCAATAATGAACATTACTAAAAGAGAAGTCAGTTGAAGTAACTTAATTTTATTATTTTTAATTACGATTTATCTAAACCATCTACTAGATCAATTTCATGAACAATATGTTGATTTAATCTTAATAGAGTTCTACTTTTCTTTACTTTACTTGGCAAACGAACGATAATTTTTTCAGCTTCAAGATCCTTGATAAAGCTTAAAAATGCTGGCCTTTTATACCTATTATATTGAATCTTTTCGAATGTTTCTTCGATCCCATATTCATGATTATGCTTTGTAAAATTATAAAGTAAAATCATTAATTCAAATCCGTATGGTTTAGAACATATTCTACTTATATATCTATTTGAGAGTAAGTTTAAATAATCTTCAAAAAACATATTTCACCGGACATACATTTATGTATTTTTTATATATAAACAGAAATAAATAAAAGTATCAATATAATATATCAATATGATACCTTAAATTTCAATAAAGTACATATTAAGCCTAAATTATTGGTTAAATTACTACGGTTCATTAGTATGAAAAATTTGAAACAAAAAACAATACAATATTCTTTATTGTTCTTAGTTACTTTTAGTCTCCCAGCATGTTTCCAAAAAAACATACTGGACAATAAGTCAGCTCCATCTGGTAAGCTTACTGTTGTTATAATGCCTGAACAGACATGTGCAAACAAAGCAAATGGTCGAAAGTTATTTGACAAAAAAATCTTACACCCATCTCATAAAGAGTGTTATTATTAATAATTTAAAACAATTATATGGGATTTAAGATTATTAAAATCATAAATAATTCAGGAAATATAAACATTTATTAGAAATATAGTATTAAATTATCATATTAATTTAATATCTTATTTTTTAAAAATAAACATTTAAAAACTACGTATTAGTAAGTTTATTAAGGGTCATTAGGTTGAAAATTTCAAAATTTACAAATTTGAAACATAAAACAATACAATATCCTTTATTGTTCTTAGTTACTCTTTGTCTCCCAGCATGTTTCCAAACAAGCTTACTGGACAATAAGTCAGCTCCATCTGGTAAGCTTACTGTTGTTATAATGCCTGAACAGACATGTGCAAACGAAGCAAATGGTCGAAAATTATTTGACGAAAAGATATTACAGACCTCACATAAAGAATGTTATTATAAATAATTAAGTGTCATAGAATTTCTACGACTATTTATAACTTAGCCACCGCGGTACCAATAGCATCTTAATTATCCCTTTATGTACCTAACACCTTGGGTTGCTACTGATCTCCATCCGCATATCTAAATTCATAGGACATTCTAATCCCCTGAGAAGATCTCCCTCGTTATTTATTTCGAAAGAATTTCAGTAGTTGTGCAGAAGTTATGGCGACCCCAGCAGGACTCGAACCTGCAACCCCCTGCTTAGAAGGCAGGTGCTCTATCCAGTTGAGCTATGGAGTCGTTGGACACCTCTTAAATCGAGAGAACAAATAGGGCAAGCTCAATGTGTCCATGTTTCTTTTCTATTAGTGGCAAAGTTATCACCATAACCACCATTTCGAATGACATGTTTACGTTCTTTTGGTTCTTGCAGAGTATATGTAATTCCTTTTTGATCAGCGTAAGCAATTGCCTCATCTTTTGATTCAAAAGATAATTTCACCTGACTATCCATGTCACCAGAACTCGTCCAACCCATCAAAGGCTCAATATTTCTGACTTCATTTTGTGAAAACTCTAGTACCCATTTCTTTGTTTTACCTTGGCCTGACTGCATTGCATTACGAGTTGGCTGATATATACGTGCCGACATTTGGAACTCCACTTCTACTGAGCTTCTTATTGCTATTATTACAGAAAAACTCAAGTCCTTATGAAGCGGCAATTCGTATCATAATCACTCAGAGCACTTGTCCCTTAGTGTGAGCATATGCAAAATTAAAACAAACAACGAATCGTAAGTATGTCTGAACCGTCTCTCTTAAATAAAGCACCTGAAGTCGCCTCGCGTAAAAAACTCGAAGGTGGTCAGAAGTTTGTTTTAAAAAGCCCTTTTGAACCTGCTGGAGATCAGCCTGTTGCAATTAACGAGCTCGTACAGGGTTTGGCTGATGGTGAGCAAAATCAAGTTTTACTGGGGGCTACTGGGACTGGCAAAACCTTTACGATGGCAAAAATTATTGAACAGACCCAGCGCCCTGCAATAATACTAGCACCAAATAAAACCCTAGCCGCGCAATTGTTTGGCGAATTTAAAAACTTTTTCCCTGATAATTCAGTTCAATATTTCGTAAGCTTTTACGACTATTACCAACCAGAAGCTTATGTGGCACGATCTGATACCTACATTGAAAAAGAAAGTCAGATAAACGAACAGATAGATCGCATGCGCCACGCAGCAACTCGCTCACTTTTAGAGCGTGATGACGTTATAATTGTAGCATCTGTATCATGCATTTACGGCATCGGATCCGTGGAAACTTACGGCGCAATGACACAAGATTTAATTTCAGGAAATGAATATAGTCAACGCCAAGTGATGGCTGATTTGGTTGCACAACAATATAAAAGAAATGATACCGGATTTTCGCGAGGCTCGTTTAGAGTCAGAGGCGACACTCTAGAGATTTGGCCAGCTCACCTTGACGACCGAGGTTGGAGATTGTCCTTTTTTGGAGATGAATTGGAAGCCATTCAAGAGTTTGATACACTTACAGGTGAAAAATCAGCTCTGTTAGAGTCAGTACGCGTATATGCTAATTCACACTACGTCACACCTCGACCAACAATGCAACAAGCCATGAAGGGCATAAAAGCAGAACTTGTTACACGACTAAAACAACTCAATGACGAAGGTAAGCTATTAGAAGCCCAACGCTTAGAGCAAAGGACTAATTTTGATTTAGAAATGCTCGAAGCGACAGGTGTATGCAATGGCATTGAAAACTACTCACGATACTTAACTGGACGTGCTCCAGGCGAACCACCGCCAACACTCTTTGAGTATATTCCAGATAACGCAATAGTTTTTGCAGACGAAAGTCACGTTGCAGTTCCACAAATTGGTGGAATGTATAGGGGAGACTATCGTCGTAAAATCACACTTTCTGAACACGGCTTTCGATTGCCATCATGTACAGATAATCGACCATTAAAATTTGAAGAGTGGGATGCAATGAGACCACAATCAGTCTTCGTTTCTGCAACACCCCAAAAGTGGGAACTAGAACAATCAGGAGGTATCTTTGCAGAGCAAATAATTAGACCAACTGGATTGCTAGATCCACCTATCGAAATTAGGCCAGTAGATACTCAAGTTGATGATTTACTTTCAGAAATAAGAATAGTGATTGAGCAAGGTAATAGAGTTCTGGTCACGACATTAACAAAAAGAATGTCTGAAGACTTAACAGAATATCTACATGAGCAAGGTATTAGAGTTCGCTACATGCACTCAGACATTGATACCCTCGAGCGTATTGAGATTTTACGTGATTTAAGGCTTGGGGCTTTTGACGTTCTAATTGGAATTAACTTATTAAGAGAAGGATTAGATATTCCTGAATGTTCACTTGTAGCCATACTTGATGCGGACAAAGAAGGATTTCTAAGATCTGAAACATCCTTAGTGCAAACTATTGGACGGGCTGCAAGAAACTCTGAAGGCAGGGTGATAATGTATGGAGATAAAGTTACGGGATCCATGGAGCGCGCTATTAGCGAAACAAATAGGCGTCGCGAGCGACAAATTAAATATAATATAAAGAATAATATTACACCCGAAACTATCAAAAAGAATGTTGAAGATATTATGGGTGGTAAATTTGATGGTGATACAGATGAAAGTCGCATAACTGCCAAAATTGATAAAAAACCACTCGTCGGCGCAAACTTACAAGCTCATTTAGACAGCCTGAGAAAAGACATGATCAAGGCCGCTGAGAACCTAGAATTTGAAGATGCAGCGCGCATTCGCGACGAAGTAAAGAGGCTTGAAGCGGTGGAGCTGGCAATAGCTGATGATCCACTTGCAAGACAATCAGCAGTTGAACAGGCCGTTGAGAAGGCCGTCAAAGGCGGTGGACGCAGCACTGCAGGTAGAGGTGGAACAAGAACATGGCGTGGGAAAAGTAGCCCAAAATTTTAAATCTCTATATTGCCATGATTTCTGTTCTAAGAAATTCAACACCAGCAATTTTCCAGCTGCCTTTGAGCAATATTAAGCGATAGCGTAATAAGTGTAAGTCACCAGACAAATCTTCAATTAATACATTTTGAAATGCTATAGAGTTTTTACTTTTAGTTTCTTTGAAAGTAAGGTTTTTTTGGCGAAACACCATTGGATATCCTTGGCGAACCATTGAACCAAAACGGATATAATTACCAAAAATACTTTTTATAGACGGAGACGCAAACTCGAATGCAGCCTCCATATCATCGTTACTGAAGGCTTCAATCTGACTTCTAATGACCTTCTGGTACTCAGTTTCATTTGATGAGACTGAGGCGGTGGATAACATTATAACAAAAATGGCTGTTAGTATTTTTTTCATCATATAGAATTAGTTTTTTTATAAAATACGTCAAATTCATGCATAAAAAATATTTACATATATGAAAGACTTGTAAATTTAGTAAAATTTAGTAGTTGTATATATAGAGTTTATACAAAAGGAATTGCTGTGTTATTTAATTTAATTGTTGGGGCAATTGCGGGCTTTGCCACTCGTTATTTTGAAAATTTTCCAAATACAATTTTAGTTGGTAAATATAAGATGTCAAAACCTGAGCAGCATGTTTTAGCATTTGCTATCTTATTACTTGGCGCATCAATTCTTATAAGCTTAGGAGGCAGAGATGGTTTGCCATTTGCTCTTATTTTTGGAGCTAGCATAGGTTATTTCCACAAATACTTATGGGATATCTGCAGAGACCAATATAAAACTTTCAGAACAGATGCAGACGATGATGTTTCTAATAAAGACGCATAATTATAATTAAGTATTAATTATTTTTTTCTTTTATATAAAACCCTTCACCAAGTCTGTCCAAATTATAAAGTAATTTTGGCGCAATAAATCGTGGGCCAAATTTTTCAGTTAAATTTTCACAAATATTTATAGCGCGTTCAGTTCCTATCATATCAACCCATCCAAATGGACCTCCAGACCAGGGCTGAAAACCCCACCCTAAGACAGCACCAACGTCTCCTTCGCGTATGTCTTCAAGAACGCCTTCTTCAAGAGCTCTCAAGGCTTCCAAAGTTTGTGTCATTGCAAGCCTGCATTTCACTTCAGTAATATCTGGTTGATTACTTGATACTGGCCATTGAGCGCTTAGTCCTTTCCAAAAACCTGACCTTTTTCCGTTTTCATCATAAACATAAAAACCTTTTAAATTTTTACGTCCCATACGACCTTCACCACACATCTTCTCAACAATAGTGTCAGCTGCACTATAGGGATATGAATCACCCATTGCAGCGCGGGTTGCTGTCATAATTTTAAAACATAATTCAATTGAGATTTCATCTGCTAATTGCAATGGACCAACTGGCATACCCATTAATTTTGCAGCATCATCGATTAAACCTGGATCCAAACCCTCATCAAGCATTCGAATGCCCTCATTGATGTAAGGTAAAATGCAGCGATTGGCATAAAAATATCGTTCGTCGTTTACTACTATTGGAGTTTTCTTAATTTGCTTCACAAAATCTAAAGCAACCGCAACAGCTTTATTGCCAGTCTTCTTACCCTTAATAATTTCAACTAAATTCATCAAATGGACTGGGCTAAAAAAATGAATTCCAATATATTTACTTTGATCACAGCTAGCTTTAGCCAATTCTGAAATAGGTAATGTAGAGGTGTTTGTAGCAAAAATCACGCCCTCAGAGACCTCAGCTTCTGCAGATTTAGTAACCAACGATTTAATTTTTGGATCTTCAAACACTGCCTCAATTATTAAGTCACACCCATTGAGATCTTCGTATTTTACGGTTGGTAAAATGCGCTCAAAAATATTTTTTGCGTCCTCTGCTGAAAATTTATTCCGCTTTAAACCTTGATCCAACATACGCTTAACTGAGAGCAGCCCTCTATCAACAACTTCTTGATTTTGATCTAAGAGCACTACGTCAACACCAACTTTTGCTGATACAAAAGCGATTCCAGCGCCCATCATACCTGCTCCCAAGATGCCGACTTTTTTAATGGGCACATACTCAACACCAGAGGGCCTTGAAGCTCCTTTTTCAAGAGCTGGCTTATGAACATGAAGTGTTTTTACCATAGAATTTTGAGTAGAATGTGTAAGAATATTTACAAGCCAATTCAACTCAGCCCAAAGCGCTTTATCAAAATTAATATCTTTATTTTTATATAAATCTTCAAACATTGCCCCAAAGCTTGAATGTATACCCTTTAGACTAGATTTTTTATTGGCTTGTTTTATCTCATCTTCCAAACTTGAAAACTTTTTAAGTATTTTTTCTTCACTAGAATATCTTTCCATGTCCCATGGTTTAATAATATTTTTTTTCAGATTGGATTTTATCCATTGCATTGCAAATGGTATTAGGTCGTCTGATGATTTCATCTCATCAACCAAGCCATGTTTTATTGCATTTTCAAAATTTATATATTCACCATTTTGCAATAAAGATGCGCATAGGTCTTTGTCTATTTTACGGATAAGTCTAGAAATAGATCCCGCCACAGGTGGCATACCAATTAAAATATCAGGAAAACCAAGTTTTCCTATTGGATTATCACTAACAAATATTTTGTGACAAGAAAGTGCAATCTCAAAACCTACTCCCAATGCATCCCCATCCAAAGTACAAACAATTGGTTTACCGTCAGTATTTTTATTATTCATTCCTGCAAGTTCAATTTTACGTGTTAAATTAGTAAATATCTTAAGCCCCTTGAATAAATTTTCTTGGAAATTCTCTGAAATTATTCCAGGTATTTTGCTAATACAGCCTAGATCTAAACCACCTGAAAAATTGCTCTTTCCAGAGGTTATTATAACTCCAATGACACCATTATCAGACAAAGCTTTGTCAATTTTAATCTCTAAATCCGACAAAGATTTAAGATCCATTATGTTCATATTTCTTGTTGGCGTATTCCAAGAAATAACAGCAACCCCATCATTAATTTCATAGTGAAAGTCAGCCATATTATCAGTTCCCAAAATCAGCTTTTAGCTGATTATATTAATAAGAAATTTCTTCATCTCTTGTATCCCATAGTAATAGCATTGTATTCCTTTAATGAGTAATTAATTTTCTTAATCTTAGAGTAACAATTAAAATGCAATCCAGTCCAAAATTACGCCAATGTGTACCAACTTGGTGTAAAATTGGGCTTTTATCTTTTGGTGGTCCTGCAGCCCAAATAGCATTGATGCACCGAGAAATCGTAGAAAACAAAAAATGGTTAACTGAAGAACAATTTTTAAATGCACTTAATTTCTGCATGCTTCTTCCTGGTCCAGAAGCAATGCAATTGGCTACTTATTCTGGGTGGCGTATCAATGGCATATATGGTGGTTTAATTGCTGGTTTATTTTTTATTTTGCCAGGGGCAATTTTAATAGCTTTTTTGGCAACCATTTACGCCTTCTATGGTGATATACCGCTTATAAGCACTTTATTCACGGGTGTTAAAGCGACTGTTGTGGTTATTGTTCTGCAAGCACTACTTAAAATAACCCCAAAAGCCCTAAAAACACATATTCATACACTAATTGCAGTCTTTGCTTTTATAGGAATATTTTTCTTGAACATCCCATACCCAATTATTATTTTTATATCTGCTGCATTGGGATATTTAATATTGCCCAACAAACAAATTGCTTCAAAAATATCGCACACGCATACTCTTACCAAAACATTAAAAACAATGCTTATCTGGTTATTAATATGGTGGGCACCTATTTTATTCGTATATCTATTTTCTGAACATGAAATACTTACTAAAATAACAATCTTTTTCTCAAAGTTAGCAGTTGTGACATTTGGTGGCGCATATGCAGTATTAAGTTATATGGCTCAAGATGTTGTAACAACAAAGGAATGGTTAACAGCAGGGCAAATGATGGATGGATTAGGCCTTGCGGAAACAACCCCTGGACCCCTGATTTTAGTTACAGAATTTGTTGGGTTTCTTGCAGGCTTTAAGGAAGCTGGGATTTTGTTAGCACTCCAAGCTGCAGCCTTAACCCTGTGGGTCACCTTTGTCCCTTGCTTTCTGTGGATATTTGCAGGTGCACCCTATATCGACTGGATAGGTTCTCAACCACGTCTACATGGAGCATTATCAGCCATCACAGCAGCAGTTGTGGGGGTAATACTAAATCTATCTGTTTGGTTTACATCCCATGTATTTTTTGAAAAAATTTATGAAACTAAACTTGGTCCACTAAGCCTACTCTGGCCAGATTTTAATAATCTAAATGTTACTGCAATTTTTTTAACTGTTGTAAGTATTTTATTAATTATAAAACTAAAATGGAATGTAGCATTGGTGTTAACAATTAATGCAATTTTAGCTCTACTATACAGTTTGATTTTTTAAGTGTTACCTGACCAATTAAACAACTATTATTTGGTCAGGTAAATTATGATCTTAATTAATAAGCTCACCATTCAAGCCCTGATTAATAAGCTCTATTGTTTCATCAACTCCATAAAGCGATATAAATCCACCAAATCTTGGCCCTTGAGACGCCCCTAGTAAAACTTCATAGATAGCTTGAAACCAATCACGAAGATTCTCAAAATTGTGATTTTTACCAACAGCAAAGACCAACGACTGCAAATCATCGCCATCTGAAAGTGAATAATTTGTCAAATCCACCGGGTCTTTTCCCATATCTAAATTCTTTTTATCAATCATACTTTTTGCAGTTTCAATGGACACAAGTCCTGCAGCTAGATCGCTTAGAGCAGCACGCTCCTGATCTGAAGGTGATCTAAATACTTTAGATGGCTTCACAAAATCATGATAATATCGCACAGCAAAACCAGCAGCATTATCCATAACAGGGTTTGTTTTTGGTGATGCATCAGGCGCATATTTATTAATAAAGCCCCACATAGCATCTTTAGTCTCTGCACTTGAAACAGAAGCTAAATTTAAAAGCATCGCAAATGGAATCACCATATCTGAAACTGGTACATTCCCTTTGTGAATATGATAAACTGGATTATTAAGCTGTGCTTTAACATCTTGAGTATGGAAAGCGCGTAGTTGTTGGTGATATTCATCAACTGCTTTTGGTATTACATCAAAGTGCATACGCTTTGCCGTCCCAGGCTTTTGATACATGAAATATGATAAGCTTTCAGAGCTAGCATACGTGAGCCATTGATCTATCGACACACCGTTACCTTTTGATTTGGAAATTTTTTCTCCATTCTCATCTAAAAAAAGCTCGTAGAAAAAATGTGAGGGTGCTGGTGCACCTAATATACGGCATATTTTATCATAAATATGGGTATTTGTTGAGTGATCTTTACCATACATTTCAAAATCAACGTTTAAAGCTGACCACCGCGCACCAAAATCTGGCTTCCATTGTAATTTAACATTTCCACCAGTCACGCTCAGAGTTGTTTCAGTTCCATCTTCATCATCAAATGTGATAGTGCCATCTACTTTATTTACAGACTTCATGGGCACATACAGTACCCGACCAGTTTTTGGTGAAATTGGTAAAAATATTGAATAACTTTTTTGACGCTCTTCGCGCAAGGAAGCCAACATAACTTCCATAATTTCATCATATTTTTCAACAGCACGTAATAATACTTTATCAAAAGCTCCAGATCGATAATATTCAGTAGACGAATAAAAATCATATTCAAAGCCAAACGTATCTAAGAACCGGCATAACATTGCATTATTATGAGCCCCAAAACTATCATGAGTACCAAATGGATCTGGAACATCTGTTAAAGGTTTTTGTAAAAAATCTTGCATCATTTCTTGATTAGGGACATTTCCTGGTACCTTGCGCATTCCATCAAGATCATCAGAAAATGAAACTAATTTTGTTGGCATACCACTTATAACTTCAAAAGCATTTTGGATCATTGCTGTTCTAGCCACTTCACCAAAGGTACCAATATGAGGCAGCCCAGAAGGGCCATATCCAGTTTCAAAAAGAACATATCCTTTTTCTGGGAGCTTACCTTTTAAACGTTTTAATACTTTTCGCGCTTCATCAAACGGCCAAGCTTTAGATTTTAGGGCTTCTTCATGCAAATTAGACATATTTTTTCCAATAAAAATGGTTATTCCATTACTCCCTATTGCCCCCAAGCCAGTTGGTCAATATTCTGTTAACAACAAAAAGTAAGATTCCAAATGATACAAGATGAAACAACCCCATGGTCACCTCAAGATGCTCTAATAGCAATGATGGTAGCAATATCCGTTTCTGACCAAAATATTAAGACATTAGAACTTCTTTCAATCGAAAGAACCGTCAATCATTTGCCAATTTTCGCGCACTATGATCTGGATAATTTAAAAATTGTAAGTAACACAGTTTTTGACCTACTCTCAGAGGAAGAAGGTTTAGACGCACTTTTTGGGTTGGTCACTGCAGCTTTACCTGAAAGACTATATGAAACAGCATATGCACTGTGCTGTGATTTAGCAGCTACAGATGGGCGTTTGAGAGAAGAAGAATTACGCTTTCTACAAGAAACCCGATATGTACTAAATATTTCTCGCCTTAATACCGCAGCCATTGAGCGCGGCGCAAGAGCTAGGCACATGGTTCTTTAATCACTTTGACCATTTACCTTTTTCTCTGATTTTTGAAGAAGATGAATCATCCATAGGTCCTGTTAGAAGGCTCCAAGATGGGGCATCTTTAAAAGGTAGAGCTGTAGATGACTGTGAAGAAAGTCGGCTTTCTCTAAACATTCTAGCTGCAGGCGAACAATTAGCCGCAAGCTGTTGATTTGGTCTAGCCATCACCCCTACTGGAAGCATATGCATTATATCTTGCCACCTATCCCAGTTGTGAAATGTTGCTAAGTTGTCCGCCCCCATCAACCAAACAAATCTCACACCTTTGTATTTTGATTTTAATAAAGTTAAAGTTTGAGCGGTATAACGTGTATTAAAAGTTCTCTCTAAATCTGTAACAATAATATTGGGATGATTAACCAGTTCCTTACATGCAGATAATCGTCTGTCTAAATCAACAGGTGCGTCCTTTTTTAATGGGTTTCCTGGACTAACCAACCACCAAACGCGATCAAGACTGAATTCTTTCATTGCCCATTTACTGATATGCAGATGTCCAGAGTGAGGTGGATCAAAAGATCCTCCAAGAAGACCTATTCGCAATCCATGTGTTGCTAAAGGCAATCCATTTTTCATTTTTCCAACCTTTTTTGAGCTTGGTGTTCATCTTCAATTAAGCCAATCTTCCAATATCCACTTATATAGATATCATCATTTGGTATTTGCGTTTCATCTTTAAAAAATTTGCGTAAAGATTTTATTACTCCACTTTCACCAGCAATGCATGTTTGTATGATACCATCAGGAAATTTTTTAGCTCTTATCATTGCCTCTTGTGCACGTGATTGCTTGTGAGGATCGGAATGTATTAACCAATTCATATTAATACCCATTGGAGCGTCTATGTTTTGAATATCATCTTCAGATTGAACTTCTATTATTGCCATTCCCATAGCATTTCTGGGAAGCTTTTCTAATGTTGCCGCCACAACTGGAATTGCAGACATGTCTGCAGCCAATAGGTACCAATCAGCATAATAATCTTTTATTTTTACGTCACTTGGGCCTCTAAAACCTAAAAAATCCCCTGGTTTTGCATTCATGGCAAAATTTGATGCTGGACCACCATCGCTATGAATAACAAAATCAATGTCTAATTCCAAAACATCTTTTCGAAAATTTCTTACTGTATAAGTCCTTACAGTCGGCCTTGGTCCATTTAAAATTTGCTCTATTAAATCGTCAGGATTTTGCTTTTTATTTGGAATGAAAATCTTACAATTTGCGCCCTCACAACCTACTGGTTTGCTTTTTAATTCCGGAGCCGTAAAAACTACTCGAACCATATGTGGTGATAAAGAGAATACATCTTTAACAGTTAAAATACATGGCACTGGTTTAGGCTTCTTAAGCATTTTATTACCTTAGATATTCTTAATATAAAATCACACGAACTATGGATTAGTATCTCAATATATTAAGCAAGCCAACATACATATAAAATTAACATCATTATCTTAATTTTACACTCATCGATTGCACCCATGGACTAGCTCAGATAAAACGCAACAAATTATTAATTTCTTGGAGTCAAAAAATGGCCGCATACCAATACGTATATCATATGGACGGAGTGTCTAAAACATATCCTGGTGGAAAAAAATGCTTTGAAAATGTGCGTCTTTCATTCCTCCCAGGTGTGAAAATTGGAGTAGTAGGTGTAAACGGCACTGGTAAATCAACTTTAATGCGGATCATGGCGGGTATTGATAAAGATTTTACTGGTGAAGCCTGGCACGCTGAAGGTGCAACTGTTGGTTACTTAGAGCAGGAACCTATTTTAGACCCAACTTTATCAGTTCGCGATAACGTGATGCTAGCCGTCTCTGAAAAAAAAGCAATCTTGGATAAATACAATGAATTAGCAATGAATTATTCTGAGGAAACAGCAGATGAAATGGCATCACTGCAAGATCAGATTGATGCTGATGATCTTTGGAATTTGGATGCCTCAATTGATATTGCAATGGAAGCTTTACGCTGCCCAGCAGACGATGCAGATGTTACAACATTGTCGGGTGGTGAATCTCGCCGAGTAGCACTTTGTAAACTCCTTTTGCAAAAACCAGATATGTTATTACTTGACGAACCAACAAACCATTTGGATGCCGAAACTATCGCATGGCTGCAAAACCATCTTAAAGATTACAAAGGCACAATCTTAATTGTTACTCACGATAGATACTTTTTGGATGATATTACAACTTGGATTCTTGAATTGGATCGTGGGCGAGGAATACCTTATGAAGGTAATTATTCTGCTTGGGTTGAACAAAAAGCCAAACGCCTAGCTCACGAAGCAAAAGATGATAAAACACGGCAAAAAACACTCGAACGCGAATTGAAGTGGATGCGCCAAGGTGCAAAAGCACGGCAAGCTAAATCAAAAGCACGTATATCTGCTTATAACGAAATGGCAGATCAATCAGAGCGCGAAAAAGTTGGCACAGCTCAAATTGTTATTCCAAACGGCCCAAGATTAGGTTCCAAAGTAATTGAAGTAAATAATATTTCAAAAGCATTTGGTGATAACTTATTGATAGATGATTTATCCTTTAGCTTACCACCAGGTGGGATTGTTGGAGTAATTGGGCCAAATGGTGCAGGTAAATCTACTTTATTTCGCATGCTAACAGGTCAAGAAACCCCTGACAGTGGGGCTGTAGAGTTTGGCGATACAGTTCAACTATCATACGTAGATCAGTCACGCGCCAATCTGGATGGTAAAAAAACTGTCTGGGAAGAAATATCAGGTGGCCAAGAGATTATTGAATTAGGCGACGCTGAAATGAATAGTCGTGCATATTGTGGTGCATTTAATTTTAAAGGTGGCGATCAACAGAAACCGCTAAACCTTTTGTCTGGTGGTGAACGTAATAGAGTTCATATGGCTAAACTATTACGTGAAGGTGGTAACGTTCTACTCCTTGACGAACCAACAAATGATTTAGATGTTGAGACATTGCGTGCATTAGAAGACGCAATCGAAGATTTTGCTGGCTGTGCCGTTATTATTTCTCACGATAGATTTTTCTTAGATCGCTTATGTACTCATATGTTGGCTTTTGAAGGTGATAGCCACGTGGAGTGGTTTGAAGGAAACTTTGAAGAATATGAAGAAGATAAAAAGCGCAGATTGGGCCCTGATGCATTAGAGCCAACACGTGTTAAATATAAAAAGTTTACACGTTAATTTACCAACACTTAAAGCCCCTAATGTTACAAATTAGGGGCTTTTGTTTTTCAAAATTCTATACTTTATTATCTAAGAGACTCTTATATGCTTCAATTATTCCATTAACTTCTTTTTCAATCGAATAATTTTTTAATATATACTGCTGCGCGTTTTTTGAAAAATCATCTAGTTTATCATTTTTTGATAACCAGTCTATAATGGCATCAGATGCACCATCTACATCACCTAAACCAACAACTGAGCCATATTTTCCATGTGAAGAAAACTCTTCAAAATAACCTGTCTTTGTTCCAACGAATGGTGTTCCAGATGCTAAAGATTCCAATGGTGTCATGCCATACCCTTCATATCGGGGAAGTGTGATTAATAATGATATAGCTGACATAACTTTTGGCATAGACTCAGCTTTAATTTCACCTGTAAATATTATTCGATCAGATAAATTTGCATTTGAAATTTTATTAGCTAGTTTTTCTTTAAATCTTTTATGCTTATTTTCAACTTTACCAATTATCAATGCAACCATATTTGGTTTTTTAGGCAGTATTTTTAACATTGATTGAACAAAGAGATCTGTACCTTTTTCTGGGCGAATTCTACCAACACAAGCCACACCAAAACTACCACCATATTCAAGATTTTTCCAAGCTTGAGCTCGATCTAAAACAGGAAAAAAATTATCTGTTGATACACCATGAGGCACAACTGAATGAACGTTATTTATAAAACTTGCAGCTTCTTTTGATGTAGCAATTAAAAGATCCATCTTTGAAATTAACCACCTTGGATAAGCAGAATGGCGCCTCTGCGCAGCAGAAGTGAACACTATCTTAATGGGCTTCTTCAATACATCACGGACCCAGATAGCGGTTCGCATTTCTTCATTTCTTCGAACATGCCAAATCGTAAAATCGGTATATTTATCTACTTTAGATGAAATTAATGTTGCTTTCTTTCTTGAAATTGGGACTGGACAATTAGGTAAAGGCTCACCTACCAAATGGATATCTAGTACATCCTTCTGGACAGCAATAACTGCAGCAGCAGTAGCTGACACACCTGTAAAATTCTTGTTAAAATTAGTAACTAAAAC
>TARA_B110000008_G_scaffold279656_1_pt1 | contig 16134 bp, 10 predicted proteins | sample TARA_B110000008 | Tara Oceans TARA_B110000008 (sample SAMEA4396496) | marine metagenome | biome: Westerlies Biome; feature: [DCM] deep chlorophyll maximum layer (ENVO:01000326); material: water (ENVO:00002006), including particulate matter (ENVO:01000060) such as... | depth 40 m
CGTTCCAGCATGAAAAGTAGGGTAAACGGCTTTGCAACAACTCGAGCAAAAGACCTTTTCCGTCTCGATGAAAATGGCTATCCCTACCATCAAACCAGTGAGGATGCCCTAACCTTCTTGAGGGAGAACCACAACAAACCTTTCTTCCTGTATTACGCCACTTGGCTCGTACACACACCCATTCACACTCGCTCTGAAAAGCTCCTTGAAAAGTACTGTAAAAAACTAGGCGTAAAAAGACCTGAGACTCAGGAAGGCTGGACAATGAAAGGACAGACCAACCCATTTTATTGTGCCATGGTCGAAGAACTTGATTATCACATGGGTAAAGTTTTCGAATATTTAAAAACTACGAATGACCCAAGATGGCCAGGGCATAAACTTATAGAGAACACATATATCATATTTACTTCTGACAATGGTGGCATGGAAGGACATCCAGGCGAAATCATAACCGATAATTATCCTCTTGATAGAGGAAAGATATCAGCCATGGAGGGAGGTATACGCGTACCATTAATTATTACAGGACCTGGAATTCAAAAAGGAGTTGAATCCGATGTTATGATTAACGGCTTAGACTTTTATCCCACCCTTCTCACCCTCACGGGAACGCCTCAGCCAAAACAAAAAAATCTGGATGGAAGTGACTTAAGCGAACTTCTGCTTAGAGACCCAATAAACCCCGACTTAGTAAAGAATAAGGATGGTAGAACAAGGGATACTATGGTGTGGCATTTCCCCCATAGTGTGGCCCTGGAAAGTACAATAAGAGTCGGTGGATTCAAACTTGTCAGAAACTATAACCATCGCTATGACAAAGACACTACTGAACTCGAGCTTTACCACCTGTATGAAAAAGTAAAGGATAGACAGGTGAGAGTAGATATTGAAGAGGCAAATAACCTTGCTTCCACAAAGCCTACTCTGACCAAGGAATTAAACAATAAACTTTCATCGATTCTACAAGAAATGGATGCGAGTTACCCCTACTATAATCCCCAAGCTAATAAGGTTGGAGCTGACAAGAAAATGGTTCCTAAAGTAAAGTCACATAAAAGAGTAAACGGCGAAGTTATCTTCCAATATATTGAAAACGGTGCAAAAGTAATTCGCGGGGACTTGGTTTACACTCTCAATGGAGGCAACCGATATGAGGAATGGGATCGTCTAAAGGCAGGTAAAAAAAATAACAGAGAGATCAGATTTACTTTACCCTCCGGAACAACCCATTATTTCCTCAACCTGATCGATGAAAATAACTTTCTTGTCAGCTATCCTACAGCTCCTGATTATTCAGAGCTAAGTAAAACAAAAAAGCAATTTTCCAAATACGGCATAATTAATAAATGATGTCTTACCAAATACCCCGAAAAGTTTTAATTAAATATTAAATTTTTGAAATTTAGTTTTTTCTAAAAAGAATATAAGCTTACCTATATGCCTAAAGTTACATTTATTTCACAGGACGGAAAAGAAACCATAGTCGAAGATGCGATCGGAAACCTTATGGAAATCGCCCGCGAATACGATGTCGAGGGAATTGAAGGTGCCTGCAATGGGTGCTGCTCCTGTGCGACCTGTCATATTCGAGTAAAACCGGAATGGTTAGATAAGACTGGACGAGCAACGGAAGCAGAACAGGACCTGATAGACTTAGAAGATGGAACCGATGAAAGAAGTAGGCTGAGTTGCCAAGTTGAGATGACTGATGAATTGGACGGATTGGTAGTAGATGTTGCTCCTTTCTAGTCAGCCAATAACCACCTTTTAAATGCTTTTTTTAAAGAGAAAGTAATTGGTTCATCAGTCGAGCGGTATTTTCAACTCCTCCATCATTACCCTCTCGGGTTGCCCAGCCTCTAAATTCTATTTGCTCCAGTTCGTGGCGGACTTTTTTCCAATCCACATCTCCCTGCCCGAGTGGACAAAATCCATTCTTGGACCCCCAATCTTTTACATCCAATTTAAGGGTTCTTTTACCTAATATCCGGATCCATTTGTGACTGGGTCCATATTTCTGCATATTTCCAATGTCATAATATGCCTGAACCCAAGGACTATTAATGGCATCGATATAATCACGAAACTGCTCTGGTTTGTAACAAAATCCGTTCCAAACGGTTTCAATCAGAATATGTATCTTTAGCTCGCTTGCCAAAGGAATCAATTTACGAATTTGTTCAATGGACCGGTCCCAGACATGTTGATGAGTTTCTTGATCGCCCTTAACTCGACCAGGTACCAAAAGTACGGATGTACCACCGGCTCCCCTTGCCTCTCGCATGGCCTGTGCTAGGCCGATTCTGCTTTTTTCGCGAACCTCCGGATTTGGATCGGACAACCTAACCTTCCAATGTTTGTTGTAAACCACTCCATGCATAGGCAAATCGTGCTTTGCACATGCTTTCTTCATCAGTTCAATCTGCAAACCAGGGCCAGAACCCTCAATTCCATCAAAGCCCAAATCCTTCAACTTTTGCATTTTTTGGTCATTGGGTTTGGAGCCAAATTTAACTGCCTTCTTAATTTTCCCTTTAAAGGAATATTCTTTAGCCTTTACCAGATTAGTGGAACATAAAGCTCCTGAACTTGTGGTCAAAAATTCTCTTCTTTTCATAAATAACCCTCCGTTTTTAAATGGGTTGTGTCGAATTTTTTTTATGTTTTTAAATAACTTTAATTGGCAAGCCTTTGAAATTTTGGAGTGTAATATAGATTGCTCATCATTATAACCTTCTCCACTCTCGATTATTTGGGATCACATTCACAAGAACTCCCAATAAATAAAATTCTTTTTTAGCTTAATGAAATTTTATCTTTTCAAGTACCTAATCATTTTCAATTTTGGACTTTATATTGGCTTTGCCGATATGAAACGCGGACAGGAAGTCTACAATCAAATTTGCTTTAATTGCCATGGTCCGAAACTGGATGGCGGAATTGGTCCGAGCTTGGTGGATTCATACTGGAAAAATGGGGATTCCTACGATGCTGTATACCGAAGCATAGCCAAGGGAGTAACCGGAACCGAAATGATCGCTTATGAATTAGTCTATCCTGAAAAGGATCTCCATTCGCTCACCGAATTTATTATTGATAAACAGGAAGGAAACCGACAGACCCTACGCTCTACTTATGCTCGGGACTATTTTGTAGGAAAAAGATTACACCCCGACCTTTTTGATTCGATTGAATCAACTTCCCAAACCCGATTGCCGGAAAACTTCTATTATGTGGGAAGAATGTTTGACGGGGTTCTACGTGGTCAGTCTAAACTGTTCATAAAGACTCCCGGGAAGTATCGTTTTAATATTAATGGCAAAGGCCGAACATCGATTTGGGTGAACGGGAAAGAAGTTCACTACAGCAATGATAAAAAAAAGAGAGATACCTACTTTAATAATGAATTTGAATTATCGGCAGGCATCCACGACCTGGAAATCCTTCATGAAGAACCCACTTCCCATTCCATGAGGTTCGGAGTCAGGTTGCAAAAATTGAACGGCAAACATTGGATGCTGACGGGGAAAAGCTTAGAGGGAAGCGTTCCCAAAGTTGTTCGTTCAGACCAAAAAGCAAAAGTCATTCGAAAATGGATTGATGGCTTACCCCCAAGAACATTGCTTCTACTTTTGCCCAATCAAGTCTTATTGGCCTATGACTCCGCAAGCGGTAAAATTATTAAAGGTTGGGAATCGGCATTTATTAATCAAACCCCCTCTCTGGACAGTCGAAGTCAAAAAAAATCTGAAGTTAAAGGAATAGAATTAACCGGTATCGCAAAGACGGTACTGGAAGGTGATCGTTTTAATCTTTTACATTATGAAACCTCTGGAGACTCGGTAACAATCGCCACCCTTGTGGACGGGCAACAGAAGAAATTCAGCATTAGCCCGGATGGAAAAAATTCCTACAAACTTTCTTTCTAATTTATTTTTAAATCGATGAACATACTTTCTGCACTCCTTCTTTTATTCAGTTTCTCCATTTTATCTGCACAGATACCTGATGGATATAAAATCCAATCTATTTCCCTACCCCGTGGTTCAGTTTCGGTTCTTGGATTATGTCACAAACCTGATGGTACACTTGCGATTTGCACATGGGAAGGTGAAGTGTGGGAACGGAAAGGAGATGTGTGGACAAAGTTTGCCGAAAACTTGATGGAACCAAATGGAATCTATTTCGACGAAAAAGAAGATGCTTACTATGTCGGACAAAAACCTGAGTTAACCAGACTGATTGATCTCGATAAAGACGGGGTTTGCGATCGTTACGAGTGTATAACCGATGCATTTGGCATATCCGGAGAATACCATGAATATCATTTCGGCCCTGTTGTTGATTCATTAGGCAGAAAATATGCATCGCTTAATCTGGCGGCCCGAGGCGAGTTTACTGTACCGGATGGCAAACCATTTGGGAAAGGTGGAGGGAATATGTCCTACAACGCACCCTGGCGAGGCTGGGTTTACCGCTCCGACCGCAAAGGCCATTTCCAACCTCTTGCCAGTGGTTTTCGCTCGCCATGTGGAATCGGAATGAGTCCTGAGGATGAACTCTTCATTACCGACAATCAAGGTGACTGGGTTGCAGATTGTGCCCTCTATCATGTACGGGAAGGTAATTTTTATGGTCACCCTGCATCCCTGCCAGCTCGTCCGGATTTCACCAAAGAAAAAGTCCTATCCATGAACGCTGAGGATTTTGAGAAGATTCGTACGTCTCCTGCAGTTTGGTTAGTACGCGAGGAAATTGCCAATTCTCCCGGCAGTCCAATCTGGGATACTACGAATGGTAAATTTGGACCCTTCAAGGGACAAATGTTTATAGGTGACCAAAGGCAATCCAATTATTTTCGAAGCGGTGTTGAGAAAATTAACGGAGAATACCAAGGCTGGTGCATTGATTTTTTGCGTGGCTTAGAAAGTGGTCCAGTCAAAATGTCCTTCGATTCACAAGGTCGTCTTTGGTCTGCCCAAGTGGGCAGAGGCTGGTTTAGTAAGGGAGGTAAGCGTACCGCAATTCAATATGTTGAGTGGGACAAGAAAACCACACCTTTTGCAATTCATTCAGCAAGCCTCACTAAGACTGGATTTTCTGTTCGGTTCACCGAAAGGATTGGTAAGAAAATGACCCCAAAAGTTTCCAGTTGGGGATATCATTACTATAGTACCTATGGGTCTCCCCCAGTTGACCAGCAGGTGTTAAAAGTGAGTAATTATCAACTTTCTAAAGACCGTAAAACGGTCACATTTGATATCCCTTTAAGCGAAAAGAAAATCTACGCCATTACTTTTAACGAGCAAAGAAACACAGAAGCCGAAATGCTGGATTTTGATACCATCTACTACACGCTCAACCAAACTCGTCCTGTTCGTGAACCCCGACCAGGAAGAAATGTTGGATGGTCCCTTGCTGGTTCCAGTTGGAATCGAAATGATAAAAACCGTCCACTCCCCCCTGTGGTTGCTCCGCTATCTGCTGATAAATGTGCTATACCCGCACCCAAAGAAGCTACCCAATTGGACTCCACTCAATGGACAAACTCGAACTGGGTATTAGATAAAAATGGGGTTATGCCCAGAGGAAAAGGGAACAATTCAACAGTAAAGGCTTACGGAGATGCACGAATCCATTTGGAATTTCGGTTTGATCAATCGGATAACCCAGACTGGAAAGGACAGCTTTATGGAAATTCGGGAATCTTTCTCATGTCAGGCTATGAAATGCAGGTGGTCAACAGCTTTCAAAATCCAACCTTTGCAGACGGAACATGCGGTTCCATTTATGGCCAGCACCCTCCCCGCGTAAACTCTTCCCGTAAGCCTGGAGAGTGGCAATCCTATGATATTCTTATGCAAGCTCCCGTTTTTTCAGAAAAGGGAGATGTGAAGCAACCGCTCCGTGTCACCGCATTTCATAATGGAATTTTAATCCATAATGACACATGGGTGTATGGAGAAGTTGGAGGTCCCTACAAGAAACATGGTAAAAGACCTCTTATGATACAGGATCATAAGGGAACCGGCGTATCATTTCGCAATCTTTGGATTATCGAAGATTTCCCCTACGATCTAAACTTGCCCGCTTTTCGGAATACCTTTCCAAGGTCCTCGGCTTCTTCCATCTAAGGAAGCCTAAACGCTTCCTTTGGATTGCCATCTATGGGTAATATTGTAGAGGTATTTGTATGAATTCTCCCATTGGTGCCCTCTCCTTTATTACCAAATTTTCAAGTTCTCTTGTCTTGATAGTGCTATGTTGCAACATACCCACACAAGCCAAGGATCATCCTCAAAAGGATACAAAAAATATTCTCTTTATAGCCGGTGATACCAAACACCGTCATGGATTTCATGAATACAAAGCGGGTTCCATTTTACTTGCTGACGCACTTAATAAAAGTGGCCTTCCTGTTCAGACTAAAGTCCACTGGTACGGATGGCCGGAAGATGAAACTATCTTTAATGATGTCGATGCGTGCATTATCTATGCAGACGGTGGAGGAGAGCTTGGCGAAAAGTATGCATTCTTAGACAGGAAAGTAAAAGCCAGTATGGGGATTATGTTTATGCACTATGGTGTTCATCCGACCAAAGAAGTGGCAGAAAAATATTATCATAAATGGATTGGGGGCTATTATGACGACGCCTTCTCGGTTAATCCATCCTGGGTTGCTGATATTCAAACCAAAGAAGGACACCCAGTGAGTCGAGGAGTAAAAGAGTTAACCGCATACGATGAATTTTACTGGAATTTAAATTTTCCTGACCCCGAAAAATGTAAGCACTGCTATCCCCTTGCCACTGCAGTCCCGACTGAAAAAAATATGATTCGTTATGGAAGTTCTAAGTTTTGGAACAAACAGGCAGAAGAAAAGCTGGGTACTCCCCAAGCATTACTCTGGTGTTCAGATCCTGAAAAAGGAGCAAGAGGAGCCGGATTCGTTGGTGGGCATTATCATCGAAACTGGGCACTCGATAACTATCGGAAACTCATTCTTAATACCATTGCCTGGGTTGCCCGTATGGATGTGCCACAAGGTGGAGTTCCCTCACAAAAAGTTACCAAGGACATGCTCAATCAAAATTTAAACCGTCCAGACTTTCCGGAGGAAATTGAATTGCCCACTCCCGATTTGTTAACGCAGGAACCAGGTAAAAAACCGATTCTTGGACCGGATGGAAGAATGCCCCCACGGGCTCCCAAAAAACCTAAGAAAAAATAACTCCCTGCTCCACTTCCGAATGAAACATTTTATCCCCTTCCTTTTGCTTACTGGTTTGAGTGCAGGTATTGCTTTTTCAGCACCTCCTAAAAAGTCAGTCATGGCATGGCCCCCATCAAGTAAATCAAATCATGTTAGCGTTGATAAATTTACTGTGGACCCAACATTAAAGGTAACCATGTGGGCAAAAAGCCCATTGTTGTATAATCCAACGAATATGGACATCGACCCATACGGTAGAATTTGGATAACCGAGGGGGTAAACTATCGGGAAAAACTAGGCATTCGCCGAAACGCGGGTGACCGGATAATAGTACTGATAGATTCTGACAACGACGGCATAGCCGACCAGACCAAAGTCTTTCTTCAAGACCCATATTTGGAGTCGCCTCTGGGTATTTCTGTTTTTGATAACCAAATAGTTATTTCTCAACCGCCTGACATTGTCGTTTATACCGATATCAATCGTGATCTGAAGTTTGACCCAAAGGTCGACAAAAAAGAAGTTCTACTCACCGGTTTTAACGGACGCCAACATGATCATTCTCTCCATTCAGTAACCTCAGGACCAGATGGAAAATGGTATTTTAACAGCGGGAATTGTGGAGCGATATTTACCGATAATTCAGGCAAGACCTTTCGAATGAACACCAACTATCGGGGCGGAGCCAGCGAGAAATATTTTTATACCCCAACTCATGAACTCAAAGGTGCAAAGAGTGATGATGGATATGTGTGGACTTCCGGTTTCAGTGTTCGCATGAACCCAAATGGCACCCAGGCGGAAATTATTGGACATGGCTATCGAAACAGCTACGAACAGGTGGTCAATTCTTTGGGTGATATGTACCAAAGCGATAACGATGATTATTCAAGTTGTCGAAATTCTTATGTTTTAGAATTCGGGTCTGCCGGTTATTATTCTCTGGACGGACAACACAAGTGGCAGGCTGACAAACGACCTGGCCAAGCAATTCCGCGTGCTCATTGGCGACAGGACGACCCCGGAACATTTGATGCCGGTGATGTGTATGGATCTGGTGGACCAACTGGAGTAACTTTTTATGAAAATGGATCTTTGGGAGATAAATGGATCGGTACCTACCTCTCTGGTGAAGCTTCCCGGAACACAGTTTTTGGGTACAAACCCAAACCTCAAGGTGCAACTTATTCAATGAATCGCTTCAACTTTGTAAGTACCCGCTCCACTTCACCTTCCGTTAGTGATGAGGATCGGGATGAACGGGTTCACTTTAGACCATCCGATGTAGCGATTGGACCGGACGGTGCGGTCTATGTTGCGGATTGGTACGACCCGGGATCTGGTGGACACGCCACCCGGGATGAATCTTCTTCAGGAGCCATCTACCGAATTGCCCCTAAGAACTTTGCTCCCTCAATTCCTGAATTGAACTTGGGCTCCATAGACGGTCAAATCAAAGCCTTACTCAGCCCCACCCCCAATGTTAGGCACCTGGGTTTTCTCGCTTTGCAAAAACAGGGAGCGAAAGCATACAAGAAAGTATCCGTTCTGCTTAATCATAAAAATCCCTATATTGCGGCACGAGCCATCTGGTTACTTCCCTACCTGGGTAATAAAGGATTAAAAGAAGTCCATAAGCTTTTGGATTCAAAAAAATCTGTGCATCGACTCGTGGCTTACAGAAGTCTTCGTAGGTCAGAGCAAAAGCTTTTTCCTTATGCTGAAAAAATGGCCAAGGACTCATCTGTTGGAGTCCGTCGGGATGTGGCACTCTCCATGAGAGCATTCTCTGCAGAACAGGCAAACCCAGTCTTGCTGGAAATAGCTAAAAGGTATGACGGTCAGGATAAAAATTATGTTGAATCCATTGGATTGGGTGCTGGCGGAAAAGAAAGTGCGCTCTGGATTTACCTGCGAGATAATCTTGGTTTACAGAATTCGTCAAAATGGGATGAAGCTTTTGCCCGAATCACTTGGCGTCTTGGCACAAAAGAAGCACTGACTGACTTAAAATCCAGAGTCCAGAATCAGAAGCTTGCGATGGAAGAGAGGCTTTTTGCGATTGAATCGATCGCTTTCATCAATCACCCCTTGGCTCCCGATGCTCTATTTACTCTGGGTCAAAGTGAAAATGATACCAGAATTAAAAATGCGATTACTCAATGGATTTTAAAACGAAGTATTACCGCGTGGAACCAATATGACTTGAATAAAAGACTCAAAAGTTCCGGAATTTACGACCCGGACAATATTCAACTTGTTCCCATGAGCACTCCAGAGCCCCCTCAAAAATCAAGTCTTAAGGTGGATAATATCGCAAAGCTCAGGGGAGATCCAGTAAAGGGAAAGACCAGTATAATGCGATGCACGATGTGCCACGAAGTGAACGGCATAGGTGCAAATTACGGACCACGCCTTGAAGGGTGGGCCGCCAAGCAATCCACCTCCGCAATCATCCACGCGATCGTTAATCCATCTCAGGGAATTGCCCATGGGTTTCAAGGAACAGAATACATTCTCAAAGATGGAACTACCCTTCATGGAATAACTGAGTCTCGGGGTGATCCCGCTATTGTTCTTTCTCAAGGCGGGCTTACTCAAATGGTTCCCCAGTCGAAGGTTAAAAGCTCTAAACGAATGAAACGGTCTCTGATGCTCTCTGCTGAACAACTCGCTCTTTCGGCTCAAGATGTAGCGGATATTGTTGCTTTTATGAAAGGCTGGGAATAGCAATCTAAAATTTCTCGGCAAAAGTTTATTCTGATGGAGTGTTTTAATTAGTATGAACCACCAAGAAAAAGAGAAGCACGATCAATTCCTGCGTCTTTATGTTGAAACAGAAAGTTCATTACGAGGTTTTGTACGCTCTCTTGTTCCCACTTTAGAAGACGCCAAAGAAGTAATGCAGGGAACGGCTGCAGTGCTTTGGCGAAAATTTGATCAATTGGATTCTCCGAAAAATTTCAGGCGCTGGGCTTTTGGGGTTGCCCGGTTTGAAGCCCTCTCCTATCGCAGGGATAAAGCACGCGATCGCCATGTTTTTAGCGAGAAATTAGTAAATCAGTTAGCTAAAGAAGCAGAAGATGAAGCAGATTCAGGCGAATTGGAAGAAAAGGCTCTGGAGAAATGTATAACCAAATTACCTGAAAAACATAGAACTCTAATTCAACAGGCCTATTCCAAGGGTACCAAAATCGACAAGATGGCTGAAAGAGCAGGACGAACCCCCATGTCTCTCTACAAAGCACTACACCGCATACGGATTGCATTGGCAGACTGTATTCGTGCAGATTTAAAAAAACAGGAGGGGATTGTATGAAATCATCTAAAGAAGACTTGGAACTCGTCAGGCTTTACCTTGATTCACAAGCGAGTACGGATGATATCCAACTTCTCGAACAAAAGATGCAAAAAGACAATCAACTTAGAAAAGATTTTCTCGCTTACGCACGTCTTGATGCCGCACTCCCTTACTCCATTACTCCAGCAAAGAAGGAAAAGAAGGAAACTTCCCTTATTTCCTATTGGCCTGTTTGGGCATCGATTGCAGCGATTTTAATCTTTCTTTTTGCCTTAAAATTTAAATCAGTAAACTCGGTCAGTGAAAGTCCGCTCAAACTGGCCGTTGCCCATTTTGAAGAACTTGACAATTGCAGGTGGATGAACCCCGGCCATGAAGTAGCTAAGGGGAGTTCTCTTTTTGTGAATGATCGCATTGAGCTGTCATCAGGAGTCGCTCACATTCATTTTAATACTGGGGCTATCATGAAATTGAGAGGGCCTTCAATCGTTGAGGTCAATTCGGCCAACTCGGCTTTTCTTACTCTAGGTAGGGCTGCCGTCATAGCAGACACAAAGGAATCACAAGGTTTTTCAATTAAAACTCCAAGCTCTACCTTCGTTGACCTGGGAACCGCCTTTGCTGCTTGTGTTGGCCCAGACGGGTTAAGTCGACTGGATGTAACTCAAGGGAAAGTTAATTTGATTGTAGAGCTAGACCATGAACACCACATTATTCAGGCTGGAGAAGCGATATTTGTGGAACCAGGAAAGCGAAAATATTTGACTAAAATTGAATCAGGAGATGAATCGAAATTATTTATTTTCCCTACAATCCAACCCCCGAGTGACCATGATTATGCAGATACTTCAAGAGGACTCGCAAGTGTTTCGGTAGGAAAAGGGAAGGTCCTTAAGCAACCGAACTGGGAAGTAAATCCCATGTCCCTACTAGATGGAAAAGGTCAGACTGAACCGGATTCTCCAAAAGAATCAGTCTTTTTACAAAAAACAGACGGGACTTACGGGAATTTACTCATTGATTTGGGTAGAGAAATAGGAATTGATAAGGTAAATTCCTATTCCTGGCATCAAAACCAAAGAATAAATGATCATAAAAATAGAGCCAAACAGGTATTTACTCTATACGGGCTAAAGGATGAAGAACTGCCAGATTTAAATCTGCCAGCCAACGAAACGGGATGGGACAGAATAGTAAGAGTAAATAGTGACCGTTTCTTTGATGTCCAGGAAGACATCGATCGACCCGCACAACAAGCATGCTCTATTTTTGCCTCGAAGGGACAGATTGGTTGCTATAGATACTTATTGATTGAAGTTCACGGCCCAACATTCTTTGGCGAAATTGATGTTTTTGGGGCTCAATAATCTAAAAAATTGATGAATATCAAAATTCTCAGCCTTTCACTTTTACTTTCCACGCTTGGTCATGCTTTGCTTTCCAAAAATTCACTATATCCACTTGAAAAAGGAAAAGTGGCTCATAGTGTAAGTGAATTATGGATGGGCTATGATCCCCGAATTGAGCCATTGGATATCAAGGTGACCCGTGAATGGGATGAGAGTTATGAAGGAAAAAAGATCAGAATTCAGATGCTTACCTTTACTGTGGGTACATTCAAAAATGAGGTCTCTCGGATTTCTGCTTACTATGGTTACCCAAAGGATATTAATGACACAGTTCCCGGGCTTGTTCAAGTACACGGGGGAGGTCAGCGGGCAGATAAAAATATTGTAGTCGTGGATGCGGCTAATGGATATGCCAGCCTATCCCTGAATTGGGGAGGGCGTGAATTGGAAGATCAAAAAACTGGCGAGCCGGGCACGGACTGGGGAGCAATTGACCCGACTCAAAAACATGTCAGCCACTACTTCAGGCTCACTCCAGACGACAAAACTGCAGAATCTATTTACAGCCCGCGAAACAATAATTGGTTTATCCTTACTCTCGCTACTCGCCGAGGTCTGACTTTTCTCGAACAGCAACCCATTGTGGATAGGGATAAATTGGGAGTCTACGGACATTCCATGGGAGGTGCGATTACCGGACAGGTGGCCGGCCTTGACAACCGAATCAAGGCAGCGGTGCCCTCTTGCGGAGGAGCAGGCATCACTCAGGCTGCAAACATTGCCAGATCTGGTGCATCATCAGACAGACGAGTTGGAGACAAACTGTATTCGAGCACCATTGATGCCACTGCATCACTTAAAAGTCTAAACTACCCTATCCTTGGCCAAACGCCACAAAATGACTTCAACTGTATCTACGATGATTTAAACTATAACTGGAAGGTCATCCCCGACCCCTCACTGGTACACTTCAGTATTTCCCCGCACCTCAACCATCGCCACATCGCGAAATCCGCTTTCACTCGTTATCGATTCTTTGATGTCTTTCTCAAAGGAGAAGGTACTTTCCCGAAGAGACCGGAATTGTCCGTAAATCTAAAGACAGCCAATGGTATCCCCATTGCCTCAGTCTCCCCCCACGATGTCGGCCAGGTACAAAATGTCCAGATTTACTACAGCATTAACCCGCATTCCCTGACACGCTTCTGGCGCCGTGCAGCGACTGCTAAGCATCGGAACAATTGGGTAGCACATCTGCCCATTTTGAGCACCGACATGCCCCTCTTTGTGATGGCCAATGTGGAATATCCACAACCCCAGCAGTTGATAGGGTCTCGGCATATGGGGAACTCCCCTGACAATTTCCTCGTTAGCACTTGGGAAACAATCATAGATCCCCCCGCATTAAAGACGGCCGGCGTAAGAGCAATCGACCGTCCAGATCGCATAATCCAGCGTAGTTTTGATGATTGGGGAGATTGGTATCAAGTAAGGTGGAGTAATCACCAGCATGCCGTTGCAGGAACCCGAAAACTAACCGACCCTAAATGGCGTGGCCCTGATGGAGCTACCCTGAGCATAGATGTAAAAGATCCGCAGGGTGGCTATTTCCTCATGGCCTTTGATGTAAACAACTGGGGTGCGTATCCAGATTTGACCAAAGGCGGGTACTATTGCGTGAAAGCACTTGCTAAAACAGAGGATTGGCAAACAGTAACCATCAAACTTTCGGATTTAAAGCCAAGAAGCTCGGGTATTCCTCCCTGTCCCAAAAGTTGGCAGGGGATTACTGAGCTTCAAATTGTGGCAGGATTGCACAGGATTCCGGGCGAAGAGAAAACTATCCTCAGCGGAGGAACCTGGCCGGGCAAGCGGGAACTTCGCAACCTTCAATGGATAGGTGGTAAATATTCATCTCCCCTGCTCTACCCGGGTGGTAAATTATCGATCGAAGAATTTCAGAAAATCTTTCAGGCCGATATTGATAAATCAATCGAATTGGAAAACCACGATACTCAAAAATAAGCGTGATAACACAATTCGCTTATACTATTTTCAAACATTCCCTCTAACCGCAATTACCGTCAGAATAATTACTGGCTAGCGATACAATATGACCGATGAAAAATAAATTTACTTTCAGTTGCAGCTTTCTTCTATTTACTCTCATCTGTGCCGGAGAGCGCATATCGCTATGGCCGGAAGGCAAGATTCCCAATTTCCAACCCCAGCAAATTGCCGCTACTACAAAAGAGGTAAAACAAGCTGGTTTCAAACGCGAGGAACATACCATGCCCTACCTCGAATGGTTCGATGCTCCGGCAGAGAAAAATGGTGCCTGTATGTTGCTCATTTCTGGCGGTGGATATCAGAACTGCTGTGACTGGCGGTGGATCGACCGCGTGGCAAAGAAGTTTACCGATCTTGGGTATGTCTGCGTGAGCCTGACCTACCGCACACCGAGGCCCATAGATCTACCCATATATCAAAGTGCTTGGCAGGACGGGCAACGGGCAGTTCGTTTGGTACGCCAGGCAGCCAAAGAGCGTGGGTTTGACCCTGAGAAAATCGGGGTTCTGGGTTTCTCAGCAGGTGGACACCTCACCGTATTACTTGGAACCAGTGCCCTCACTCCGGCCTACGAACCAGTGGATACACTCGACCAGCTTCCCTGCCATGTAAATTGGGCAGTTCCAATCTATGTCGCTTATGCACTCACCGACGGCCTAACCGGCCCAAATACCCGAGGGGGCGATGCGATCGATGCCAAGCTTTCCGATGTATTCAAGTTTGATGCGAAGACTTGCCCAATGGCTCTCTTTCACGGTGGCACCGATTCCTATTCACCGAATGGCTCCACCCAAATCTACCGACAACTCCGGCGGATGAAAATACCGGCCGAGGTCCACCTCTTTGCTGATCGTGGTCACGGCTTTATGGGCGATCCAAGTAAAGGGGAGGAAGGCACCGCCTACGATAATTGGCTCGATCGTATTACAGAATTTATGCGGCAGATGGATTTTGATGGGCGACTGGGCAAGTCCGTCGATTTGATGACCCGCTATCCGAACGATGAGGCCCGCAGTGATTACCGAAAAGAGCCAATATGGCCAACCGGAAGGATGCCTGATGCCCAGCCCAAGCAATGCCTACCCTACCTCGAGTGGCATTTCCCCAAGGAACGCAAAACCAAAGCAATCCAGATCATCTATTCAGGCGGGGGCTATGGTTCCAACAATCCAGATGGATTCGAAGTCACACCCGCACGGCGTTACCTCAACGAAAAAGGGATGACCGTGGTGACAATGAAATACCGTACTCCTCGTCCGCAGGGTGGTTTAGCCAAGCACACCACCGCGTGGCAAGACTTACAACGGGGTATCCGTATGGTTCGTAATCAAGCGACCAAGGAAGGACTAGACCCAGACCGTATTGGGATTATGGGATCATCGGCCGGCGGACACCTCACCCTGATGGGGGCGACCAGTTCGAAACAAAAATCCTCATGGGCAATTGATGACCTACATAAACTTTCCTGCAAAGTGCAGTGGGCCATCGCGATATACCCGGCCTACGCCCTTACAGACGGGGCCAATGGTACCAACTCGAAAGGTGGTAACCCGGACGACGCCCGTATCGTTCCCGAATTCGCCTTCGATCTGGCGACATGCCCGATGCTTTTCATTCACGGCGATGCGGATGGATACGCGGCGATGAATTCGGTGAAATGCTGGGAACAGCTTCGCCAAATGGGTATCCAATCCGATCTCCATACGCTGGCCAGGCGAGGACATTGCTTCCAGCGCGAGGCAGCCCCGGGCACGGGTAGCTTTACCTGGTTGGGTCGTATTTGGGAATTTATGAACCACAAGGGATTCAATCATTAGAAAGAAAGTATAAACAACCGACAGAGTGCCAAGACTAGTCGAACGGATTAGGCTTAATCGTGCTTAAATCCCAATTGGAAGCCACAAGAATGCAAACAAGGTATTGGTTGGCAAGAAACACCTTAAAACTCCAAAGAGAATTACTAAAAAATAAGTAATTTTTGGTGGCAAAACTATAAAATTTTGGAGTGGTAATATATAGAATATGAAAATGTTAAATTTAGTAAAAATTATACAAACCTCAGTTTTTTGCCTGCTAGCTCCACTTGCGTGTGCCCAAAAGCCCAATATCTTACTGATTTTCTCGGATGATCATGCCAAAAAAGCTCTTAGTTGCTACGGGAATAAAGATATAAAAACTCCCGCCCTTGATCGAATTG
>TARA_B110000008_G_scaffold126462_1_pt1 | contig 16131 bp, 9 predicted proteins | sample TARA_B110000008 | Tara Oceans TARA_B110000008 (sample SAMEA4396496) | marine metagenome | biome: Westerlies Biome; feature: [DCM] deep chlorophyll maximum layer (ENVO:01000326); material: water (ENVO:00002006), including particulate matter (ENVO:01000060) such as... | depth 40 m
GCAAAGCGACAGCGCGCGACGGCGCGCGCGGCGCTCGAGGCGCGGACGCGCGCGGTGAGGGAAAGCGAGGGACGGGACGGCGCGGGGACGCTGGCGCGGTGCACGATCGCGTTCGGGGAGCCGGGAGAGCTGCGGCGCGCGATGCTCGCGCTGGGAGAGGATCTGGAGAAGTTTGACGTGCTGGCGCTGGAACCGACGAGCGAGCGGGCGTTCGCGAGCGCGTGCGCGAATAAACACGCGGACGTGGTGAGCGTCGGCGCGGGGCGGCGGTTGAGGTACAAGTTTACGGCGAGCGCGGTGAGGGCGGCGACGGGGAATCGGATATCGTTTGAGCTGTGCTACGGGGAGGCGCTGAGGGATTCGAACTCGAGGATGTGGTTCTTCGCGAACGCGAGCGCGCTCGCGCGGGCGACGCGCGGCGGACGCGAACTGTTCATCTTGTCGAGCGGCGCGGAGCGCGCGATCGAGTTGCGATCGATGTACGACGTGGTGAACTTGGCGACATTTTTCGGGATGACGGAAAAGGCGGCGAGGGCGGCGATGACGACGAACGTGCACGCGATGTTGGCGATGTGTAAACGTCGGAGAGACGCCGCGGCGACGGACAGCGTCGTCGAACGCATGGACGCGTCCGCTTAGTCGACGCAGCTCGTTCTTTGGACGCGTCCGCTTAGTCGACGTAGCTCGTTTGTTGTATTATTATCGTTCGTTGTTGAAGCGAAGCGATGCTTTGGAGCGTTGATGAATGGTGCGCTAAATGTTGTGCGTGCTATGCTTACGCGGTCTCGCCCTCGCGGTCTTTTTCGAAGACGCCGACGAGCGCGGCGCCGCCGAGGTACAGGCTCATCAGCGGCACCGCGAGGAGCATTTGCGTGAACGGATCCGTCGACGGCGTCAACACCGCGGCGGCGACGACGGAACCGACGACGACGTACTTCCAAACGCTGAGCATTTGCTTGGAAGACACGATCCCGGATTGTCCGAGCAAGAGCTGAATCACGGGGACTTGGAAGGACAAACCCGTGGAGAAGAGCAACACGAGGACGAACTCAAAGTACTGGTCGATCGACCACAGCGACTCCACGGCGCCGTCGGCGTAGCCGACGAAGAACTTCAAAGCCGCGGGGACGAGCACGTAGTAGGCGAACGCGATGCCGCCGTAAAATAGCACCGAGGACCCGATTACGATGGGGCCGAGCGTCTTGCGTTCGTTCAGCGTCAACCCCGGCAACACGTACGCGATCGCCTCGTAAAGCACCACGGGCGCGCCCGCGAGCAATCCAGTGTACCCCGCCACCTTGACCGTGGTGAAGAAGTACTCCCCGGGACCGAGCTGTAAAAACCGCACGCCCTGCGACTTGACGGGTTCCTCCAAGAAAATCGTCAAATCCTTCGCGAAGCAGAAACACACCAAAATCAACGCCCCCACCGCCGCGGCGGAGATCAGCGCGCGCTCTCGAAGCTCCTCCAAGTGTTCCCATATCGTCATCGACACGTCGTCCGGGAGCTCATCCTCTCCCGGGTACAGAAAACTCCGAACCTGTTCCCGCTGCACGTCCTCCGGCGGCGCCTCCACGAACGTCCGTTTCTCCTTCACCGTCGTCACCGCCGCGCTCGCCAGCGGCACCATCTCCACGCTCTCGTCTTCCTCCGCGCGCAGCGCCATCGCGAACGCCGGATCATCCGTGAGCGACGTCTTGAACGTCTCGCTCGCGCTCGCGCCCTCGCCCGACGTCCTCGCGTCGCCCTCGCCCGTCGCGAAATCCGCGTCCGGCCACACGTCCTCGTCCGCGCGCGCGCGCGACGCGTCCGCGTCGTCCATCGTCGCGCGCGTCCGCGTCCAGCGCTTCTCGCGCGTCGCCCGTTCGCGCGATCGCATCGCGTGACGTCGCGCGCGCGTCCCCGCGCGCATCTTTCGCGTCGTCGCGCGCGTCGCGGCGCGTCGCGGCGCCGCGCGCGCGGACATCGAGGCGAGCATCGGAACCGCGACGCGTTTCGGCGCCGATGTCGAGCCTCCGCGCGTCGGCGCGCGCGTCGCGGCGCGGAATCGCGCGCGCGGCGCGACCCTCGCGCGCGTGCGGTCGGTCGCGTGTGTGCATACAGTGTCATACTATATATAATGAACCGCGTCCGTATTGAAGCGCTGAAACATGGCGCGTTTGAATCGCGCGACGACGGCCGGCGCGCCGCACGCGCGAGCGCGCGGCGAACGACGCGCGCGACCGCGACACCGACCGACGACGATCGCGCGCGCGCCGCGCGCGACGCGCGACGCGCGCGCGCGCGAGCGCGAAGGCGCGGCGCGCGTTTACATCGCGACAGCTCGAGATTCGCGCGCGCGGCGACGACGCGCCGCGCGACCGTCATGGGCGATCGCACGCGACAGATCGCGCGCGAGTGGGTGATGAAGTGCGCGGACGTCGTGCTGGACGCGCGCGAGCTCGCGGCGACGCCGCGCGACGCGAGGGATGGGGGGATGAAGGCGAACAGGTGGTTCAACTGCGCGTGCGCGAGACGACGCGAGACGACGAGGGCGATGGAACGCGACGAAGCGGCGCGCGACGGCGGGACGCGCGCGGTGAAAGAACTGGAGGGCGATTCTGTGGATGCGTTCGTCGAGGGCGCGGTGACGGTGGATGTGTATTTCGAACGGGGGGGGGACGCGTCGACGAGCGGCGAACGCGCGCTCGTCGAGCGATGGGCGTTTCACGCGGGCGCGGATGGAGAACGAGTCGGTGGGAACAATCATTTTAACAAGGATTTGGACACGGCGGTGGTGTATAAGCGAGCGGTGATCATGGTGCGCACGGTGGTGGCGATGTTGCGGACGCTTCCCGCGCACGGCGCGCGCTTGCGAGCGATGCGTCGACGAGGCGCGCGAGACGGCGGCGGAGGAGGCGGGTTTAGTTTTGAGATCAGGAACGTCGATCGCGGAGGGACGATCGCGAGCGCGCACCCGGGGAAAGCGGAGGGGTACCGCACGTACGCGTTCACGGACGTGCCGACGTCCATCGGGAAACTGAGCGCGTGCGTGTACTTTTTAGACCAAGTAGCGATGAGCGCGTTGGAGGACGAGTGCGTCGCCGTCGTCGAAACGGCGCCGACGCCGTGCGAACGCCTGGACGCGAGCGTCGGTCCCGACGTCGTCGCGCTCGCGGGCGGCGAAATGTCGCTCTCGCCATCGCCGACTGGGAAATCAGACGCACCCGAGTCGCTTCAACGCGCGCGTCGCGAGGAGGATTCGAGTCCGATGTCGCGCGGGATACTCTTCGACGAAGCCTCGCCATCGCCGTCGCCGAACGCGCGGCCACCGATTCGCGGTGGAATGACGGCGTCGTTATCGTCGGGGTCGCTTCAGCAACAAGCGAAACCTCCCGTGAGCCCATCCGTCGTGCCGTTGGCGGATTACACGAGCCCGAATTATCAACGATTCGACAACGCTCCGAGTTCTGCGCCGAATAACGGGCCGGCACCGATATACGGATTCAACGCCGCGCCTGTCGGCGCGAAACATGCGCTGCAAAGCGCGATCGAGTCGCCGTTGGTGGAACCTCCGCGTCCGCCGCCGAGACGCTCGACGATGGCGTCGTGTTTGAAAATCGACGTCGGCACATCCATCGATAAAGACGATTTCGTCGCCAAACCGCCAGGAGCGAACGACATCGGGGCGCCGAGCCCCTCGATCGCGGTGGCGCAACCACCGCCACCGCCAGCGCCGGCTTCGCCGATGACGACGATCGGTTTCTCGCCCACGACGGCGGCGCCCATCGCGTGCTCGCCGCGAGTCCGAGCGCCGAAAGACGGCCGCTCGGGCCCCGCGCCGCACGGTTCGCCTTCGCCTTGGGGTGGTTTCGTGTGTCCTGAATCTCCAATTCCGAGCCCGGGAGGCGCGGCGTTTGCGCACCCTCGGAGCGTTCCACGTTCCTCTTGGTCGCCGAGCTCAAGCCTCGGCACGTCGATTCGCGACGTCATCGGCGTATACCCGCACTCGCCCGGTGGCGTCTCCAACTTCGCGCGACGCATGAGCGGCGCGAGCGATGACGCCGCACCAGGGTCGCCTTTGACGCCGCACGCCGCGGACGAGTCCATCGACAACCAAGACGAGTTCCCGTTTGCCATCGACGACGCCGACGCGACGGCGACGGCGACGTACGTCGAACACACCCCTGCGGACCTGCTGAGCTTGCTCGAAAACCCGTGCACGCTCCGTCGACGAAGTCTCGACGGGCCGCTGCCCCTTGACGCCGCGTTGGAAGATTCTACGGATTCCATCGTGAACCAGAGCGCCGAGCTCGATAAATCCGTCGGCGGCGACGACAAATCCCGCGCCGCTTCGAACGGCATGACCCTCGGTTCCGCCCTTCGCGCGTTAGCCGAGCTCGACGTCGCGGCTAAAACGCAGTTTACCGATTAGTCTAGCGTCGTCGCGTCCTGACGCGTGTACTTTCATAGAAATTCTATTCGCTTCGCGAGGATAGCCCGTCGAACGCGCCCTCCGAAACGCCGCGTCACATCGCAGCGCGCGGTGACCGAGCGCACCCCGCCACGCGCGCGCACTCGACGCGCGAACACCATGTCAATCGCATCGCGATGCGCGCGCGCGCCATCCGCGCCCGCATCGCGCGCGAGCGTCGCCGAAAGACTCAAAAATCGACACCTCCCTCCACGTCATCGCGCAAAGATCGCCGTCGGAGCGCGCGCATCGAGCGATGACGGCGCGGAACGCGACGCCAACGACGACGTCAAATCTCAGGGCGCGCGCGAATCGAGCCCAAAGCTCGTGCCGTACAACGTGCGCGTCGCCACCCCCCCTCCGGTGGATTTAGGACTGCACAAGCTGCCGAAGAACATCGCGTGCGGCGAGACGATCGAAGTGCCCACGAACGCGGACGGCGACGAGAGCGCCAACGGATGGTTCATCGTCAATCGCGTGACGACGATGTATAATCTCGTGCGCGGGCGATATCGCAAGGACGGCAGTCGATTGGACGTGCAAAAGGCTGAGCGGTATTTCATCAACGCGTCGCTCGAGCGTCTGTACTCCAAGGACGACTGATCGACGCGCCGATCGATCGACGCGTCGACCGTCACCGCGTTGCGTTTGCGTATTTGTGTGTTTTAGCGAGGCTCGATTCGCCTCTTTGTATTGCTACCCCGCCCATTAGTCCCGCGCGCCGAGACGCTTCGCGTCCCGCTCGCGAGCGACACTTCGCCGCTCGCGCTCGCCATGGCGCGCGAGCGAACGACCGACGCCTCGACGCCCGCGCGCGCCGCCGACGCGAGCAGACTTCTCGCGCTGTTCGACCTGTCCAACGTCTCGCCGATATGCGTCTCGCGTGCGTCGTGGCTCCGCGCGGCGTCGAGCGCGACGGGAAAAGTCGTTCCCCCGGTGGAAGACGAAACGTTTCCGTTCGACGCGAGCCCGACGGCGGCGGTGTTCGCGCCGACGCGCGGTCGACGCGCGAAGGACGACGACGCGCGCGTCGCGAGAGCGCCGGTGAAGGCGGCGGCGGTGGTGAAGAGTCAGGACGCGGGACGCGCGCGGACGACGGTGCCGACGGTGACGGCGACGCGGGCGAACGACGACGACGACGACGACGGTGGGGCGATCGACGGCGTGATTTACGAAGAGGATAGAAACGCGTTATTCGAGGCGCAGCTGCGGCGCGCGATGGCGGCGGAGGCGGCGGGAGTGGACGTCGGGCGGATGCTCGCGGCCAAGGGCGGTTTGGCGAATTCGCCGCCAAAGGCGAGCGGAGGCGACGACGACGCGGAGGCGAATTCGGAAGGCGACGGCGAGGCGAAGGTTGAGGACGATTTGAGCGCACGAGACGACGTCGCGATGGACGTCGACGCGCCTGTGGAGTTCGTGAACAGTCCCGTGAACAGTCCCGCGGTGGAGGCGTCGCCGCCGGCGAGCGCCGCCGAGGACGATGCGTTTGAGCGCATGTTATCCGCCGCGCTCAAGGAAACGCGCGGCGCGTCGACGCCGATCGAGAAGCAACCGCTCGATCGCGCGGTGCCGAAGCGCGAGTTCAAGCCGAAATTAGAAGTCAAGTCACCGGAAAAGTACGAACCCGCGGCGAAACCGACGCCGTCGACGAGTGCGCTCGATTTCGAAGCCAAACTCGAAGCCGCGATGCGCGCGGCGGAGGCTGGAGGCGATCTAACCGCCATCCTCAGCGGTCCTTCGTCGAAAACCGCGAACTCGCCGGTGGGTACGACGAGTGCGGAAGCGCGCGTGAACTATCGCGAGCTCGGGTTCACGAAGGCAGAGCGGCGACATCACTCGTTGCACGTCGAGACGGAGGAGGCGGCGAGTGAGCGAAAAACGTGATGTTTCTTCGTCTAACGAATCGTCTAAACTAAAGGCGTGCGCGAAACCGTAGCGTAGGAAGGAGTAAAAGTACACGGCGCACGCACCAACGCTCACGCGCCCATGGTGAGAGGCGCCATTTGCTGTAAATCGATCAACACCGACGGTCCGTGCTTCACGCCGAGCTTCGTCGCCGCCTTGGTCACGATGTCGACGCCGTCGACGCCTTCATCGTCGCCGCGCTCATCTGGCCACAAAATCTTTGCGCTTTCGAGCCACGCGTTGGCTTCACGCTCGCGCTGACCGCCAGACGCGCGCAAAATGCTCGAGTAGCGCGCGTGCAACAGCGCGCACAAGTGCCTCGCCTCGTAATCGAGGACGATTTTCCCATCCTCGACGACGTGCGGGTAATGCATCAATTTTATGGCGCTCTTGTACAACCCCTCGGCAAACATCACGCCCGCGCCGTCGCCCAAAGACGTCTTCTCATCGTTCGACATCGATCTGAGCGCTTTGGCCACGTACACGTCCCCGCTCACCGCGATCGCCGCTCCGACGCGCGGATGCTTTTCGTCGCCCAACGCCTCCGCGGCGCTCACCGCTCGCGCGGCGAACGTCTCGGCGTTCTCCACGTCCCCGAGCGCCGCGTACGCCTGCGCGCGCGCCAACGCGCAATCCGCTTGCAAATCCTCAGCGATCATCCTCGACGCCATCGCCCCCGGGTGCTCGCTCAGCGCCACGTCCTTGGCGTACTCGGCGGCGCGTTCGTACAGTTCCAACGCGCGTTCGCTCGACCCGCTCGGCGTCAACCTCTCGACGTGTCCCAGCGCCTTCATCGCGCTCGCGATCGCCCACCCGTGCGGCGCGTCCTTCGCCTCTCGCAACTCCTCCGACGACATCCCCCTGAGCGCGATCTCGCACGTCTCCGCCGCCTCCAACGCGTCCCTCGCGCGTCTTCGCGTCAGCGCCGCCAGCGTCTCCGCGCCCGCCGCCGCGCACCGCCCTCCCGCTCCCCCTCCCGCGCCGCGCCGCGCGCCCTCGACCACGTCCGCCCACGTCGCGTCCTTCGCTTCCTCCCGCGCCTCCAGGAGCGTCCACATCGCGTCCGCCGAAGCGCCGTCCTCCGGCGCTCCGCTCTCGCGCGCCGCGTCTCGCGCGTCTCGCGCCGCGTCTCGCGCCGTCCCGCGCTCGCCTCGCTCCCGCGCCAGGTGCGCCCACGCCGTGCGCGCGCGCGCGATCGCGCTCGACGTCGCCGGTTCCTCGCCTCGTCGCCTCAGCGCGACGCTCGCGTGTTCCAGCACCCCCCGCGCGTCGCCTCGCGCGCCGACGCGCCATCGCGCGCGCGCGTACTCGATCATCGATTTCGCATCCTCGAGCGCCGTTTCCATCGGCGCGCGCGACGCGAGCGCGCGACGCGCGCGATCGAGCGTCGCGCGACGCATCCGCGAGGTCGCGACGTCGCGCGCGACGCGCGCCGTCGACGGTGCGTCGCCGAGTGCCGCGCGCGAGGGACGCGCGGCGTAACCACCTCGAGGGGGGCGACGACGCGGCGACCGGTCGCGACGAAGATTCGACGCGCGCGCGCGCGAGGCAAAAAAAATCGCGAATTCGAGAGTTGCTCGACGTCGAGCGATTCCCGTCGGCGCGCGCGCGACGCCGCGCGGCCGCGATGGGTGATGTCGGCAAACTTACGGGCGCGTCGATCGAATCGTCGTTCGCGAAGATTCATTCATCGGCGGCACTCGACGACGCGACGACCGGGCGCGATGACGCGCGAACGCGCGCCGACGACGGCGACGCTGGAGGCGCTGCGACACCTCGTGCGCGCGGCGAAGGAAGACAGCGCGATCCTGGACGCGCCGGCGCTCGAATTCTTCCGACGATGGCTCGAGGAGGATTTGCGGGCGACGATTCCGGCGCCGCGGACGACGACGACGACGGGGACGGACGCGATCGAGATCGAGGACGACGAGGCGATGGCGGCCGAGAGCGATGATCTGAGCGCGATCGCGATGGGGGCGGAGACGGCGCCGGAGACGCTTGGGGAGGCGGAGGAGGCGAAGGCGAGCGAGGCGAAGCGACTGGCGAGCGAGGCGTTCGCGCGCGAGGCGTGGGAGGAGGCGATCGAGAGGTACACGGAGGCGCTGATGATCGCGCCGTCGGCGCTGACGTACGCGAAACGGGCGGAATGTTTCATCAAGTTGCGAAAGCCGCTGTCGGCGATTCGAGACGGGACGGCGGCGTTGAAGTTGAATCCGGATTCGGCCAAGGCGTTGAAGGTTCGAGGCGCGGCGCACAGGTACTTGGGACACTGGAACGAGGCCAACGCGGATCTGAGCGCGGGATTGTCTCAGGACTTCGACGAGACGTACGGGGAGATGCATAAAAAAGTCTTGAGCGTCGTGCACGAGCTTCACGTGCGCGAGGGCAAGGCGCGCGCCGCGAAGGAGGCCAAGGAAAGAGAAGAGCTCGAAAAACGCCGAGCCGCCGCGGAGGCGGCGCGCAAAGAAGCCGCGGCGAAAGACGCCGGCGGGCCTGGGTTCGGCCAACCGGGCGCCGGATTCCCGGGCGGCGCCGGCGACTTGCCGCCCGGCGTTTCGCCCGAGATGGCGCAAAAGCTGATGAGCGACCCCGATCTCGTCGCCGCGATGCAGAACCCCAAGGTCATGCAAGCGCTTCAAACGATGATGAAGAACCCGATGGCGGCGATGCAGTACATGAGCGACCCCGAAGTCGGACCGGTGTTGCAAAAATTGATGGCTTCGATGGGCGGCGCGATGCCGGGCGGCGCGCCCGGCGGCTTCCCGGGCGGCTTCCCGGGCGGCTTCTCGGGCGCCGGCGCCGCGCCCGGCGGCGCGGCGAACGACGTGGATTAGCGCTTCAATCTCAAATCTTCGACTCGAACTGTAACGAACCCGACGCATTCGATTCGCAACGCGTCGCGCCGAAGTCGACGCCTCCTCGCGGCGTCGACGCATTCTCGCGTCAGATCGCGCCGCCGTCACCGCGCGCCATGGCGGAATCCGGCGGCTCGCGCCTGGACCGCCTGATCAAACTCCTCGACACCGGCTCCACCGCCGCCGCGAGGCGCGAGGCCGCGCGTCAGATTGGCGAACTCGCCGCGTCGCACTCGACGCAGTTGCCCAATCTCCTCCGTCGCGTTCGCGCGCACCTGCGGAGCAAAAAATGGGAGACCCGCGTCGCGGCGAGCGCGACGATGAGCGAAATCGCGTCGCGGTTGCGACACCCGAGCGTGGACGCGCTGATCGCGATGGAGAGCGATGGGGCGGAACGAGACGCGGGACGGGACGCGAGCGAGGCGAAGACGGGACGGGACGCGAACGCGGGCTCGGACGCGCTCGATCTCACGTTCGCGAAGTTCGACGTCGAGCGCGTGCTGGAAAAGGCGGGGATACTGTTGAGTTCGAGCGGGATCGGGTGGCGGCTGGAAAACGGACCGGGGACGAAGGCGGAACGGTTGGCGCAAGCCAAGGCGTCGTTGAAGCGAAGGTTAGGCATGGAGCTCGGCCCCGAGGCGGGAGCGATGATGGACGAGAACATGAAGATGAGTGATTTGGTGAAGGATGAGGATTTGCTGGACGATGGGAAGGTGACCGTGCAGGAGAAGGTTGCGGTTGGCGATAGCGCGGCGGAGGCGGTGGACGGGTTGACCGGCGACGTCGATTACAGTCATTTGAGCGCGCGAGAGCTGAACAAGTTGAAGCGTAAGGCGAAACGGATGTTGCGCGAAGGCGCGAATCCGCTGGACGCGAAGCGGTCGAAGCAGGACGAGGAAGCGGCGCGTTTGGAACAGGAGAAGGCGGAAGCGGAGGAGGACGACGAGGAACAGGCGGAAGTCGCCGCGGGCGGATGGCCGCTCGCGCGCACCTGCGAGACGTTGGCGTACATGATGTTTTCGGAGGGGTGGGAAGAGCGTCACGGCGCCGCCGCGGCGTTGCGTGAGGTGCTACGTCATCAGGCGGCGAGCGCGGCTATTTGGGCGCCGCCGCCCGGAGTGAAACCAGAACCGGGAACGGTGGAGATCGCTCGCGAGTCCAACGCCGCTTGGCTCGAGGACATGTGCGTGCGCTTACTGTGCATACTAGCGCTTGACCGTTTCGGTGATTTCGCGGGCGACGGCGCGGTGGCGCCCGTCCGTGAGACGTCCGCGCAGGCGCTCGGCGCGGCGCTTTTGCCGTTGTCGCCGCAAGCCGTCGACGCCGTGGTGTCGTGCACGCTCACACTACTGTCGCGCCCCGAGTGGGAAGTGCGGCACTCCGCGTTGCTCGGGTTGAAGTATATTCTCGCCGCAAAGTCAGAGTTGGCAGTCGAGCTTTTGCCCGCAGCGCTACCCGCGGCGACCAAGGCGCTCGTGGACGCCGACGACGACGTGCGAGGCGCCGCGGCGGAATCCTTATTACCTGCCGTCGAGCACTTGCCGAGTCATCCGCAATTCAACGAATTACTTTCGTCGTTGTGGGGGCTCCTCAACGAGCTCGACGACTTGTCACCGAGTGCGGTACCGGTGATGAAGCTCATCGCCGAACTGTACGCGTTGGAATCGACGCGCGCAAAGTCCACCGCCGCGCTCGCTGAAGTCGTCCCACGTCTTTGGCCGTTCGCCGCGCACCCGATCCCAGCCGTACGACTGGCCGTGTGGCAGACGCTTGCTCGACTGTTAGCCGTCGAGCCGAACGCGTCGACGCAGTTGTGGGTGCAAGAGGCGTGCGCGCCGGCGATGCGTCACGCATTTCAAGGCGCGCTGCTCGACGTCGACGCGGCGAGCGCCGATGCGGCGAGCGAGGCGTGGGTGGCGCTTTTGCGCACGGTCCCGATCGCCATCATCGAGGCTACGTTCACGGTACACGGCGCGAAGTGGTGCGAACTCGCGACAACGGTGGCGAACGCTCGCGGCGAGGGCAAATTAATTTTCGTCTCCACGCCGCCGAGCGTTAAGGGTGAGATTCGCGCCGTCGCGAAAGATTGGCCGGCCACCACCGCTGGTCGTATGCGTGGACTCGAGTGCCTCGCGCGTCTAGCCGCGGCGTTCGGCGCGCACGACCGCTCGAGTTCGGTCGCTCGTATGGAGCAGCACATCGTGGGCATGCTCACGGGCGAGCTCGCCACCGCGCGTCTCGCCGGCGCGCACTTGCTCACCTCTTGGCTTCGAGTGGTTCCGCCTGGTCCGCAACGTCCGACGTTGCAAGCGCCTGGTGCGCAACTGGGGGCAATTTTAGCAAATACGAATCCGGCATATCCCAGCGCACCGTCGCCGACACCGTACGGCGAGGTGGCGCAAATGGTCAAGTACGTGAAAAGCGAATCGATGGCATTTTTGCGTGTGGCGGCGACGAATGGCGTCGTCGTCACGGGTGAAGTTCCTAGTCCCGAGGCAGATGGTTTTGGTGCGGATTCGGCTGCGACGCTCTCGGCGGCTGTGCCACAGGTACGTTTCACGTGTTCGATTTTTTCTCGCTTCGGAGTTCGCGCGCGGCGGCGGCGACGTCTACACGTACGATCGGCGCCGCGCGCACTCTGCGCGTGGTATTTCATGCGGTTTCACCACATGGGTTTAGTATCACGGGCATCGGACGAACGCTTGCGTCGTGTCCAGCTCCTACATAAAAACGAGGCTCACAGGTTTCCTCAGAGCTAGCATTGCCCGAAGAGAAGTATAAGTCCTCGAACATCCCCCATTGCGCCACCGAACTCGTACGAGACTGACCAACCACGATCGACTCTTTCCATCGCAGTCCGAGATAGCTGCCGTGGAAACGGCGCGAGGTTCTCTTCATGCATCCGCGCAACGTTTACGAGATACCGAAGCGAAGCTTCACGGCGCCGTGCTCGCCGCCGCCGCGGGTGCCGCTGTCGGTTTCGGCGCGTTGCCTCCGAAACTGAATCCATTCATTCAACCGTTGATGTCGTCTGTGCGTCGCGAACGCGATGCAGATTTGCAAGCACATGCCGCGGCTTCGGTGGCGGCTATGATGAAGCTGTGCACTTCGCGCTCGCCGTCGCCTAACGATAAGCTTCTCAAGAACATCACGTCGATGATTTGCGGCGACGAAGCCGAGACGCCCAAAGCTGGATTGACGGAAGAAGTAGAAGAAGAGGAAGATGATGGGAAGAAGAAGAAGTCCGTCGCGGGCATCGTCGATGAAGAAGTTATCAGTGACGCGACAATCGCGAGACGCGGTGGCGAGGCGGTGATTCGTTCGGCGGCTTCGCTCTTCGGAGCGGACGTTTTCAACCAACTTGGCGCGTTGGACGCGCTCATGATGAAGCCGATCACGCAAGCCCCGCCTGAAAATGCTCCCACCGCAACGCTGCAGTCACTCGTCGATGCGTTGCAGTTGTTCAAGATTTTAGGCCCCGTGGTGCACGAAGCTTTGGAGGAGAAAGTTATCGAAACGACCAAGACGGCGTTCGCCGCAGCGTTGTACACCGACGTCGCGGTGCGGAAAACTGCGGCAAAGACCATAGCGAGCATCGCTTCGAAGCATCCCGAGCGAATCATTTCGTCGTTGTTAGACTTCATCGTGCCGAAGTTAGAAGAAGGAGAGGCGGCCTCGCAGACGGCGAAGCGTGCTGGTGCCGTCGGCCTCGCGAGCGAACTTGTCGACACACTCGGCGCCGTGCTCGCGCCGTATTGCGTCTTACTTCTCGTTCCTCTGATGGGTCGAATGAGTGATCCGGATCTGAAAATTCGTGGAAACGCCACCCGTGCGTTCGCAAAGCTGGTACCGTTGCTTCCGCTCGCTGTCGGTAAAGAACCGCCGAACGATCTGACGACCAAGCAAAAAGAACGCTCAAAGAAGGATGGCGAATTCCTCGAGGCGCTCTTGGACAACAGCAAGATTGAAGACTTCAAACTCCCGTTCAAGTGTGCGCGCACGCTGCGCCCGTATCAGCAAGATGGTGTGAATTGGCTCGCGTTCTTGCGTCGCTTCAAGTTGCACGGTGCGCTCGCGGACGACATGGGTCTTGGAAAGACGCTTCAATCGACGTGCATTCTCGCCGCGACGACGGTGGAGCGCAAGGAAGCTGGATTGAAAACACTCCCGCACTTGGTGATCTGCCCGAGCACCCTCGTCAGTCACTGGGCGTACGAGATCGGGCTTTACGTCGAACCGGATGTGTTGCGCCCGCTTGAGTACCACGGCAGTCCACCCGACCGTCGCGCGTTACAGAAGGACTTTGGCAAGTACGACGTCGTCATCATGTCGTATGAATCTGTTCGCGCCGATTTCGATTCGTTGGACAAATTCGACTGGTGTTACTGCGTCTTGGACGAAGGTCACGCCATCCGCAACCCAAAAAGTCGCGTGACGCAAGCGGTGAAGAGCGTGCGCGCGGAGCACCGATTGTTGCTCTCCGGCACGCCGATTCAAAACGACGTCGTGGAACTTTGGAGTTTGTTCGACTTTCTCATGCCTGGATTTTTAGGCACCGAGCGCGAGTTCAAGAAGACTTACGGCATCGCCGCGGCGAGATCGGCGGCTGCGAAGAAAGGCGGTGGACTGAGCGAGCAAGGCGCGCTCGCCACGGGTGCACTGCACAAGCAAGTCATGCCCTTCGTCATGCGCCGCACAAAGGACGAAGTGCTCAAGGATTTGCCGCCCAAGATTATTCAAGACGTCTACGTCGAACTCACGGACGCGCAGCGCAAGATGTACGATGCGTTCGAATCAAGCGAAGCAAAGGATCAAGCCGTGAGCGCGATTGAAGGCGGTGGAGGCGCCGAAGGCGCGGCGCAACACGTCTTCACGACGCTGCAATACTTGCGCAAGCTGTGCTCGCATCCGAAACTCGTCGTGTCTGACGGCGCGAGCAAAAAGTTCAATCCTGAGATGCGCTCGCCGAAATTCGATGCGTTGAAGCAAATATTGATTGATTGTGGCATTGGAGTAGACTTAGAAGAAGAAAAGTCCAACGGGGACGAGGGGAAGCCGAATCCGGCGTCGGGCGCCGGTCATCGCGTCTTGGTGTTTTCCCAGCTCAAGAGCTTGCTCGACTTGGTAGAAAACGAACTTTTCACGACGCAAATGCGCGACGTAAGCTGGTTACGACTCGATGGGAGTATTCCACCATCGCAGCGATTCGATGTTGTGCGCAAGTTTAACGCAGACCCGTCAATCGACGTGCTCTTGCTCACGACGCACGTCGGCGGTTTGGGATTAAACTTGACATCCGCCGACACCGTCGTCTTCCTCGAGCACGACTGGAACCCGCAGAAGGATTTGCAAGCCATGGATCGCGCACACCGACTCGGTCAACGCAAGACCGTGAACGTCTACCGCATCCTCACTCGCGGCACGCTCGAAGAGAAAATCATGTCTCTGCAGCGCTTCAAGCTCGACGTCGCCAACGCCGTGGTGAACGCCGACAACGCGTCCATGAGCGCCATGGACACCGGTCAAATGCTCGAGCTCTTCACCGCGGAGAAGGGTGTCAAACTCGGCAAAGACGGTGCACCCGTCGCCAAGGGCGCGGCCGCCGCCGCCGCGGGCGCCGCTTCTGGCGGTCTCTCCAACATCGTCAACGGACTCGAAGAAATGTGGGACGAGGCGCAATACGCCGAAGAATTCAGCGTCGACGATTTCGTCTCCAAACTCAAACACAAGTGAACGGCGTCGACGACCCGCGATTACATCGACGTCGAACCATAGCGCGCGAACGCCCACCGTTCGAGATTGAGAATAGAATAATACGAACGACCGCCAACCGCCGCGAACCGCCGCGTCCCGCGCGCGCCGCGACGCGCCTCGTCACACCGCCGCGCGCGGTGACCGCGCGAGCGTCGGCGCCATGCCTCGCGTCATCGCCGCTGGCGCGCGCGCGCGCGTCCGCACCCCCGCGCCCGCTTCGATTCACTCAGCGCGCCGCGCGCGCGCGTCTTCCGGCGCGCTTTTGAACGCGCAGCCGAGGCACTCGGCGCGCTCGGTCCGTCGTCCCAGCGCGTGCCGCGCGTCCGCGCGTCGCCGCGACGAAGCCAAGGCTCAAAACGCGCTCGATGCGGCGGTCGACGTGGACAACCTCGGCTACACCGAACCGTGGGCGGTGGAACTGGTGACGTTTTGGCGCGAGTACGCGGGCGCGAGAGATCGCGTCGTGCGCGCGCTCGTCGACGTCGGCGAAACGCACCGTGAAATGCGCGATCCAGCGCAGATCGCGATCGCGGGCGATCGCCTGCGAAGACTTCTGCCGGACATCGACGTGTGCGCGGTGTTCGAACGCGACCCAGGGGTTTTGAAAATTGAATTCGTCGCCGCGAGTAAACGCGTGCTCGAGTTGCAAGACGTTTTGTGCTCGAGCGATATGTGTCGCGATGTCACCGGATTGATCGAGCGTCATCCGCAATTATTACTGGTGGATGACATTCACGCCCACATTGAGCGCGCGGTGGCAAAACTGGCGAGTTTGGAACCGAATTGCGACGCGCGCGCCGTCGTCGACGAATTCCCAGAACTTATATATCGCATCCACTCGTACGACTACGTCGAGAGCTTGCCCATCAGCATTCAAAACATGCTCCTCGACAGCGCGTCCGAGGACGACACCCGCTTGGAAGATTACGAGCGAATGTGGGACGAGCGCGAGGCGGCGGATCGCGAGCGGGATGATTTCTTCGCCGACGACGCGAGCGAGTGGATGGTCGACGGCTTTTGGGAAGGGCCGACCGCCGACTGATTCGAACCTGTATCGCGCATCAATACCGCGCATCGACTGTACATCGCCGTACATGTACATCACTGTTGTAATCCATCGCATCGCACGCGCGTCGCCGCTCGCGCCCGCGCGCATCGCTCGGC
>TARA_B110000008_G_scaffold220825_1_pt1 | contig 16089 bp, 16 predicted proteins | sample TARA_B110000008 | Tara Oceans TARA_B110000008 (sample SAMEA4396496) | marine metagenome | biome: Westerlies Biome; feature: [DCM] deep chlorophyll maximum layer (ENVO:01000326); material: water (ENVO:00002006), including particulate matter (ENVO:01000060) such as... | depth 40 m
ATTGGTTCTGGTTCACTTATTAAAATATCTATATTTAATTCCATTGGTAATACTGTATCTTTAATATTCAGCGATGGAATATATAATAAAAATGCAGCATGAAACAAGACTGATAAAAGAATTGTTTCAACTATTGTAAGACCACGTTTATTTTTAAGAGCTAAAGTTGACAAATTGTTTTTTGAGAACTGATACAAAGAATATAATTATAACTTATTTCAATAAAATAATGAATGAAATCAAGCTTATATGAAGCTATCCATTAATTGGATATCTACTATCTCACCAGCTTTAATTGCCCCCTTATCGGCACTTATGACTATGAAGCAATTTGCTTTACTCATTGAGCTTAGAATACCAGACCCTTGTTGCCCTGAAGTTTTAACTTTCCATAATCCATTTGATTGAAATAGCACACCTCTTTGGAATTCAGTTCTACCAGGTTTTTTGAAGATTGATTCGACACACTCCACTTTTAATAGAGGGATTGGCCCATCATTTTTTAAGCCCATACAAATTTTTATAGCATTTTGAACAATTTGATAGAAAGTCACCATTGCTGAAACAGGATTACCCGGTAAGCCAAAAAAATTGGATTTTTTTATTTTTCCAAAAGCTATTGGTCTTCCTGGCTTAATTGATAGTTTCCAAAATAATACCTGACCAATATCTTTTAAAACTTCTTTCATGTAGTCAGCTTGTCCAACAGAAACTCCTCCACTTGTAACAATAACATCAGCTTGTTTTGCAGCATTAAGAAGGGTATTTTTTATAATAATTTTATTATCAGGAATAACACCTAAATCTATACACTCAACATTTAATTTTTTGAGCATAGAGTGTATTGTAAAATGGTTGCTATCATAAACCTGTCCTGACTTTATTTCTTCTCCAGCTTTAACAATTTCATCTCCTGTCGAAAAGAATCCTACTTTTATTTTCTTAAATACTTTTATTTTAGAAAAACCTAAAGAGGCTATTAAGCCTAACTCTGCTGGATTAAGAAACGTTCCTTTATTTAACACAACATCTTTTTTTCTAATGTCCTCACCAGTTTTTCTAATGTTTGCTCCAACCTTAGGTATTTCAGTTAGAGTTATTTCATTATCTACATACTTTACTAATTCAATTGGTATTACAGTATCAATACCTTTTGGAATCTTTCCACCTGTCATAATTTGAATTGCATCACAACCTTTGAAATTAGATTTAATAGGTTTTCCAGCTAATACTGTATCTTTAACTTTTAAAGTTTTAGTTTTTTTTAATGATGAAATATTAAAGCCAAAACCATCCATTGCGGAATTATCATAATTTGGAACATTTATTGGGGATACCAAATCAACAGCAAGTACCCGATTTAAAGAATCTATTAGATTAATAGATTCAGTTTTTTTGATTGGTTCTATAAAAGAGTTGATTAATTCTTTTGCTGAGTCAATTTGCATTGCATTTGGGTCATATTCAGCAAGACAGCCAGGTTCACTTGATAAGTCTTTTAAAGTAATTTTTTTACCCATTATTTTTTTTAGTCCTGTAACTATTGATATATTGCACTATAAAATCTACTATCGAAGATATATCATTTAAATCAAAAGATGGAATCCTTACATCTAAAAAAAGATCAGATATTATTGCTATGATATTCGAATCTTTTTCACATAATATTTTATTAGAAATATCTTTTCTATGAACTTCAATCTTAGGGTAATTCATATCTTTTAATCCCTCGATTAAAATAATATCAGTATCAGAACTAATTTGAGTAATTGCTTGATCGATATTAAATATATTTTTTACATTTTCTGTAATAAGAGCAGATCGATGGTTATTAAAGATTAATGTTTGATATGCACCAGCTTCTCTAATACGAAAACTATCTTTTCCTGGAGTATCAATATCGAACTTATGATGAGCATGCTTTATTACTGAAACAACTAAGCCTTTTTTTATTAATTGAGGAATTAATTTCTCAATTAAAGTTGTTTTCCCACTCCCACTATTTGCAGCACAAACACCTATTACACAAGGGGATTTAATTATTTTCTGCTTCAATTTTTTTTAACTCATTAAGACTATTAATATTTATAAAAGCTTTTGGATCTGAAAATTTAACTACTTTATAATTATTTTTTTTAATCCATAATTCCATTTTTCTGCCTCCTCCACTAATAAAATCTTCCAAATTTTTCAAAAGAGAGCGATGACAAAGCATAAAAACAGGCTCCAACTGATCAAAGAGGCCAGGCAATATTATGGTTGGACCTTTATCCTTAATACAAAAGCTTAATTTTTCTACTAAGTTTATGGGTAAGAATGGACAGTCATTCGGACAAAACTGTACCCAGTTTTTTTTTGCGTGAAACAACCCTGCTTGAATTCCTGCAAGGGGGCCAGTTTTGTTTAAAATACGGTCATCAAATTGAATATTTTTTGGAAATATTTCAATAGGCCGGTTTGTATTGATTGACACATAAGAAACTTGACCTATTAATCTATCATATACATGTTTAATTAAGGGTTTAGTATTTAATCTTATAAGAGATTTATTTGTGCCCATTCTTTTTGATTCTCCCCCTGCTAGAATTATCCCTTCAATATTAGTTTTCAATTAACCGCCAGTGTGAGACATGAATCTAATAACAGCAGGTTGGTTATCTGAAAGGTCAAATGTATGCGACTCTGGTTTAAGTTTCATGCTATTTATGATTGCTTCTATTATTGGTGAATCATCATATGGATTTGCTTTAATTAAGGGTAGGAGCTCTATTTTTTCTTCGTGTCCAAGACATAAAAATAATTCACCTTTACAGCTTATTCTTACCCGATTACAGGTGCCACAGAAATTATGGCTATGAGGTGATATTAAACCAATTTTTGTTCTTGAATTTTTAACTTGCCAATAATTAGCAGGACCTCCAGTAGTAAAACTTGATTCTGATAGTTGGTAATGATTTTGTAACGAACTCAAAATATCATCATTACTAACAGAGGTCTCACTTCTATTAAATTGTGTACCACCAAGAGGCATTTCTTCAATAAATGAAATATCAAAGCCAGAATCAATTGCAAAATCAACTAGATTAAATACTTCAAACCCGTTTAAATTTTTCATAAGAACAACATTTAACTTAATTTTTTTAAAACCAATTTTTTTTGCATGCTTAATACCTTCCAATACCTTATTTAATCTACCAATTCTAGTCATACGCTTAAAAATATCTGGATTCAAGCTATCAAGACTAATATTAATTCGTTCAACTCCTGATTTTTTAAGCATACTAGCCTTATTCTTTAATTGACTTCCATTTGTAGTTAATGTGAGTTCTTTTAAATTATTTTCTTTATTTATAGTTTGGAATAACCAATCTATATTCTTTCTTACTAAGGGTTCTCCACCTGTAATTCTTACTTTTTCAACACCTAGTCCGTTAAATATTCTTATAACTCTCGCAATTTCTTCTAATGATAATAGATCACTCTTAGCCATGAATGTCATTTTTTCAGACATACAATAAACACATCTAAAGTCACACCTATCAGTTACTGAGACTCTTAAATAATTTATTTTTCTATTGAACTGATCGACAAGCATAATTGTCCTAAAGTTAGTACTTTATTAATATTGCCTTCATAATGTTAACTTAAAAGAGTTTTAACAATTTCAATGAGGCGACTTATTAAACTTAAAGTATAATGACTATAATGTAAATAGAAGTAAAATACGAAAAAAAGAAAATTAGGAGTGTTTTTTTAAAATGGCTTTATCGAGTTCACAATCAGAGAAAATATCGGTTTATATTCAAAAATACCAAGATAAGCCAGGCGCTTTACTCCCATTAATGCATGCAATTCAAGACGATCTTGGATTTGTACCAGAAGAATCGTATGCTTCTATTTCTAAGGCTTACAATTTATCGGTTGCAGAAATTCATGGGTTCGTTACTTTCTATCATCATTTTAGAACACATTTACCAGGAAAAAATATATTACAAATTTGTCGAGCAGAGTCCTGTCAATCAATGGGTTCAGAAGATATTGAGAATTATTGCCAAGAAAAATTAGGAATCGACTATCATCAAACAACAAAAGATAATTCAATCACATTAGAGCCTGTATATTGTTTAGGAAATTGTGCTTGCTCACCAGCAATTATGATAAATGAAGATGTGGTAGGGAGAGTAACTCCAGAAAAAATAGATCAAATTATTAAAGAAGCTAGGGAAAGCTAATGGCGTATAAAATATTTATTCCCAGAGATTCGAGCTCAGTATCCTTAGGTGCCGACAAGGTTTACCAAGAGATTCTAAATGAATCTAAAAAAAGAAACATTGATATTGATATTGTTCGCAACGGTTCACGAGGCTTATTTTGGCTTGAACCTATGGTTGAAGTGGAGACCTCTAATGGAAGAGTAGCATATGGACCAATAAATATTTATGATGTTAATTCTCTATTTGAAAGTAAATTTTTTTTAGGTAACGAACATCCATTATTTTTAGGAATAACAGAGGATATAAATTGGTTAAAAAACCAAGAAAGGCTAACCTATGCACGAGTCGGCATTACAGACCCTGTTAGTATAGAAGACTATGAAAGACTAGATGGATTTAAGGGGCTTAAAAATTCTCTTAAGTTGAGCTCTGAAAATATAGTAAAAGAAATTTCTGATTCTGGTTTAAGGGGGAGAGGTGGAGCTGCATTTCCAACTGGTATTAAATGGAAAACAGTTTTAGATGCTCCATCAAAAAAGAAATACATTGTTTGTAATGCAGATGAAGGAGATTCGGGTACCTTTTCTGACCGAATGATAATGGAAAATGATCCATTTGTTTTGATTGAAGGTATGATTATCGCAGGTCTCGCTGTAGGAGCAGATCAAGGATATATATATTTACGTTCAGAATATCCTCATGCACAAAAAATATTAAATGAGGCCATAGATATTGCTTTAGAAAAAAATTATTTAGGTAAAAATATTCTTGGCTCAGATTTTCAATTTAATTTAGAAGTTACACGAGCTGCTGGTGCTTATATTTGTGGTGAGGAAACTTCTCTTCTTGAAAGTCTCGAAGGTAAAAGAGGGATGGTAAGGTATAAGCCACCATTACCGGCTATAGAGGGCTTATACGGAAAGCCAACAGTAGTTAATAATGTAATATCACTCGCAACAGTTCCGATCATTATGGATAAAGGAGCATCTTTTTATGCCAATTATGGAATGGGTCGCTCTAAGGGAACTCTACCTATTCAGTTAGCGGGTAATTTAAAACAAACTGGTTTAGTGGAGAAAGCATTTGGTATTTCATTAAAAGAACTTTTATATGATTTTGGAGGCGGATCTGCAACTGGGAGACCAATTAAGGCTGTTCAAGTTGGTGGACCTCTAGGTGCATTTTTACCTGAAGCACAATTTGATATCCCACTAGATTATGAAAAATTTAGTGAGATTAAAGCTGTTGTTGGGCATGGGGGTATAGTTGCATTTGATGATACTGTCAATATGTCTAAAATGGCTAGGTATTCATTTGAGTTTTGCGCTATTGAGTCATGTGGAAAATGTACCCCATGTAGAATTGGATCAACTCGAGGTATAGAAGTTATTGACAAAATTAAAGATGGTTTAGATCAAGAAAAAAATGTCTCATTGTTAAGAGATTTAGGAGACACCATGGTGAATGGTTCTTTATGTGCTATGGGGGGGATGACTCCATTTCCAGTTATAAGTGCATTAAATTACTTTCCAGAAGACTTTGGGCTTGAAAAAACAGAAACTTAAGCATAAAATTACAATTTATTGATAATGGAATTAATAACTTAATAAAAATTTAAATAACTTGGGACAAAATCTCAATTATAAACTACGCCAAAAGCGATAAAAATATGGATGATACAAAAGATTTCGGTACACCAAAAAAAAGCTCTGAAAAGTTAATTGAGCTTAATATTGATGGCATTGATATAACTGTCCCTGAGGGGACTTCAATTATGCGCGCAGCTTCAGAAGCTGGCGTATCAGTTCCAAAATTATGTGCAACAGATAGTTTAGATCCCTTTGGTTCTTGTCGATTATGTCTTGTTGAGATTGAAGGGAAACGAGGTTATCCTGCATCTTGTACCACACCAGTAGAACAAGATTTAAAAGTGCATACTCAAACACCAAAGTTAGCAGATATAAGAAAAGGTGTAATGGAATTATATATATCTGATCATCCTTTAGATTGTTTAACCTGTGCGACAAATGGCGATTGTGAGTTACAAGATATGGCTGGCGCAGTTGGTTTGAGAGATGTTCGTTATGGCTATGATGGTGAAAATCATTTGCAATCAGAAAAAGATACTTCTAATCCATATTTTACCTTTGATCCATCAAAATGTATTGTATGTTCAAGGTGCGTAAGAGCTTGCGAAGAAACTCAAGGAACATTTGCTTTAACAATAGATGCAAGAGGCTTTGAATCCAAAGTTTCTGCTGGTAACAAAGATTTTATGGATTCGGAATGTGTTTCTTGTGGGGCATGTGTTCAAGCTTGTCCAACAGCTACTCTTGTGGAAAAAAGTATTATTGATCATGGACAACCAGAAAGATCAGTTACAACAACTTGTGCTTATTGTGGCGTTGGTTGCTCTTTTAACGCTGAGATGCAGGGCGAAGAAGTAGTTAGGATGACACCAAATAAGGATGGAGGGGCTAACCATGGACATTCTTGTGTAAAAGGTCGATTTGCTTGGGGGTATACAACTCATAAAGATCGAATAACGACCCCGATGATTAGAAAAAGTATTAAAGATCCTTGGAAAAAAGTTTCTATGGAAGAAGCAATTAATTATGCAGCGTCAGAAATTAAAAGAATACAAAAAAAATATGGATTCGATTCAGTAGGTGCAATTTCATCCTCACGATGTACTAATGAGGAAACTTATTTGATGCAAAAAATTGTAAGAGCAGCGTATGGTAATAATAATATTGATACTTGCGCAAGAGTTTGTCATTCCCCAACTGGATATGGATTAAAGTCGACAATAGGAGAATCTTCTGGTACTCAAAACTTTGATTCAGTTATGAAATCAGATGTTATTATGATAATCGGAGCTAACCCAACTGATGGTCACCCAGTGTTCGCTTCACAAATGAAAAGAAGATTAAGGGAAGGTGCCAAATTAATTATTGTTGATCCAAGAGAAATAGACTTAGTTAAAAATACTCCTCATGTAAAAGCAGATTTCCATCTAAAACTAAAGCCAGGAACTAATGTAGCAACTATAAATTCTTTAGCACACGTTATTGTTAAAGAAAATTTATTAGATAAAGAATTTATTAAGGGTAGATGTGAATCAGAGGCATTTAATTACTGGAAAGATTTTATTTCAAAAGAAGAAAACTCACCTGAAGCTTTAGAGCTAGAAACTGGTATTCCAGCAAACATAGTCAGAAAAGCTGCAAGATTATTTGCGCAAAAAGGTAATAGTGCTATTTATTATGGATTAGGTGTAACTGAACATAGTCAGGGATCAACAATGGTTATGGGAATAGCAAATCTTGCAATGGCTACTGGGAATATTGGAAGGGAAGGTGTTGGAATTAATCCACTAAGAGGACAGAACAATGTTCAAGGTGCCTGTGATATGGGTTCCTTCCCGCATGAGTTTCCTGGTTACAGGCACGTATCAGATTCAGCTACAAGGAATTTATTTGAAAGTGCATGGAATATTGAATTATATAATGAGCCAGGATTAAGAATTCCAAATATGCTTGATGGAGCAATATCAGGTAAATTTAAATCAGTTTATTGCGAAGGTGAAGATATTGCTCAGTCTGATCCAGATACTCAACATGTCACTCATGCTCTAGAGTCTATGGAGTGTGTAATTGTGCAAGATTTATTTTTAAATGAAACTGCAATGTATGCGCATGTATTTTTACCTGGATCATCATTTTTAGAAAAAAATGGTACTTTTACAAATGCTGAAAGAAGAATTTCTAGAGTTAGAAAGGTTATGGCACCAAAGAATGGTTATGAAGATTGGGAAATAACACAAATGCTTGCAAATGCTTTAGGGTACCCAATGAATTATAAACATGCGAGTGAGATTATGGACGAAATTGCAGAACTAACTCCTCAATTCCAAGGAGTGAGTTTTGATAAGTTAGATAAGTTAGGAAGTATCCAGTGGCCTTGTAATGAAGATCATACTGAGGGTACACCTACAATGCATGTCGATGAATTTGTTAGAGGCAAAGGCAAGTTTTTTATTACAGAATATATTCCTACTACCGAAAAAGTTAATAATAAATTCCCTCTTATTTTAACAACAGGACGTATATTAGCTCATTACAATGTTGGAGCCCAAACAAGAAGAACAGATAATATAGAATGGCATGATGAAGATCTAATTGAAATTCACCCTCATGATGCTGAAGATAGAGGAATAAATGAAAAAGATTGGGTCGGCATAAATAGTCGCGCCGGTGATACAGTTTTAAGAGCAAAAATAACTGATCGTGTACAACCTGGAGTTGTTTATACAACTTTTCATCATCCAGTATCAGGGGCAAATGTAATAACAACTGATAACTCAGATTGGGCAACAAATTGTCCTGAATTTAAGGTAACAGCAGTTCAGGTAACAAAAGTTTCGCAACCTTCAGATTGGCAAGAAGAGTATCAAAAATTTAGCGAGAAACAAATTGACCTTGTAAAAAAGAACGAGGAAAAGGTTAATTAGAATCTAAGTGACTAGATCTAATTTTATTCAAACAAAAAAAACTGCAACACTTTCAAAAGTTCATAAAAGTTCATCTATAAAAGATGAAGTCAAAGAAACTATAGCAGAAGAGACCCCTATTGCTCTTATTTATAATGGAATATCTCATGTTGTAATGATGGGTTCACCATCAGATTTAGAAGACTTTGCAACAGGATTTTCTGTTACAGAGGGAATTGTAGATGACTTATCTGATATATATTCAATTGAAATCAATTACAAAAGAAATGGTATTGAATTAAATATTAAAATTTCTTCAGAATGCTTTATAAGGCTTAAAGAAGTTAGAAGAAATTTGATCGGGAGAACTGGATGTGGACTTTGTGGAGCAGAGAGTTTATCTCAAGCGATGAGAATACCTAAAGTAAACATATCTAATTCTCACTTTCATTCAAAAAATATACTTGAAGCTTTAAAGAATTTCTCCAAGGATCAGTACTTACAAAAAGATACTGGAGCAACTCATGCATCAGCAATATTTGCAGCTGAGGGAAATTTAAAGATAATTCGTGAAGATGTTGGGAGGCATGTAGCATTAGATAAATTAATAGGCGCAAGTCTTAAACAAAAGAAGTACGAAGATGACTTTGTTATCACATCTAGTAGGGCAAGTTATGAGATGGTCCAAAAAATAGCTTATCTTAACTTAAAACTCTTAGTTGCAATTTCTGCCCCAACTGGACTTGCAATAAGAATAGCCGATAATCTTGGCATTACTTTGATTGGATTTGCTAGAGAAGCAAGATATACAATTTATAGTCACAATGAAAGAATAATAGAGTAAAATTCCTTCATGAAAAAAAATCACTTAGTCACTATGGCCAATCAAATTGGAGGGTTTTTTAAAAGCTATCCTGATAAAGAACAGGCCACAAAAGATATTGCAGCCCATTTAAAGAAGTTTTGGCCGCCTATAATGCGAAAAGAGATAAAAGAGTACGTTGCTTCATCTAAAGATAATTTATTAGATGATATGGTTAATGATGCAATAAAGAAATATTTAAAAGATTAGCTATTAACTTCTTTAGCTAGTAAAACAAAATAGTTTTTATCAATTAAACGCCTCCCAGTCCAAATTTTACTCCACAATTTATATTCTGCTGGTATTTCTTTTTCATCATTTAAGGAAACTATTGCAAGTCTGCAATCTTTATTAAACTTAGAAAAAGTAACCTTAACTCCTGAATAGTAGTGAAGTAAATTTACTTGACTTTCAGATAGGTTAGAAGAGTAAACACAAGTAGAGCTTTTTATTAGTTGTTGCTTTACATCTGTAAAAATTATTTTATATTCTTTACGGTTATCAATAAATGGACCCCAAAGAGATATTAAGGTTACCCATACCATTGTTATTCCCAATGCCCAATTGGTAATTGCTGATCGGTTAGTAATTTTGAATTTGATAATAGAAGTAAGCCATAGTAAAGTTATTCCCAAGGCGAATATAAAGCTAAATAATTTAAATTTAGCAATATAATTTGCTGATGAATAAAACATACGGTCATATATTATTTGTGGCATTTCGTAAATCATTGCAAACCAACCTAGCCAAATTAAAAAACCAATAAAGCCAAAAATTAAAATTCCAAACCAATTTAAGGCACTTGCAGTCCCTCTATTTAATTTATCAATAGCACCAACTGCAATAATTGATAATGGAATTGTGAAGGGGATAAGATTTTTTTGGTTAGGTTCACCTGTTATTGATACTATTATGAATAATACTATTATGAAAACAATTGGAATTTGAAGCTTTCTTTGGTTTAAAATTTGATCATAATTTTTAAGAATTAGCCAGATTGCTAGAGGAAGGGCAGGCCATGTAAACCATAATATTCCCTGAAGATGATAAGTAAATAAAAACTTAGGTAAAAGTTGCGTTTTGTTGATCCATAATAAAAAAAGTTGTGGTTCAAGATAGTTGAATGAATATAACCATGGACCTATTACCAGGATAGTAATAATTATGGAAATAATAATAAATATAAAATATCTTTTATTCCTCCAATTATTAAAAAAAAGTAAAAATAAGGATGAAAGATAAATAACCACTAGGGGAATAATTCCTCCTGATAAAAATGCTATACCTGATCCAAAGCCAAGAACCATACTTGCACGAAAAGGTCTTCTAAAATACAATGAAAAAGCGTATAAGCTCATTGTATAACCTAAGAGCATAGCTACTTCTGGCATTAAGCTATGAATATTTAATATAAGCCCAACTGACCCTATAAAAATTAAACCAGCTTGCCGACCAAAGCCTTGCCCCCATAATTCCCTTGTCATTAATCCAAGACTTATTAGTACTAAACTAACCCAAAAAATATTTGATAATCTAGCAGCATCATGTAGAGAAAGTATCGGTGAAAAAATTTTACCAAATGCTGCTGCAACATAAGAATACAAAGGAGGATTTGTTATTGTATTTTCGCTTGCTGCCATTGGAAGAATTATTAAATTATTTTGTAAGATATCTAAAATAATACTAATAGAAGTAGATTCTAATGGACGCCATGGTTCATGACCAATTAGCCCAGTAAAGAGAAAAATTATGGATAAGACAAAAAATAAATAAAATTTTGTTTTTTCTCCAAGTTTTTTTCTTGGAGTTGACATATTACCTTGCCAGTCATGTTCGAGATCAAATTTCATATTAACTTAATCATATACAAAAAAAGCAGCTTAGCTGCTTTTTTATTTTTTTAATATATAAATGAGGTAAATTTATATTCCATATTTTTTCTTAAATTTTTCAACCCTACCTGCTGTATCAAGAATTTTTTGTTTTCCAGTATAGAAAGGATGACAAAGGGAACAAACTTCGATAGTCATGTCTTCTCCTATAGTTGACTGTGTTTTAAACTTATTACCACAACTACAGGTTACATTAACTTCCGGATAATTAGGATGTGTATCTTTTTTCATATTAATTTGCATTCATTCAATTTTAAGAACTGAATTATCATTGATATTTCGTAAAAAATCAATGTTTTGTTTTACTTCCTCATACTATTAAAAAAATCATCATTATTTTTTGTTGATTTGACTTTGTCTAGGAGGAACTCCATTGCTTCTACATCCTCCATTGGATAAAGTAGTTTTCTTAAAACCCAAATTTTTTGTAGGATTTCTTGAGGAATTAATAATTCTTCTCTACGAGTACCTGATTTGTTAACATTAATTGCCGGATATGTTCTTTTTTCAGCCATTTTACGATCTAGATGTATTTCCATGTTCCCTGTTCCCTTAAATTCTTCATATATAACATCATCCATTCTAGATCCAGTATCAACTAATGCAGTAGCAATTATTGTTAAAGAGCCACCTTCTTCAATATTTCTAGCTGCACCAAAAAAACGTTTTGGTTTTTGAAGTGCGTTCGCATCAACACCACCAGTTAGAACTTTTCCTGATGAGGGTATTACTGTGTTGTAAGCTCTTGCAAGTCTTGTAATAGAATCAAGAAGGATTACAACATCTTTTTTATGTTCAATTAATCTTTTTGCTTTTTCAAGAACCATATCTGCTACTTGTACATGCCTCGTTGCTGGCTCATCAAAGGTTGATGCTACTACTTCGCCTTTAACAGATCTAGTCATTTCTGTTACTTCTTCGGGTCTTTCATCAATTAAAAGAACAATTAGAGAAACATCTGGATGATTTGAAGTTATTGCATGCGCAATATTTTGTAACATTACAGTTTTACCACTTTTTGGACTAGCAACTATCAGTCCACGTTGACCCTTACCTATAGGTGCTATCATGTCAATAACTCTGCTTGTATTATTTTCTTCACCTCCTGTATCTCTTTCAAGAGTAAGTGGTTCGGTTGGAAATAAAGGAGTAAGATTTTCGAATAGAATTTTGTTTTTTGTGTTTTCTGGAGCATCGTTATTAACTTTATCAACTTTAACTAATGCAAAATAGCGCTCACTATCTTTCGGTGTTCTAATTTCACCCTCAATAGTATCGCCGGTATGGAGATTAAAGCGTCTAATTTGAGATGGCGAAACATAGATATCATCTGTACCAGCTAAATATGAAGCTGCAGCTGATCTCAAAAATCCAAAACCATCTTGAAGTACTTCTAATGTTCCGTCACCAAATAAAGTATCACCATTCTTGGCTTTATTTTTTAGAATCGCAAATATGAGATCTTGTTTGCGCATTCTTCCTGTATTTTCAATTTTGTCTGCAATTGCTAAATCTACAATTTCAGCTACAGGTAAGTTTTTAAGATCAGATAAATGCATATTTTATAAGTTACTATCGATAAATGCTGTTAGTTGAGATTTTGATAAAGCACCGACTTTGGTAGCCTCTACATTACCATTTTTAAAAATCATTAGTGTTGGTATTCCACGAACACTATATTTTTGAGGAATTTTTTGATTTTCATCGATATTTAGTTTTGATATTTTTAATTTTCCAGCATATTCTTCTGAAATGGAATCAAGAATTGGAGCAATCATCTTACATGGACCACACCATTCTGCCCAATAATCTACTAATACTGGTAAATTTGACTGAAGTACTTCTTCTTCAAAGTTTTGATCAGTTACATGACAGATAGTATTGCTCATATTTTTTTGGTGCTTTATAAAATTTTATTTTAGATTTATGGTATTTGGTTTATTGGTGTCTAGCTTGAAATGAAATGATAATGCAAAAAAAAATTATAATCAATATTTATTTTTAACGTCTTGATCCAATTCAAACAATGGGACAACTAATTTTACGCCTTTTGATGATTTAGCAATTTGAATTGCTTCGTCTGCTTCTTTCTCATTAACTATACCAAGTAGGTAAATAACATCATTTTCTGTCATAATTTTTACATGCATAGGATGAACTTCATTCTTTAATTCTAGGAATAATCTTGTTTTAACATTGCTTGTTGTAATGGTATCTTTTGCCCTTTGTTTTAGTTTATTGGCTTTGCTAACCTCAGTTTTATTATGGACTGTTTTAACATTTTCTAATTTCGACAGTACATCAGTTATTTTATTTTTTACTTCTTTAGTCGGCACTTGACCTACTATAACAACAGCTTTATTGTAAACAATTATATTGAAATGACTTTTTTGTTTCTCATTATCAGTAATGGCTTGAATTGGACTCCATGCAGCAAGAAATATTTTGTTATCTATCACTTGGACTTCAGTTGTCCTTCTATCTGCAATCGATGCGGGAATGGCTATAATTGTTGAGGGTGCGCACCCTATTAATTGAGAGATAAATAAAATAAAAAGTATAAAAAGCTTGTATGATTTCATTAAGAATAATTATATAGCTAAATAATTTTTTTAGAAACTAAATTAAACAAATCTTAAATATTTTATTATGAAACCTTCTTTGTACCTTATTGCCTCACCGATTGGAAACCTTGAAGATATCTCTTTGCGAGCCATAGAGGTATTAAAAGAAGTTGATTTAATTGCTTGTGAGGATACTAGAACTACCAATAAACTCCTAGCTCATTACGGAATTAAGAAAAAATTAATATCTATACATCAACATAATGAAAAAAATAAGACCAAGCTCTTAATTGAAATGCTACTGAATGGGAAATTAATTGCCTATGTATCTGATGCAGGAACCCCTGCTATTAGTGACCCAGGTGCTTTTCTGGTAAATCAATCTTTAAAGTTAAATATTAAGGTTTCGCCAATACCTGGCCCATCTTCAATTGTCACAGCCTTTTCTGTATCAGGAATTGAGTCAACTCAGTTTCAATTTTATGGGTTCTTACCAAATACAACTGGCAAATCAAAGAAATTACTCCAAAATATATATAATCAAACACTACCTACAGTAATTTTTGAATCCCCTCATAGAGTATTAAGAACCTTACTTTTAGTAAAAAATATTTTTGGTTCTTCGCATAAAATATTTATTGCTAGAGAGCTTACTAAAATATATGAAACAATTTATAAAGACGAGGTTGCGTTTATAATAAAAAGATTAGAAACATACCCAGAGGAGCAAAAGGGTGAATTTGTAATTATTTTAACTCCTCCAATAAAAGAAATTGAAAATAATGAAACGATGCCTATAAATGAAGCATTAAAATTGATGATGAAAGAGTTGCCATTAAATCAATCTGTGAAACTTGTTTCTTCAATATTTAAAAGAAATAAAAAAGAAGTTTATAATCAAGCGTTGGAATTAAAAAATGAATGAATTAATTATAGTAAAACCTGATGATATGCACCTTCATCTTAGAGAGGGAGCTATCCTCAAGTATGCTTGCAAAGATACTGCAAAACAATTTGGTAGGGCAATTGTTATGCCAAATTTAAAAGTCCCAATTACAACTGTCAATCTAGCTGAAAAATATTACCAAGACATTAAAAAAGTAATAAGCAATTCTAATTTTGAACCATTAATGACTCTTTTCTTTAGCGGTTCATTAAATAATGATGAGATTAAAAAAGTAAGTGATTCTAAAGTTGTTCATGGTATAAAACTTTATCCATCAGGGGTTACAACGAACTCTGATAATGGAATTGACACAATTGAAAAGTGTTTTAATATTTTTGAATTGATGCAGGAACATGAAGTACCTTTATTAATTCATGGCGAGTCAAATGATAAAGCCGTAGATATTTTTGATAGAGAAAAAGTTTTTATTGATAAACATTTAAGTGAGATAAATAGTGAATTTCCAGATCTTAGAATTGTATTCGAACATATATCTACCAAGGATGCAGTGGATTTTGTTGTAGGAACAAATAATAAAATATGTGCAACGATTACACCACAACATCTACTTTTAGATAGAAATGATTTACTCTCTGATGGCATTAAACCACATCATTATTGTTTGCCTATACTTAAAAGGTCAGAAGATCGCTTAGCGATTATAGAGGCAGCTGTTTCAGGATCTCAAAAATTTTTCTTAGGCACTGATAGCGCACCTCATTTTAGACATCAAAAAGAAAGTAGTTGTGGATGTGCAGGAATTTATTCTGCAGCTTATGCGATGGAGTTATATACTTCAATTTTTGAATCAGAAAATGCATTAGATAAGCTTGAAAATTTTAGTAGTAAGTTTGGGGCTGATTTTTATAAATTACCTTATAGCAAGTCAAAAATAAAGCTAATAAAAAAAGAATTTAGAATACCAGCCAAAATTACTATTGAGAATGAAGAAATAATTCCTCTTTTTGCTGGTGAAACTTTATCATGGCAATTATCTGAAATTTAACTAAGAGTGATAAAATAACCACTTAAGTTGACTAGGCAGTCGCTATATAGATTTCTTAATAGATAACTATATAGAGGAAAGTCCGGGCTCCATAGAGCAGAGTGATGGCTAAC
>TARA_B110000008_G_scaffold38417_1_pt1 | contig 16085 bp, 19 predicted proteins | sample TARA_B110000008 | Tara Oceans TARA_B110000008 (sample SAMEA4396496) | marine metagenome | biome: Westerlies Biome; feature: [DCM] deep chlorophyll maximum layer (ENVO:01000326); material: water (ENVO:00002006), including particulate matter (ENVO:01000060) such as... | depth 40 m
CTGAAAAGTTTCTAAACGTTTAGAAACTCTTAGATGTGTAGCGATAAAGTTAGGCATAAGATACAAAGTATTTAAGTATTCTTTAAAATGTGTAGTATGTTCTTTGTGAGCCAGAAAAGCAATCAATGCGGTTTGCACGCTATTCAGAATATGTTGAAGAGCGCCGCGATTACAACCGGGGACATGCACAGTGCGTGTGAAACTATTCACGAAAACACGGGTGATCCTTTACAGAATCACGAATCTATCGGCGGCAATTGGTCTGTGGCTGCAGTGCTCCAAGCGTTGCAGTCAAAGGGATTGACGGTAACTCGCGCCGTATCAACGAAGAACGAGCGCGCGTGGACCGGCAAGTCTATGGAAGATTTATTGCAGGATGAGACTTTTCGGGGTTTTTTGGTACACCAACCGACGAGGCATCATTTCGCATGTATGAGACCAGAAAAAGTCGGCGACGAGCAGCAATTGTACTACGTGGATTCGCAGTCCGACGGACCCATTCGTATATCGACACGCTTGGCGTTACGCCGGTGTTTATCTCCGGCATATGCATGGGAGCCATACGTAGTGTGCGGCGATGAACTACCATATGTGGCACCAGATCCTAGCCCATTGGCGGTATACGATAATATACAGGAGAGCAATGTCGATCGCCCCAAGCCCCCGGAATCGTTTCTTCGCGAGTGGCGCGCGTTTACAAACCCGTAGATACGTATGTATAGTACACGTATAGAATAAGGAACGACGCTCCGACAATTTTCTTTTGATTTTGTTCTTCAAGATACCATGGTTTTTGTGGAGTTCTGCAGAGAGGACATGTTGGCCATATTCTATGGTACATTTGGAGCTCTTTCTTGGACCATTTTTTCCAACAAAAGTGGCAAATACAGTGATCGCATGTGAGTGTTACAATTTTCCGTCTATTACGATAACATATTGGGCATTCAAACATACATGTAATTTAATATTAGACGACTTAAATACTGGGCCCGGACACTTCTTTCCATATGGGAAAGTTAGATACGCCAAAACAGCGGCTTTTGAGAGCGTCCACTTTGGATTTCATGACTTCAAAGGGTACGTCTTTGTTTCTGAAATTTTCGAGAACTTCAACGCACAAGTTCCAAAAGGTCGCGTTGAAGGGTATGCGCCACATTCGCGTGAGGAGTGGCGTCCATACGACGAAAAGAGTTTCGTCAGCACCTTGTGCGGCCATTTCTTGGTGAATTTGAATCATATAGTATGGAGCTGCTGTCTTCCACTTTTTTTTGACAATGTCACGCATTTCTTCCCATGTTTTACCAACACCACCACCTGGGCATTTGATTTCGACATTCGCATGCCAATCGACGTCGCGCTTTGCTAAGCATTTACTGTTGAGGACTTGGTCTTTGGTTGCTGCCTTGTTGAGAACAATAATCGCTCCGTCCGGCGACGCTGCGTATACGTCATCGATAGGGATCTGTGGACATTCAAAGAAGTGTGCGTTGGGAATATTGTCTACGATGACGTTAACGGCAGTGTCTTCGTGTTTACTTCCCCATGCCATGCGACTTTTGGCAACGTCGTCAAAATCTTCGCGCGTATCGCCAAACCATTTCGACAGAATATCGTCCCAGTCGGATTCTTGCTTAAAGTTAAAGTACAAATCACTTGGTTTCGATCCCGTGATACGGCCGACACGACCGGCGAGCCACGCCTCGCTCCCCTGCTCCGGTGCATCGCCTAATCCCTGTTCCTTCAAAGAATATATGTTGCGCATAATCATATTTAAGTGTAAACTTTGACATTAAAAAATCTGTTAATATTGAATGCATAGTTCTTATTCGCTACATATTCCAGAATCACCAAAGCCTGTAGAACGACGGCGCAAGCGGAAAGCCGTGAATGTGATATCACAGCAATTTAATTCGTACAAGTATGTATGTATATCCTGTCGTGCTGCTGTATATTTTTGTCCTGGTCACGAGATTGTTTGTTCAAATTGCGCGTCTCGCACCGTAGAGAAGATTGCCGAGCATCCCGAGAAGCGTATAGTGTCCGCACGCTAATCTTGCAGTTTTTCTTGTAACTTTTGGTACATTTCCTTTACATATTGAGCCAGCACCGACATTTCTTCAGCAGACGGTAATGATATGGCGGAAACGTCTTGTGGTTTTGGTGGTAAAGACCGAGCAGCAACCCATCCGGAGGCGAGTCCCGCGATAAAGCGCAACATAAACTTTAGACAGAATACCCAAAGAAATAGTGTATTTTTTTTTTAGATATGGTTTGCGAGCCATTGAAACCCTAGTTTTGCCCTATCATTTTGCACAGCACAACATTCTACAATATGCCATTCCGAACTTTGAATTGCGTTCAATTGAAGAAGTTTCGTCAGTTCTGATTTACCAGCGGCGTTGGGAAGATCTTGTTTGTTTGCCAGCACCAAGAACGGCTTGCCAGCGAGATCTTTGTGCGATATCAACCCGTGAAGTTCGGTCCTAACCGTCTCAAATCGGTCACGATCACACGAATCGACCACAAATGCAATACCGTCCGTTTGGCCGAAATAATGAGGCCACAAGGCTCTGAATCTATCTTGACCCCCAATGTCCCACATTTTAATGTCCAATTTACCGACTTTTACGGATTCCACATTGAATCCTATTGTGGGAACCGTGTAGGGCATGGCCTCGCCAAGATGGAGCGCATACAACGTCGCTGTCTTGCCCGCGTTGTCTAGGCCTAATATAAGTACGCCTGTTTCTCTGTGAAACGATTCCCAAATCCACAAAGCGTGGTTATATGCCGACTGGACCTTGTCTTGTATTGCATTGCTGATATCCTGGCCCATATATATCCCATTAATAATGTATATATAGTCGAAACGGATCTTTGTAAAAACAGTTTTTGCGTTTTCCAACAGCAAAATGCACTATATAAGACCCTCGAATGCAAATCATCAAACATGTCTTACGAAGATTCCACCGCTCTTAGTTCTGTCGGATCCGGCGCACCAAACCACGCTCTTCAGCCCTTTTTTGGGTCTGTCGAGCCACAGTACCAAAAGATGCTGGCGGAGGATAAATTCGCACACGAGACCTACAACTTGCCCAAGGCATACGAGGGAAAGAACAAGCATCTCGAGACAGTGTTGGATTACTTGATTACCAAGGAGGATGATTGGTACACAAGTGACGTTTTACCGTGGGTTTTGACCGATGACCTGAGTGTAAAGTGGGATATCTTCCGTTTTAACAAAACACTGATGGACCTGCAGCCGCACCAAGGCGTACCTCGATATGTCACTGCTGAGAAGGAGAGCAGGTCGGATCGCCTTGTACGAAGGGGCCTGGCTTTCATTATTGAGCACGGTTTCTACAAAACTGATATGGGCAGACAGCATTACCTGATGAATCTGCGCCAGATCGTCGATTCCGTGAACGAGACAGCCTACCACGGTGTCATTCACGCCCTGCTTTCGAGCAAGAACCACTACAAAGAGTGGGAGCGCCAGCATGGCTCTACTGTGACTCGTCCAGGTCAGCTCTTGCGCCAGCAGCGGCGTCGTTGGGCCTGCATTCAAAAACAAGAACGTGGATTATATTTACTTGATGCCGAGCTCAAGGATCAGCTAAAGTACGAGGGAGTCTCGCCGAATATTTGGATCCTCCCATCAAAAATGTCCATTTACGTGACCATGGTACCCAGTGCGGAAGTTGAGTATTATCGCAAGGGGGGTGGATCGGCGGCGAATCTCGAGAAGGGTCCCGATAACCTCGTGACGTTCCGTGGCAGTAAGGTTTTCGAGAGCCGTCCGTTCGATATCGATTTCATCGGCGAGCCCCGCGATCTCCTTGTCAGGGAGCGCCAAATCGGATCGTACTATCTTTTCCCGAACGAGACGGAACAGCTGAAAGGAGACAAGCGCGACATTTTCATCTACTCGATGGACGACGATGACATGGTTCGCATGCGTTACGCAGAGTGCGAAAAGGAGGCCAAACTAAACGCCGCTGCAGCTGCGACTGCCAGTGGCAAAACGATCGATACATCGGGCAAGGGAACTGTCCTCCTCCTAAGACCGTTCGAGACGTACAATATGGCGTCGGCGATCCTTATGAAAGGAGGCTTAAGTACTGGAGCTACATATCACGGCCATCATGATTTTATGCTCACGGACGACGTTCTCTCCAAAGTGCATATTGGGCACTATACCTTCTACCACAAAAGTGTCGTGAAGGCGCCAAAGAATATGATTATTGCCGAAGACATTTTCGCTCATTCGTATGTGCACGGTGAGGGGGCCAATCTTTTCTCTGGCGAAGGAAGTAAAGCTTCGGGTGCGGTCAGTTTCAGCGACGAACTTTCGCAGGATACTTTCTCGCGAGACCTCATTCCCATCTGGATTCCGCAGGGGCGATACCCTAAGATCCAGAATCCTCTTGACATTACCGGGCACTACAACACACAGACGCTCGACGCGAACAACTCGACGCTCGACAATTCCGTGGAGCACTACCCGAATGCTGGCGCGTACGCGCAGGCACTTGGATTTGACAACCTTCAGAATTATGGTAGCAATGATCAGTTCTTGTCACCGATGCGTAATCTCAATACGGTCTGCTTCCAGGGACACCAGCTTTCGTACGACCCGAAAACTGAAAAGTTCTCCAAGATTACCATTAACACTGGTGCGTGGGGGCCCAACGTGTACCCCGGATGTCGTTCGGTGCGTAATGGCGAGAACGCGTTCCTCAAGGACATGGAGTACGAGAAGTACCGCCTCAAGGGTCAGATGGAGTAATTAGCGATAAAAAAAAAACAAAATAAATAAATAAATTCACGTAGATGTTGCTGTGTATTTGTGTAATGGTAGGCTCGCCATAGCTGGATATGTTTCTACGTCGGTGATGGTCATGGTATACTTTTGGATGAGCCGTATGTTACAGTCGTTTGAACCCGAAACGATTTGCGCGTCCTTTCGAACGGCTTCCTCTGGGTGAACCTCTCCCCCCTCTAGATATATATTTCGCGTACCCCGGATAGTACCATACCAACTTTTACAATCGTAATGGTACGTGTACACGTTCATACTGACGTCACATGTGAAGACTTTATAGTGGTGTACAGAACAAATACGTTCGGGAAACAAAAAAATGGACGTATTTACACGTGATTTGTTTCTTTAATGATGCAAGCAGGTCTTGTCTATATTGCTGGCAAGGCGGGCAAAATGGTTGTAAATTCAACAATTTCGCCAGTGGTAGCGTCTACGATATCCTTGGTATCATCTTTACGCAGTGTTGGTTCGACAGTCACCCTTCAGCAAGTGATTGACAAGCATGACATCACATGTACATTACAGACAGTCGAGGCAACTTGCAATGCCCTCGAACGTGACAAAGAACCGCTGAAGACGGCGTCAATGAACGTTGTAGAGGCCGTGCATCAGATACACCAGCTCTTGACGAGAATTGCAGACATTACGGCGTCGCATAATGCCGGCTATGTGTCCAGATGGCGTCAGCTGAACCTAGACGCAGAGATTGAGCATTTGGAACGGCTCGTCGCCGTCCTTCTGCATCGTTTTAAACTAATGTGTGAAATTCGAGCTGTTGTAGAATAGCCAATTCGGAAAAGCTTGCTCGAAATGGGCCAGTTGTTGTAGATTTGTATATTTTCGACGTGGCGACGAATTCCAGTACGCAACTTGGCGCGTGTCGTCATGCTTAGAAACGACAGGCACAACAACACATGGAATTTTTTCAGATGTCCACGAGGCGGCCGCGCCACACCAAATGACGTCTGGGCCCCAATTCGAGACGGTAGGTATGCCGTCCAAGTCTGTGAGGTATTTTTTGTCCAGTACGATGTTGAAAAACCACGATGCAAAGTCTCCGTCCATCATCACGAAGAATTGCTCCAGGAAATCAGAAGCTCGCGTTTCAACCGATTTGAACATGTTTGTGTACTTGCTTTTCCACAAAGCACCGTCCTGGAATTTAAACCACTGACGCTCGTCTATTTTATCATCTTTGATCTGCCTTAAAGGGCTCGAAATGATGGCGCCTAGACTTTTGTGGACAAACGTACGCCAGGGAAATCCGGCAATGTTCATGTCGGCATCTTTAATCACAACTCGCTCGTACTGGATCATGCGCGGAATCGCTGATTTGAGCACCTCGAACTTGTTGTATTGATCTTCTCGCACTAATATGACAAGCGTCAAACGAGGATGCTTTGGCCAACTGCGTTTCAACCACTCTGACATTTCATTGTTTCGAACAACAAGGGTTACATACCAATCGGCGTATATAGACGCAAAGTCCGCGTTCCATCTGTTAACTTCTTCTTTGAATATATGTTTGTTTTCAATGGTAGACGCCATCAAGATAAGAATTTGATCTCTTACGGTGGGCCATTTTTGGACGGTCGTCGGCTGTTCGCGTAGCAACGTCGTTTGAACAAAGAAACGTGTAGAAGTATAGGTCTGCCATTTTGTAAAGTCCGCGTCGGTATGCATTGACGAAAGAGCTTGCCGCCGAACAAAATAGACTGATTTCCCCACATGTTCGGGAAACCAGGTGATCCACGGATCTTCAAGATTTTCACAATGACTCGTAACGACGGGGTTGTCCGTCCACATTTGTAAAATATCCCAGTCCGACGGTGCCGTAGAGATAATCTTCTCCCATTCTTCAAAAAGTATGTCAGAGACGACGACGTCATCCCGAATAATCAACGCGATGTCTCCGTCAATGTTTGACTGTATAGGATGTCCCGCTCTCGCGTCGATATGTGACCATCTTTCAAACGCATAGTCTTCCATAAATTGAAAGCTTTCCTCCGATGAGATGAAAAAGACCGGCAATGTATTGACACGTTGTTGATAAAAAAACAGCCACACAGAACAATACATACAAAACGCGAAACAACCGCAGCATATGTACAGGAGGCGCTTGAGACGCTGTCTGTGTCTATATTTCATTCGTAATGTATTGTTCATCTTATAAATACCCATATGAAATGTATAAAAAATGGATTAAAATCCAGCAAGAACGCGTTCGCGATAAGCTCTGTACTTTGCAAAGAAAGTTTGCCAGCATATGGCAACGACGATGGCAGCACCGACTGTGCACAAAATCAATGAAAATATAGGATCCATTACAGGACCGCGCAGCATTTAAGTAGTAGTGTCGCATAAACTTTGCTATAAAGATTAGTGTAGCTGTACATCGAAAATTAATCTATAGCTTGTATATATCGTGTTCAAATGACTACCACAACCACATGCAAATCTTTGTCAAGACACTTACCGGCAAGACCATCACACTCGACGTCGAGCCGTCAGATACCATCGAAGCAGTCAAGGCGAAAATTCAAGACAAAGAGGGCATTCCGCCGGACCAGCAACGGCTTATATTTGCCGGAAAACAGCTGGAGGACGGCAGAACGCTGTCTGATTACAACATTCAGAAGGAAGCGACACTCCATCTCGTCTTGCGGCTCAGGGGAGGGGAAAATTAAATATAGAATGTAAATACGCTTAATTATCTATACTTTGTATTTACTATGGTGTGCACCATTTTGAGTTTCGGTTGAAACTGTACACCTCCGTCTTTCGAAACAACAAAGTGGGAAAGATAAAGAGGACGATGAAACAAATCTTCCGCGTGGATCAGAGGGGACATTGGTGCGGGGGCTATCCAGTGACGTTCCGTTTGTGTTCGTTGAGCCTTTCGATACAGTTTCAACAGTCTGGCTTTGGTCTGCCTGTTCCACAAAGGACTTCGCAGTACATTGGCCACCGATTTCAAATTGTTCAATTGATCCAGCGTCTTGGTTTCGACGAATCGTTCGGGTATGTTATTGGCCTTGCAAAAACTGGCCAACATGCTTCGACGTATCTTTATCGTGCCTAAATACTAGCTTTGATTACAAAAATCGTCAACGTCCGTTCTGGAGAATAACAATGTTTTTGCGAGATTCTGAGTAATTTTAGGATTATCCGCTGAATAAAACATGTACACGACGTGTATTTTTGTGGTCCAGGTTCTTTGAAGACATGCTCGCATGACGCGCAACATGAGATGTTTTCTATCTTCTTGATTTGGTTTATCCGTACCAACGGGCGCCTTATAATGGTGCGGATTGACCCTGACGACTACATACTGGGCACATACTTCAAATTCGTCATATATTTGGGATATGCGCCGCTCATCACAGTCGTAGTTTCCTCCAGAGCGCCGATGCTGGTATTCGTCAAGTTCCCATTGTAAATAGAACCCGTCCGACGCCCACATGCCGTCGGGCCTGTACATGTGACATACGTTCCCCATAACGCGATTGTCCGAGCAAATACGCCAGTCTGGACAAAAGTGCAAATCTAGAAACGCGGACCATTCGTGTTCAATACGTATATTTTTCCCAGTAATTTTCATAAAGCATTTCCTGCAGGCTCCTGTTTCAATGTTATTGCTCGTGACACAGGCCCTCAATCTGGAACATTTACAGCAGCATATAGGACACTCGATATCGCCAATATCGTGGACACCCTGCTCGTGTTTCACTTTGCTTTCTTTGCGAGTAAACGTGGCTTCACAGTGCTCGCACGAGAATGGTCTGGAACCAGAATGGCATTTGATATGCCGCCGAAGAGTGTCCGACCTATTGAATGCTTCGGGGCAATTGGGATGTGGACATTTGAATGTGTTCGCACTATTGTGTTTCGTACGGACATGTCTCAATAAATTGTCTTTTCGCGCGAATCTCTCAGAGCACATCGAACAACTGTGCCATTGCGTATTGTGCGTCCCACAATGACGCAACGTGTCATGTTTTCTGCTAGATCTATACGAACATTCTAGACAAGCAAATGGGTTTGGTCCAACAGACCATATAAAAGATCCGTTATCATACGAATACACTTGACCGTACTCGTACAAACGCCGTTTTGGCATTCATGATGGTAGACTGAATCATATACATCGAAATACATATAGGAAACATATGCTAATTATCTACAATGTGGAAGTCTCTGTCTGGCAACCACTTTGGTGCAAGAATAGTCCAAACATAGACGAGACAGACTGTCCACTGCGATGCGATCGTGACCCACATACGGACTTCGGAGCGCATGCCGGCGATTGTTCCCCAATTCGTTAGTAGCATGGACACGTAAACCGTGCCAATGGCAAAGACAACGTGGAAGAGGGAATTCGACTGAGATTTTCCGGTCGTGTAACAGGTCCATGCAAGTGACACGATCGTCACCATCGCGCCTACGACGAGTTGGGCGTCACTAGAGTCGTCGTCATTGCACGTGTCGGCAGATACTGCTGACCAGCACAAGTATGTGCAATACAATGCGACAATGCATGACGTCAGCAAAGAGTTTTCTGTGTCACTCGTGTTCAATTGCAACGCTGTGAACAACACTATTACTATCAGCGTAAGTGCTATAAACACGGTCTGGCGCTCGCAGTTTGCGTAGTGTACGAAAAAAATTACTAGCATGACAGCTATGGTCAGCGCAAGTAGCGCGCAAAGACCTAAAACGACGTTGAAAAGTCTCCTATTTACAAGGTTATTGTTCCACGTGTAAGCGAGGTCAATAAACGAAACAATTTGTGCGACGAGGAACAACGTTGAAATGATTCTGGCACACTGTATGTATCCGTATTGCCCTAACATGGGGACAAAGAAAAGGCCAACGACAAGCGCAACAAGACCTACGCATTTGACGAGCCATAGGCCATCATGAACAGTGTCCGAGAATCGACTTCCGATTGCAAGTATTGTGAACCAAATCGTCGTGCCGATGCATATTCTGTACGCAGCTTGTTCGCCCTTGCACGCGGAAACGTCGATGCCAGGAATATCCGTACATCCGATATTGTAAGAGTACAAATCGACGTTTGGAGCTCCCCAATGTTGCATAACAAATGCCAAAAGTGCCATCAAACAGAAAAGACAAAGATACGCCACGTTGGCGTGTATGCGCGAGGTCGGACAGAAACATTTACACGTACGATGTGTGCAGGAAAATACCTCAGATACGACACAGCATAGAAGACAGCCCATTCACGGTGATACATGAGCCGACTTGAGTATATATACCACCAGAGCGCCGACTTGAGAGAACGAAATCCCATGTGCGGTGAAAAATGCATTACTTAGGTTATCATCGTGAGACTTGTGTGATGATTCGTTTCATTGTGTCGTGTCTATTGATCTGCAGCGTTTTTGTGAACGGTTTCGAGTACAAAACAGGGAGCGAAAGATTGAATGCACAGACGTATGATACAGCAAGCCAGACGTTTGACGCACAAGAAAGCGAAGACACGGTAGACGTGTTGCACGGCGTATTCGCGCTCAACGACAACGAGAAATGGGAGTCTGACCCACTGCACTGTATCACATGCCTAGATTTCATGAACGGTCTGTTCGAAAGGGTTCGAGGTTCAGTGGACGAAGACTTTATTTCTGAGACCATGCACGATTATGGGTATCACTACGGGCCATTTTGGCACGTTGTTCAACATGTGGAACCTCTTCTGACGTCTTCCATATCATTTTCTAAGAAGACACCGCTTACGGCAAAAATTATGTGTCGCCGCCTAGAAAGAATAAGTCCCAAGATATGTGATTTCAGAAAAAGATTCAAGTATGCGGATATTTGAATGAGACACATCTAAAATCCCACGTGACAACATGTGGAAGGCCCGTCTTCCATTATACATTGTCGTTAAAAAAAAATCTAGGCGCGGTACTTTGGTCTGTAAAAAGGGTTCAAGGTGGCGGTTTCGTCCAGACGGCTGGAAAAAGACTGTCCCTGTGTGTCCGTTTCGAGACCGCTGGCATTATGACTTTCACACAACTATTGACCAATGGCCGCGTAAATTGGCCGTCATACTACGCAAAGACAATTTGAAACCGTTGCGCTACGAACAAGAAAGATATGGCGCGTGGAGAGGTGTGCGCACGTGCCGGACAATCTCGAAGAAAATGACCGTGTGGCAAGTTCGTGGTACGAACAAACTTTATGTGGGCCACATTGGCGTTTGGTACCTTGTCAATTCAACACTAGAGCCAATGAATCGGGTTCCCGATGAAAGAGGTTTTTTCATTGGTCGTGGCAAGTTATCGCCAAAAACATTTAAATGTCTAAAAATATGTGCAAGGGAGCAACCTCGACGAGTGAAGCTCCAAACATTAAAACCCTTCTTTCCAGTACCCGTTATTTAAAACTATAAATATATAACTTTATTACACATATGCAAGTATGGAATTGCACCTCCTCGTAGAAGATCAAAGCATGCCGGGTCCCCCGCCGGTGCCCAAGTATTGGGTCTTTTCGAACGATACGTTCGAGGATCCTGACCCACAAAACCTTTGCAGCGTCGTGTTCCAGAAACTGGAATCACACGGCGTTTTCATACAAAAGAAGAAAGACTGGCACTGGGAAGGTCAATACTGCGACGGACCTCATTATATCACCTTCGATATATATGTTTTTGCAAAGGATGGTGCGTATACCATGGACGTGAACCGTTTAAGCGGTGATCGGTGGTCGTGGTGGCGCCTCATGCTCAGGGTCAAAGGCAAAAAAGTACCGCCAATCGTAGATAGAACGTTCAGACCTCTAACAATGACGCATACGTCTGCTGCGGCGGCGCTGAAAAGAGGAGACGTCCATATGATCGGAACCGCCGTGGTTTGGATTGTCGGCGATGATCAAATGCCCGAATCCGTTCTCCAATTCCTAGATTGCAAGGAGTTGAACCTCGTTCGCGCCGCGATGCTGCGACTCACACATTGGAACAGGCGGCCAGATGACTGTACCAAGATTCAAAAATGGCGGGATATGCCAGACCAGTCTTTTTTGCACCGCGAAATCAAAAAGCACGCGGAAACCGTGCTAAACAAATACAGCCGCCTCTAATCCCGGTGCCCAAACAAATCGCAACTATATAAACACGCTTTAACACACTAGGAATGAAATTCATATATATTCTTTTTTACTTGGGATTGGCATCCGTGTCTGCCCAGAAAAAATTGGCAACTGTGTTGGCTTCTTCTGGAAATTTGAATTGCAACGAAAACGCAGAGCTCGATATTTGGATGGCCGGCGATTGCAATACGTCACAAATTTATCAATTGAACGGTTCGTCTTGGAAAACAGACGATTTGACAGTTCTTTCGGAATTGGACGTGCAAGGGAACATAAATGTAGACGGTGTTGCTTCGGTAAAATCTCTCAATCTTGGAAACGCAGTCGGTGCGTCGAACGGCGACTTAAAAATATCGGGGTCGCTCATACTCGACACTCAGTTTGGTGTGGTACCGTCCATCCAAATTAGGAACACGGCGGGCGAAATAAAGGCGACGTTCGGCATTCTTGGCATATGGGCAGACTCCATTTCTGCAACAGTGGGCATTCATTCACAGGGCATAGCATCTATTGAGGGCAAGTTGACGGTAAATTCTGGGGATTCTACGCTAGTCGGCCCAGTATACATACAGGGTGGCAAATGGGATCTTGCCGCCATCAATCCAACAGATCCGTCACAGAGCGGACTGTATGTGAATTGGATAGGGAATACGATGGTGACTCCAAACGTTCCCGGCGGTGCGGCTCAAACACTGACAAACATGACAGAACACACCGGGGAATTTTCGCAAGACCAGTTGAATCCGACGATATCTTTGTACACGACCCACGCCATTTACAGTGCCAACGTCGTTGCCGCTAGTGATAGGCGGATCAAAAAGGATATTGAACCACTACCAGACGATGCCGCGCTGACTATTCTTCGAAAGCTCGATCCCAAATACTACCACTACAAAGATACGATACAGAGAGGCCATCAGCGTACCATAGGATTTATCGCTCAGGATGTTCGCGAGGTCTTACCAGAAGCCGTTACGATCGTCAAAGATTTTATTCCAGGTGAAATGCGCATCGTTGATGTGACTTGGTCGGAAGACGGTAAGGTGATGCGGTTGCCCGAGGCCATTAGACCTGGTGTGTATCGTTTTTATGTATCGAACGAAGTGAATGGTTCAGACGAGACTGTGTACGAATGGGTGACTTACGACGGAGAAGTCTTCGAAACACCTAAAATGTTTGCAAATGTATTTCTGTACGGTAGGCAGGTGGGTGATTTCCATACCATCGACAAGCAAAAGATTTTTGCCGTGGCATATGCAGCTGCACAACAAATAGATAAGAATCAACAGGCGATGGCCGCCAAATTGGACGCGCTCGAAGAACGTGATCTGAGTAGAATAGCGCAACTCGAGGAAACGATCATTCGACACGGCGAACGCATTGCAGAATTGGAAAATGCGCTGGACGCTGCGTAATCCGCGTCTATTGTGAATTGATAACTATTTAAGAATGTTTTTTATTAATGAAATGAATATATTTTTTTTCGCATTCATCCTTTTATGGCCCCGTCTTATAGAATCCACAAATAAACCATTTAAATGGACAATGGACGGTTATTGCAGTGGCGATGACCAGGTCGAGAAAACTGTATCCGGTGGTTCGTGGCAGGCTCAACAAAGAGATTGCAACGAGAAATGTCTAAACGCCGGATACAATGGATTTACATTCGGATGGTCGGGGTGGAGATGTTTCTGCGAAAGAGGTGGGAAGTACAGTGGATTTGATAGCTACGGATTAGGGGGAGCGTGTGGGGATGGTGTGAAGGACATTTATGGGGGCATGAAAAACTACGGCTCCGGACTTGTTCAGGACGATAGTTACAGTAAATACCAGAGTTACTGTGGTGACGGTAATATTGATACTGGTTATCAGTGCGACGTTTGCCCAAGTGGTCAATACCGTTCCGGCGACTCGTTTCATCCACGCGCATGTAACGAATGTCCAAAAGGCAAATACCAACCTTCTGTCGGGAAAGCGGCATGTATAAAATGTCCACCAGGAAGAACGGCAAGTGGAAACGGCCAAACAGCGTGCGAAACATGCGAAGTTGGCCGATTTAATCCTCTGTACGGGCAAGACCAGTGCAATGACTGCTCAAACGGCCGTTACCAAAATCAGGTCGGTCAAGGGAATTGTGACGAGTGTCCTCCGGGCAAATACATAGAGTTTGAAAAATCCATTACGTGTAAGCTCTGTGATATCGGCAAGTACCAGGTCCAGTTTGGCCAGGCAGAGTGTAAAACATGCCCCGCTGGTCAGTATCAGAACTCCATTGGCCAATCAAAATGTTCCGGTCGTGGCGGAGAAGGGTTCAAAAAACTTGCGCGCGAGCTATCAAAAGTACAAAACGTATGCCGTGACGACAAGTCGTCGGCAGAGATATGGTTGTCGAACGCCATTCAAGTTGGGCAGTTGTATGGGCTAGCCTCGACGTCATTGCGTGCAGACAGGGTCGACGTAAGAGATGACATGACCTCGAAGACATTGAACGCGTTCACCGCCACAGGCGATGGTCTTCAGATTGACACTTCTGACGACGCCATAAACGGAACCGTTCCTTCCGGAAGTATTTACATGTCTGGGATCCGACAAGATCAAAGCGACTTGTTTGAAAGTGGTGTCGTAGACATATCGTTGGCGGATAACACGCAGAAAGGTATTGTTATAGAAACGGCTGGGGGTCTGGTCATTGGAAGTTCGGGATTGGAAACGTCTGTAACTGAAGCAACCGCCAAAACTCAGATCCTAGTGCGTAAAGACGACGGCGTGCCCGGTTCCGGAAGGATGCGTGTTGATGGAAAAATAAATGTGCTTGGTGCTGACTCAACGCTCGTGGGACCTGTTTACATTTTGGATGGGAAACGTCTGGACCCAGACACTGTAGAACAATTTGGATATTCTGTGTACACGACAGACAGCGAAGTTAAAAAGGTGTCTTTATCTACAACGCATACCATATTCACGCCGCAAATAGTTGCGGCGAGTGATAAAAGAATAAAAAAAGATATTGAGCCTGTGCCAGACAGCGAAGCCCTTGCTATTCTAAGAATGTTGGATGCGAAACGCTATCGTTACAGGGACATGTTGAAGAGGGGTCTGAACCACACAATAGGTTTTATTGCCCAAGACGTTTTCGAAACTATTCCAGAGGCAGTGACAAAGATGACCGACGCCATCCCAAATATAATGCAAGGTGTCCATGTAACTTGGTCCGACGACGGCACGCGCATGCATCTCGCCGAAAGTGTGGACCCCGGGCACATGTACAGATTCTACGTATCGGATAGCAAAGTCTCTGAGAAAATGTTCGAATGGTTTACCGTTGACGGAATCTCGTTCGAAACGCCCAAGAAATTCGAACGTGTGTTCCTGTACGGGGAAATAGTGAGTGATTTCCACACCATTGACAAACAGAAAATATTTGCGGTGGCTTACGCAGCATTGCAGGAACTAGACAAGCAAAATGAGCGGATTGGCCGCCGTGTACAAACTCTCGCGTACATAGACGGATTGCGGGCCATCGCGGACACGCAAGAGCAACAGATAAGTCGCCTTGAACAACTCATAACCCTATGATCCAATGTTCGGCACTGTATTCGAAAAGTTTTAGGCGTGGAAACGGAGTTCCACCACAAAAATGCATGGGGGTCACGGGGCCTTTCGCGAGACCCACAAGGTCTACGAGACCAAGAATAGCCAACACTAATCCCACACAATGCCCCTCACGGAAACTTATGTCGATATCTGTGCGCATAAGGAGCATTTCTGCGGCCCTGTCGGCAGCATCCCGCACGCGGTTATCAAATCCCATATCTCTTGCACACTGAAGTGGCCTACAGGCGACTCGCCCGTGCCGGTACAAGTATTGGTGTATAGGTTCATACACCCCGTTTGAGAACGCGTATACTTTATTTTCTTTTTTAACAACGACGGCGACGTGAGACCACGGTTCTTCGAGAAGGACGATTTGCATCTCGTTTGATGCGACGAGAAGCAAATCGCCGGATTGGAAAATGAGTTCTGGTTCTTCGTCCAGTAGGGATGTGTGCAAGGACGAGTCTGGCGAATATGCCGGCTGAGACCAAAAAAATCCCATACATGTTTATTTTAGTCTATTTTATATACGATATACCATAAAATGCAAAAA
>TARA_B110000008_G_scaffold160491_1_pt1 | contig 16084 bp, 14 predicted proteins | sample TARA_B110000008 | Tara Oceans TARA_B110000008 (sample SAMEA4396496) | marine metagenome | biome: Westerlies Biome; feature: [DCM] deep chlorophyll maximum layer (ENVO:01000326); material: water (ENVO:00002006), including particulate matter (ENVO:01000060) such as... | depth 40 m
GGGTTAGGTTTGAGAAAGGTTATGTTATTTCTGTTCGGAAAAATCACAGGTGTGATTGATTCTATCAATCAGAAATTCATTTCCCTGTTTACGAAAATAGATACGTTTTCAAATAAAAAAATCTATTTTTGTCTCTTCTTAATGGCCTTCATTTTTGCATCCCCGATGATTCTGGCATATGAATTAGAAGATAATTCTACGCGATTTGAACATAAAGACTTGCATATTTTTCAAGATCGGGCCGACACCATATTGGAAGGTGATCTTCTTTATCGCGATACGGAACACGTGACACTATCGCCCCCGTTAATCAACTACCTTTTCGTACCAGCAGTGTTACTAGGTGATACTCCGCTGATTTGGACCCTGTGGTTTACTGTGTTCGTGTTCACATCCGCCGTTCTTTTGTACAACATTCTAGCCTCATCTTTTGAAAAACGATTTGCGTTTGCAGGTTCTGTGTTTTATTTGGCGTCACCGTTCTCACAATACACGACAGTTATGATGATGCAGGATGATGCAATTATTGTCACTTTTCTCCTGCTCGCATTTTTGTTTATCCTAAGAAAAAGTTGGTACAAGGCATCTGTAGTTTTCGGACTGGGAGCGATGACGAAGTTGTTTCCAGCTCTTTGCGCTCCACTCGCAACAATCGGTCCCCGGATTTGGAAAAAAAGGTTCATAGCAATCTCAATTGGGCTAGGGATTGGGGCGTTGGTTACGTTACCATTTTTATTATATGCACCCGATGAATTTTTGCAATTCTTGAACTTTTATCTCACTGGCCAACAACCCGCTTCTGGCGGCCAATTATCAGAAGTTGTTTCAGAAATTGACCAACGTGGGATGTCTTTCTGGCGATATTTAGGGGAGAGTGTTGTCTTTGTTCCAAGTTCGGTGCTTCACAGCGTATTCATTCTTGCAATCGTATTGACGTGGGGCGCAGCACTAGTCGGAAAGATTGAGATTCTACCCGCATTTACCCTCTGTATACTTTGGATTTTCATATTCTATTCTAAGATTCATTATGGATATCATTTGATGATTTTTTCCTTGTTGATTCCTTGGGCACTTCCCGATCCCAAGCGACTCGCTGGGCTTGGCGGGATTGGCTTCTTTCTAATATTGATTCACAGGATGTGGAGGGATAATTCGATGCTTGAAAATAATCTTATTCAATTAGCATTTGCTACGCTAATGTGGCTATATTGGATCTATTGGGCAAACCTGATAATCAAGAATCGAAACAACGACTTCTCTGAAAGAAAGGATTGTTCTCAAACAACAATCCTCGTTGTATCATGGTTCACAGTATTTTGTATCGTCTACTATCTGCAAAGTATGGTTCGAATTATGCTTCGCTGATTTACAGAATCTGTAACTCATTGCTCAGTGTGTCGTTTGCGCAGAATATAAGCCATCAACAACAACCTCCAGGTTCTGTTGCCCAAGAATTTCGATAATTTCGACCAAAGACCCAGATTCTAGGAGGCGGCGTTCACAAGTTCGAATCCTGCCCTCTGCACCATAATTTCTAAAAAATAACGTAACTGCTTGCCATTTTGCAATTGCAATTTTCTTCTATAGTTAGTGGACTATACTCCCATGGAATGTGTTAGTAAAAAACGCAACCGAACTGAAGACTATCGAACTCTCAATTGGAGAGATCAATGAAATCGAATGTGCAATCCAAGATGCGCTATGCTCCGCCGAGGCCATCCAGGCTATTGCCAAGGATTCATACAAGCATCAAAATGGCTTCCTCAAGTTAACGCTTAAGGCGAAGGACGGGGAGAAGTTCCGCTTACATGTGTACAAGGTTGGAGCAACCGCCGACGAGAATATCCACAACCACCGTTGGAGCTTTAATTCCAAAATTTTATGTGGTGCGTTACCAATGTACTTGTACCAAGTAGTTGAAGGAAATTCACATCGATTACACATTTATGAGCGCCTTGATGGCCCGTATACTGTAACATTTAATCGAATGGTGGGAGTCATTGAATCCCCGCTAACACACATCAGGGCGGGCCGACAATATGTGATGGAAAAAAACCTTCACCATAAGATTGCTCCAGTCAGAGAATTAACAATCTCCTATATGACTACACACAAAACAGATCAACAAACTTGTGATTTAATCAATGTCGTCGACAAGAGTTCTAAGGGTGAAGAAGTGAAGGAACCACCTCTTTCCGTTAAACAAGTCATCGATGCTTTGCAACTCATTCTAACAAAAGTCGTTCAACTTAAGGGGTGGATTTGATGTTTTGTTCAGTATGTGGAGCACTAGGATATTTTCTCCCTAATGGAAGCCTCAAGTGTGATCGATGTAATCACATTGACAATGAAACGAAGAAAATAGAGTTGATAACTGGAGAATGCGTTAGTCTTTCCGAGTTGAAAACCTCCACTGGAGAACCTGAAAAGAGAACTTATGATGTCATTATGAAGCTAAAGTTACCAACGACTGATGCTTACTTTTGCCCTGAATGTCACGGTAACGAGTCTACGTGTGAATTACGACAAATGGACCAAACCGACGAACCTGAAGTTGCATTTCTTGAATGTCAAATCTGTGGTCACGGGTGGCGAGAAGGATGATGTCGAACTTCATTGTTGAAGTCGTCGGTTTCACAGCAGGCATCTTGGGGTTGATTGCATGGATTCCACAAATCATTCGCGTGTGGTACAAAGGCGAGCATGAAGGGATATCATTGCTTACACTCGCATCCATTTTGACGACCCTGGCCTTATGGGTCGTGTATGGTCTCCTCATTGATTCTCTATCACTCATAATTTCAAACGCAGCAGCATTCGGCCTCATTGGATTGGTATTCATTGGCGTTGTTCGATTGAGATACTTCAGTACAAAGGAAAATGCAGAACTGAAATCCAAACTGCATCCGATCCCAACGGAGGGGTTTGTATGATTCCATTCGAATCGATGGGTGGGGCGCTTGAAACGCTCATTGTTGTATTCCTTTGTCTAGTCGTTGCAAATACAATACTTGCCGGGGTAATTATCTATATCTTCGCCATCATTGAGTTGGTGGATTCCATCAAGTACAATCGACGAATTGGTCGTGTCGTACGTCAACATTTTGAGCGCACCAAAGATGTTCGTTATCAAACCTCAATCTCGAGAGGAACAGCCCTCACAGAGGAGGTGTCGGAATGATATACGATGCTCCATTCTTACTTGCTTTCTCAATACTATTGATTCCACTGTCACCCTTTTTGGCAATCATGGAACGCCTATTGATTGCACTTGGAGCAATTGGGATGGTTTTCGCTCTCGGAATCATCATCCTAAGTTCTCCACTCATCTTCTTGGGAGGGGTTGTCCTGATTCTAGCAGGTACTGCTACGACATCAACAGGAATCTACTTCATTGCATTCAGCATCGTTTCTCCATTGATTTTGACACCACTCTTGTCTGCAGTCAACGATCCCGATATTTCTGAGACGCCAGGATTGTTATTCGTCATAAACATCCTAGTTGTGTTAGCTTTCTACACATTCGTTGGTTCATCAAGCCCAATCTTCCTGCCATTATTGATTGCGTGTGTTGCCCTTGTCATCGGTGACTCAATGAACGGCCAAACACTATACTGAATCTCATTGAAGCATGAGTCGAGGTATATGTGTTACGATTCGTCCTTCATGTTCCCAGAATCTGTCACCATGTGGGTTCTCGAAGTCTTTCAACATCGCATGAACAAACTCGTGATGAATCGTGCGAATACATTCGTATGGATCTTCGAAAACGAGACGCCGTTGAATGAGGATACGATGAATACCATGACGTTCGCTGTGCTTTACAGCGTTTCCACGTTTAGGATTTGAAAGGCTGCAAAGCCCCATGAGTCTGGAAGGCGATCGGCGTTTCTCACGAAGAAAGCCAACGGTGATGTGAGCGAACGCTTCATGATCGAAGTTGAGTTCTGGATGAAGTTGTGGAAGAAGTTCCCACACGCGTTGTGTGAGTTGGAGAAGGCGGATCCGCTCTGAATACGTTCCAATGATACGCGGCGAATCCTTTCGTACTCGATTTCTTGATTGTTTGTTCATAATGAAGACCCTTCTGTTTTGATAGATGAGGAGTGAATAGTAGGAGAGAGGAAAGACGGCCTCTGTATCTCCTGGCGCCCGTCCGCGCCTATTCTTAAATCCGAGCAGTGCTGGTTTTGCTACCTGGTTAGCCAGATACTCGGGCCGGATTGTAGCTTCCATTCCGGCAAAATAAATCCAGAAGCCTCGTGGGCTCCCGGACAAAGCCCCCTTGCGGGGGTACTCATGCACAGGTGGTGCAAACAAACTGACAATAATCTCGTATATGCCGGCTTATTTTGCAATTGCAAAATTAGACCCTATCTACTTTCACCAACCATATCCAATACATGCAAAAGCATACATTACAAGCGAAACAGAAGAACGGTGGGCTTACCCAGCCAATTGTGTTCTTCATCGACATCGATGGAACACTAACTGATGGAAACCAACGTGAGAAAATAATGGAAGAGCGAGGGTTCGTCATTGGAGAATACGGTGATCCAAAGAGAACCTATCCAATGGGGAAACAGCAATTCCTTGAAGCGTTTTGTAATCCAGAGTTGTTTCACACCGACGTTACAATGGAGAACGCAATCGAAATGATTGATGCGATAAAACGTGCTCACGGAGTTACAAGAAATATCTACGTGTTTTATGTTACGGCTCGAGATAGCAAGCATCACCACGAAACCGAGCAAGATCTTCGTCGTCGTGGCTTATGGATTAGTTGCGCCCGCCTTGTATGCAAACCGCATTCTGAAGCGCCGAAGACTATTGAATACAAGACATCGGCCTTTGCTACTATTGTTAATGCGCTATACCCAAGCAGTATCATTGTCATTGACAACTCCACACACATCCTGGAAGGCGCAGTAAAATGCTTCAGAGGCTCAACTTACGGAACTGTCGTCAATACGTTTGAGACCTGCACCGATGCTTTGAATTGGTGGAAGTTATACGTTAAACATCAAATGGGGTATTAATGATGGGCGCATACAGTTTTAGAACCCATATGCCCATGGCATTGCACCCGAACTCATATCTTGATGTCATTTATGAACAAAATCAATTGGAAGCTCGAATCGGACAAACCACCATCTTCGACTGCGTATTTGAGAATGAAGTGGCAAGTAAAGGAATTGGAAGCATCCCGCTGTTCGCTTCCAGAAATGGTGAACCCAGATCTAACTCGAATGGGAGACTCCTACGCCATCCAATCCGATGGAAAAAACCGGAGCACAAAGTCGTACTAAATCGAAACACAACGTATTGGGTCAGCCAGAAGCAGAAAAAAGAAAGTCATGGGATGGGCGGAATTGTCCGATACAAGCAGCCAAAAAGAGGGGTAGCAGCACAAATGTTTGACTACAACAAACAACTATTTCTCATGAAAAGAGCAAGCGAAAGAGACCATCCACATGGCTTCGAATTCCAAAAGCAGTATGAATTGGCAATCAATAATCTAAAGTCAGAGGTTATTGGGGGGGATGAATCTAGTGCGAATAATGATCAAGGCGATGTCCCATTTCCAATCCTCAGATTCTTTGAAGCAACGCCTGATTTGACTGATTTAGTAAACGATGACGATGGGTTTAGCTCATATTTTCACATCAAGGATTCGGCAAATAATCGTGCTAATTGGACGAAGGGCTGGTACAATATAGCCCTCGATCAATCATTCATGCGTAAACTGAAGAAAAGTCAGGGCGTTGACCCAGCCACCGAGCCAGATGGTGTTCGAGAGGAATTAGAATCTTTAGTCGCATTGAAGTCGATTTCGCAAAAGAGAAAATATCCATTCAATGGAAGTGCATTATTGAACCATCATCGCTTTGCATACTATCGTATGCTTACTGACGGATGTGAAACGTGTGGAAAAGACCCTGGAGAGCCATGCAGTGTAGAAAACTTGAGCGAAACGAAAACTGTCGTTCCAAATGATAAAATTACATACAACGGCATCGGTCTCAGTAGATTGTACACAGCAGGTGGCAAAGGGATTGAGGACAAAAATAACAGAAAAAAAGAACTCAAAGAGTTCCTCACACACTACTACACGTACGGAAACATCTACAACAAACCTGATTGGGAAGGTGATGGTATTGTAACCCAAAAGCAAGCAGATACACTCTGGGAAGCGTGGGATAATGAACACAGACAACACGCACTAAATGTGATAAGTATGAGAGGCTCACACAGAATGCCTTTTTCATGCGAACAACGGCTGAATTACTCAGAATATGAAGTACCCACTTCATTTGCAACGATTTCGAAAGCAGGGATGTTTCCACTGACGCTTCGCTCGGATGGTTCAACCCCAAACGAAGGAGTTCCAAACAGATTCTTCGGAGGAACTCATCCTCCTTCCTTGACTGTGCAGAATCTTTGGATTGATCTCATGAAACGCGTCCTTGCCATGAAATTGCGTGAAATAGATAAGAAGGGTAAGAAGAAACAACAGGATCGCTTTGGAATCGCAGGTGAACGACACGATAATCAAGATACGCTTCTGTGGGATATAATGGATGATGACTCAATTAGAACCATTTGGCTCGATGCCCCCCATGGTTCAGACGGAAGAGAGTTGCCTATTTTGCAATGCAATGATTCATCCCTTAGCAGAAGCAACACGACAGAATGTTGGCTTTGGCATGATGAAAGAGATTGGGATAATCAAAAGGGAAAACTACCAATTGTTTCAATGAACACAAGCATACAAGAGTTGGAGGATTTGTTTAAACAAAAAGAAGCACTGCCTGGTGTTGTTGTCTCGATCGATCAATGGCTCATTGATGGCGATAATGAGCCATATCAATACGCAAACATCGACACAGAATACGGCATCAATTCCCAAAGATTCGCACCTGAGGAACAAGCTGGAGCGAGATCATTTGCAACGTTTCTCAAACGTGTTATCGATACGTCAAGCTTTGGTATTCTTTCCAACGAAGTACGTCATACCAGAAGAGCATATGGTGTTTTATTGAACCCCCACTTCGAAGGAAACAAGGAGTGATTGAATGACGCTTAGTTTGATCGAAATTATCGGCCAAATTAAGCGTTGGACGGTTGATGATGTTCGTCGTATCTGGCATCATAAGAAGTGGTCTGGGAAAGATGAAGCCCTTTTTTCAAAAGGCATAAACCCAATCAAATTCGAAGAAGCAAAGGCCGAAGGACTCGATTCATTTGACGACTTGAGGACTTATTTTCTGAATTTGTTAAACGATCAAACTAATTCATTTAATTCTGCAATAGATCGATCTCATCTACGCATTGCAAAAGCATTCTTATTGATCGACAACAATAAACGATTGAATGATTTTTTGAGTGAAGATCAAGATATTGAAACAAGTATCCTTAATTCTCAAGTTTTTGATATTAATGATTATCAGGAAGCCATGAGGGATCAATTAGACGAGTTGGATATTGGGAGAAGTGAGGGGGATATCTCAAAGACTCAATTATGCTATGCTTCAGAACTTTTATTGGATAAGGAAGCCGATAACCCGAAAATTCAGAAGATTACATGGAAAGGTGTAAAATCAGAGTGGGGGCCGAAAATCGTAGTTGGCAATATCGGGGAATTAACCCAAAAATATGCCTATATTTACAATCGAGGTAATAGTAAGGAAGACGATAATGATCGGATCGAGAAATACAACATTGCTGCGAAATTGGGGCACACATCACAATATACATCAGAATACAAAGAAGCAGACGTTAACCCCGAATATCAAAATATTATGATATTAGAAATTCAAGAAACTGAAGGATGCAGAACTCTTGATGTCAGTTTTGCAGAACTCTTGGAGCAAGAAAGTTTGCCTAAAAAAGCGATTGACAGATTATTTACAAATCTGGCGGAAGTCTACTTGAGGAAATTAGATCGTGCATCATATAATATGAAATCATCTAATTTGAAATCAACACTCCCCCGATTAATTACAGTTGAACATAGATGCTTTGAAGGTTTAATTGCAAAGAAACATGAATGGAAAGCTTTGCGTGCTAAAGTGAAACCTATACAAAAAGGCGATGCCGACGAATATTATGTCATTCATGCAGATGAATGGGGCGGTAATTTCCTTGTAAATTCTAAAGATGATGACGTTTTTATTATTGACTTCGAAGACGCACTCATCGCGAAGATTGTTGATGACGCCCCTCTAAAAATACAGACGGTTGGTGGAGACTTATCGTCACGTATTTTCAGTGTGAAAAAGAGTCCAAAACCTATTATGGATGACGGGGGGTTAAATCTCCTAGCGTCAATTGGCCGCTTGCTTACCGCAATTATCCAGTATCCAAGAGAGGATTTGCCTTCAGATTGGATTGAGGAGATCGTCAAAATATACCTCGAGGCATTTAACAAAGAGTTGGTGTCAAAGTCGAATGGAAAGAAGTGGAAAGAACACTGGGATGATTCCTTCAAAATTCAAATTCTAGTTTATGCATGGGATTGGGCCTTGTATTGGAAAGAGAAAAACACTGAGGAAAATCCGTTCTTTGAGAATAAGCAGTTCGATGAATTTGTTCGAGTTGTAACGGAATTACTTTGTCCAGAGCCGAATTCAAAAAAGATAGTTGATGAAGAAGGGAAAGACCCTCCCACGCCAGAAGAAAGTGTCATGAAATATCCTGAAGATGGGGATTCTGAGGCAAAGCAGTTGTTTCAGAAATCCATGGATTTTGCAAACCAAGAGAAATTTGATGAAGCGTTGAATATGTGCCTTAGTGCTCATTCTGTTATTGAAAAAACAGGAACTAAAACAGAAAAAGTGCTTCTTTGTTATTGGGTTGGTCGTCTTCTTATAGCAACTAATCCGGAGCGCAATGAGGTCGGCCTCGAGTGGTGTAGCAGGTCGATTCAATATCTCGCTGACAACAATGGAGAAATCCCATACAATTCTCTAAATGAACGACAGCAGAATCTTTTGATGGAAAACTGGACTTTCACATCTTGGCTATATCGAACAAAGAAAGAGTACGATATTGCAGAAAAATATCTCAAAAAGGCTCTCTCTTTCTACCATGATGGAGAAGAAGAGTTCAACATATCCCTTGTTGAGAAATTTCCCTCAAACGACACTACAGAAAATATCCTTTTCCAATATTCCAAGTTCCTCAGAGAATGGGCATGGTTATGTTTTGAAAGAGAGGATTACATAGAATCTTCAAGATTTTTCGATATGCTGTGGCATAAAGAAATGGTTGATGGTGACGATGATAAAATGGACAACTATCGAATGTGTGCAGCGATAGCATACTCTTACAGTGGTAAACATAAGATTGCAGAGAGGCTTGAACTCGAATGTCTGGACTACAGAAAAAGGATATTGTCACAACTTTCAGACGGCGATGCCCGAGAGGTTTCTAAGGCGCTACGTAATCTTGGATTAAATGCTAATGCCGCTAAGGATTTTAAGAGGGGCAAAGAATACTTGGATCGATGCATTAAATCAATAAACGAAACAGATGAAAGGTGGGTTTCTAGTGATGAGAAGGAGAAATGGGTAGGTTTCATAAAAGAAAATATCCAAGATATTTCAACGAATAGCATCCCTAAATTTATCGATTCTCAATACAATCTGTTTACTGAGCATGAATATATTGAACCATATGCCGGCGTGATCACAGACAAATCATTTCAAATACATGTAAAAAACATGCGGAGAAAGACTAATTCTGCTTCTAAGGTTGAATATTGCGAAGAGTTCATTTATTCAGAAAGTGAAAACAATGAGGAAAAGGAATTCTTCTCTCTTTTGTTCATTATTACATTTGGTAGGCATAAGAACGTACAACATCATTATCAGAGACTGCAACTTCTTGGGGAAGAACTTTCTTCAAAGTCGGGAGACATCGGCTATCTCTACTCTAGTAAATTAGCTGTTTTTTATATCTCTTCTCTACAACAAGAATCTCAATCACTATCTTCTGAATTAGTCAACATTTCGCCAGAATATCCAAACATGTTTCTTGCTAGTAGGATGTATCTCGTATCTTATGAGATGTCGAAAGGAATGTACCAAACTGCCCTCGATTTTATTGAAGTAGTAGAACGTTCGCTTCCAAAAAACGATCGTAATAGAGGGAAATTATGGCTATTACTAAATCAGAAGGGCATAATATACTACGCCCTTAATAAAAAAAACGAATCGGGAATAATTGTTCAAAAATTAAAGGATTTCTTTGATGAAATGAAAAATATGCGATGGGATCTTAATCATTTATTCTGTCATTCTTATCCATTTATGATACTGTTAGCAGAAAATGGCGAACATACTACTTTGAATATGATGGTCTCAATATTCAATAGAATCGATAATAAGGATGAATTAGAAGACGATAATCTCGCTATGTTAGAAAATTTAAACGGCCTAATGCATGGAAACGAAAATCCCCAATTGGCGTATGAATTTTTCATGAGATCAAGAGATCTTGCTATTGAACCTGCGATAAAAGCCACTGCGTTATGTAATCTAGGCAAATACTTCATCAACGAGAAGGATTGTATAAACGCACTTTCAAATTTTGAACAAGCACTTGAACTTGAATCAAGAGAAGAAGAATTTTGGGATTTATATCACCACATCGCCGGTTGCTACAAAAGCGAAAAGAACTTCAAAAATTCGGTTAAATTTTACAACAAAAGTGCGTCAATAAATAAGAAATTATACTTACTGAATGAGGTGCTAGAACACCACTTTAAATTCCTTGAGTCCTCTTTTCATAGCACAATTGTCAGTTGGGACAATCTGAGTGAATTGCATCTACATGAAGTTCATCTTCTTTTTGATTCTTTGGTTAGGGAGGGCCTTAGAGAATTAAGAACGTCGACGACAGTTAATTCTGAGACTATTGATGCTTACAAGGAACTGTTGCAAAAAATATGTACCTTAGGCAAAGGAATTGAAGAGGTTCACTACTCAAATCAGTCCTCAAAAGTGGACAGATTATGGAGGAAAAAAAAGGAACGGTTTAGTGTTCAGCAATCAAACGAAGTTATCAGAGCGGAGTTCAAGCAAGCACTCGAAATAGCGGAACTTGAACGCCAAAGCGGTTCTTGGTCAAAATCGATTGAACGATTAAAATTGGTAGTACACGCTTCTAAAGAAGCAAAGGAATACCTATTCTGTGCTGATGCACTAAACGATCTTGGTACTTGTTACTTTGAACAAGAACGGTTTGATAAAGCCAAAGAGTACTACGAAGAAGCGATGGACTTGTATTGTCAAATTGAAGATAAAGAAGGCGAGGTTGATTCATTGATGAATCTCGCTTTAATTGCCAATGAACGAAAACGATTTTTAGATGCGGAAGCAAAGTTCGACAAATGCCTGGATATCTACACCGCATTAGGACAAGAAGTTGGCGTTGCAGATGTACACATCAACCGCGCAGATATCCGGATCGAGCAAGAACATTATCCCGAAGCAAGAGAGAATATACAAATTGCACTTGGCATTTTCAAGGCGCTTAACGATAAAAAGTGGTATCTTAAATGGGCTACTGCGCTGAATGTGAGTGCAGATTTATACCGGAAATTGGATTGTTTTGATGAAGCAATTAACGAACTTGAGCAAGCTAAATCCCTGTCTGAAGAGATCAACGATATCAAAGGCCTGTCTGACCTATACAACAACTTTGGTATTGCACATATGCAATACGGAAAATTACTATCCTTTGATGGCGCTCCCGAAGCAGTCAAACAAGTCAAGAAAGCAGAAAAATACTTCAGAAAACATCTGGAAACAATTGCTGAAATAGAAGAACGACCGAATAAATGGTTCGAAGATAATGGATTTTACACAGACTCAAAAATCTGGTCACAGTTCCCGCCAAACGATAGTCCTGATTGGAAGTAATTATCGTGGGGATTTCGTTCTGTGGCGAGTAGACTTCGTGCGCTCCATCTGTGAAAAATTACATTTACAGCATTCATCGCAGCAGTTACATTCGTCGCATGATGCTTCATTATCGCATTCTTCACATTCTGGCATGGTAATGAACCATTGGTGAGATGGCATTATCTTTACCCTAAACAAAAAGAGCGATGGGTGGAAGAAGACCCGCAAGAATTGTAGCTATTGAACGAACAAGCGCTGCAGTTCTGAGTTCCTTTAGGTTGGCGTATTCACCTGCTGATGAACGTTGTTGTAATAGGTACAAGCAAGCTCCAGCTTCACACGGTGCTGCGAGGACATAAGTCTTGGCAACTTCCTGAAGGAACTGCTCGTACTTCGCATTCAGGAAGTAGGCTTTCGCTGGAGCAAACCGAATCAGATACCAGCCGAAGAACGGTACAAGTATCAGAATCTCTGTCAACAGGAATGTCACAAAGTGGACCGTGAAGAGGACCTCAAGGTCGTTTGACATACGTCATCACGCCAAATCCTTGACGTGTACTGCTCGTCGGTCAGTAAGAACACCTTTGACCTGGCTGTGCATCAACGTGAACTGATAGAAAGGGCTGCTGAGGACAATGTCTTCGAGCATCTCGATCATCTTGCGACGTTGGAAGTTGCCAAGCGATTCGAGTCTGGCATCCATGATGTGACGTACTTCTTCAGCGTAGACCTCATCACTTGGCAACCAGGTGATATCGCTCGTATCGAGTTTTATCTGCTCCTGCTTGTCTGGAAGTGTTTGGGTCTTTGTCATGCTTCGGCCCCAACTACTCTGGCTAAAGGCTTCCTTCCAACCTTCACGGTCGAAAGCAACCGTTTGATGGTCGCTGAGGTATGGGTGATTGTCGATTTCACATATGCGCGTCAGTCGAGGCATTGTGTGCGCAACTACGTCAGAGCGAATGCCATGAACCATGTCGAGTTCGTTGATGAGCGGGTTGGATTGGCCTGCAATCCAGGCTTTCACGCACCAGAGGTCGTGGGCATGATTGAGGGCATCTTCCGCCTTCTCTCGTATCGCTTTCTTGAGAGCGTATCCAGCAGCTACGATGGTATCGTCTGCTACTGGTTCCCACTGCTCAAACTGTGCAAGTAGATCGAGATTCTTAGCAAGCCATGCTTCCCACATTGTAAGGTTCTGGCTTACTGTGGCAAGGTATGTAGCTTCTACTTCAGAGACGGTCTTGATCTGTTCTACAGGAGGTTCAATGTACTCGAACTCGTCGATTTCGTCGTATGCTTCTTCCATTGAATCACCTCAAACGTTCCTTGGACCGTTGCCCCATGCGTCCTTGCGTTCTGGTTGCCAGCCCTTCTGGTAAGCACGCTTGACAAGCGTCTTGAGAATAGCAGCCCATTTCTTGAAAAATGGGATTCCACGGTGTCGGGGAGATTCGAGAGAGTTGATCTCAGCATGCCATATCTTGTTCTCTAGCATCTTGGTTCGTCCACGCTTATTATCGCGCTTTTCCTGAATGGAGATTCCTGTTAGGATGCGTTCAAAGAACTCTGGGGTGTCGGCTGTAAGCAAGTCGACAATGTCCTTCGTGTGCGTCATTAGGCGAACAGCGATAATCGGTTGTTCATCCTTCGTCATCGGCACACGGTAAATTGTGGCAAACTGTGGCAGCGTGTACTCTACTCCAAGCACGTTAGATAGCCCTTGTGAAAGAGTGTTTTGAAGCCGTCGAAGGCTTGTAGAGCGTTTTCCAATTTCAAGGTCGTCCGGGATGTACACAATGATTTGCGCCATCTTTATCTTTTGACGGTGAAGAGGGTTGTCGCTGAGCATAATCTCACCAACACCGCGACCGTATACTTGCGAAAAGGCTCGCTTTGTCAGGTGCTGCAGTTCCGATTTCACATGAGATTCGTTGTCCTGGCCGTTAGCAAGGCGAACCATCTTACCGCGGTTCATTTGAATTGAATGGCTGAGGTAAACATCTCGATGCTGAATTTTGACACGTTCTCCACCACGTGGGTTCTCTTCGTCAGTGATGAACAGTTTGGCTTCATTGCAACCCTTTCCGATGGCTTTGGACTGTTCTTGTAGTTTGACAACAACATCTGAACGATCGAATGTAAGAGCGGGCTGGAGGCCTGCATAGGATTCCATTGCAAGCCGGACGTGTTCTGATTCCACGAATTTCGCATTCGCTTCTTCACTAATGTCCAACAAAGCAACTGGGATGCTGTTGATAGTGTCACCGGAGTCTATGCACGTAAGTGCCGCAATTGATTCTAGCTTCTTACGAGAGGCGGCAACTGCAACATCATATGGTAAACGATCCTGAGGCATCGTTGTGACATATTGGAAAGCGCCAGGAGGACAGAGTTCTCTTGGGGCTTCATTCCATGCGAGATAGGCATCAAAGGACGTTCCGCCAATTGACATCACTGGAGGAAGAACGATTGGTCGCTCAGATGCTTCCAATATCTGATTAATGTAGGCGCTGTGATGGAGTTGTCGATCGATTGAGTCTCGAGGCGATGTCAAGGAGTATGCTGTGACGCTCTTTCCACCACCAACCTTTCCTGTACGATGTACTGCGAGAGTTATTCCTTCGCCGGCAGTGAGCATCGTCGTCTTGCCTGTTTCGTCAGTCATAGTGGGGCGTAGTGGGCCATTTGTCGATTCACGGTTCTTCGTAGCAGCCTTGACTGCGTCTTTCACATCCTTGCGTTCTAAAGAATGACGAGAAACTTGCTTTGAATGGTCATCATCACTAAGTGTTGAGATAATGGCAACACCTACTGGGCGCTCGGCGCCGTGTTCCGGAGTACTGTCTGAAACCTTACCGACACAGTTTTGGATGCGGACGGCGGTTGCGATTTGCCGTGCAAGCATTCCTGTTGGTTTACCGTCTTCGACTTGGTACTCTTCATTAGCAGAAGTTGCTTCTGATCCAGCAAAGGGTATCACGACATCGATTGGTTGAACATAGCGAGTCTTCTTAGCGAGTCCTGCTTGAAGACCTCTGTTGAGTTTTGTCGTTGAATTAGAATCCTTGAGTTCTTCCCAAACAGCTGGACCGCTTGATACGCCTTTCTTCGGCATCAATACCGCAGGGTACGCCACAGGAGGTTCGGGACGTGTTGTAACAGGTTGTGTGCAGACTTCATCAATCGAATCGAGGAATTCCTTAGGCTCACTCACATCTTGTTGAAGCGTAGTCGTTGCCCCTGCTGCCAATCGATCGAGGAGGTCCTCAAGATTGGTGGAGGAACGAGGAGCGGATGGGTATCCGATGTCGTCGGTCCCAGCCATCAAAACTCCTCCTGGATCTTACGCTCAATCGTTTCAATGGACTTGCTAATAGATGCCTGGTGGACTTCAGAGGACTGAAGCATCAAGGTCATCGCACGTGAGATTTGTTCAACCTGTGCCGTCAAATGTTCTACGCGTGATGTCAATTGAGTTGTTGACTCCGTTTGTTGTGCGGAAGTTTCTTGACTGCCACTTCGGAGATCAATAATCTCTCTTCGCAATTCATCTTGGCCGCCAGTAGAGGTTGTTGCAAATGCATTCAACCCGTCAATAAGACCTGTGACGCCACTCGTCAAGTTGGACTGTGTCTCCGCCAATTCTTCGACCGCAGCAGGTATTTGATTGACGATGGTGGCATGACCATCCATCATCATCTGGTGGTTTACCTGATACAGGCGATCCATCTCTGCTGCACGCGTCGTTGCTGACTTGAGGTCACTGAGTGATGATGCATGATTATGAATCATCGCCAATGAGTCAGAGAGCGTCGTTTGCAACTCCAAGTTTTGTTCGTTTGTTCGGGTAAAGCGTGCGTACAGTAAGTACAACAAAATCGCCGCTCCGAGGCCGTAGCCAAGCTCCGTAATTATGGTCTCAATACTAAGTTCCATCAGTTCTTCTGATACATACCCCCTCTCTATAAACAAATATTGCAATTTCAAAATACCCTTCAGTCTACCGTTTTAATTATTTTTTTCTAAAATCATATTATTATTCGAATAACTGTAAAAAACTTCACATCCTTCTATGTGCAGGACATGTTGAGAGCCATGGCAGATGAACCAGCAGTTGATGAAATCCGAGACACTGTCATCACACAGATTGTCGATGGCGGATACGTCACAGC
>TARA_B110000008_G_scaffold35811_1_pt1 | contig 16042 bp, 14 predicted proteins | sample TARA_B110000008 | Tara Oceans TARA_B110000008 (sample SAMEA4396496) | marine metagenome | biome: Westerlies Biome; feature: [DCM] deep chlorophyll maximum layer (ENVO:01000326); material: water (ENVO:00002006), including particulate matter (ENVO:01000060) such as... | depth 40 m
TTAACTTCTATTATTATTTTTTCTGGTGCTGAACCATTTCGTGTACTTGTTTCAACATTACTGAAAAAACCAAGCCCGCGGATTTTATCAACTGCTTCAAGTACTTTTCTGCGATTAAAAGGATCTCCCTCAACAAAATCAAATTGCATCCTTATTACTTCGTCCAAAGTTGTTGAATTACCCTCAACTTCAATTCTTTCGACAAAAACTTTTCGTGTTTCCTTAATCTGAATTTCAACATCCATTGTTAAATTTTTATCATTACGAGAAACTACAGGAACAGGCTCATAAAATCTAAAGCCATTTTTAGCTAAATAAATATCTATTTCGTCAATAAGTTTAGTAATGCGTCTACTGTCATAATTGCTTCCATTTTTTATTCTATTTATTTTATCAAGAGATTTTTCATCTATATTTATTATATTTGTATTAAATTTAATTTCATTAAAAGTGTATTTTTGGCCTTCTTTAATATTATAATTAATTAAAAATGCACCTTTTTCTCTTGTTAACTTAACAGATGATTGTACTTCAAAATCTATAAAACCCTTGTTGATATAAAAATTCCGTAAAAGATCAATATCGTAATCCAGTTTATCTTTTACGAAAGTATCAGATTTTATAAAACGTCTGAATATTCCTGCTTGTTTTGTAGCGATAACACCTTTTAATCTAAAATCAGAAAAAGCCCGGTTTCCAGTAAAGGTAATTTTTTCCACTTCAGTTATACGACCTTCAGTAATCTCAAAAACTAAATCTACGCGGTTATCTGATAGCTCAATTACTTTTGGTGTAACAATTGCAGATATACGTCCAGTATCCGCATATGCAGTAGCAATCTTGTTAGTATCTTTTTCCACTTGTGATATCAGAAGAGTTTGTCTTTGTTTTGACATAACTAATTCATTTAAATTAATATCATTTAATGACTTATTCCCTTCAAAACTGATTGAATTTATGGTTGGATTTTCAATAACATTTATATTTAAAACATTATTAACTAATGAGATATCGACATTTTTAAAATATGACGATTTTTTTATGCTTTGCAAGGCAGAGTTCAATTGAGTTGGACTATATACACTTCCAATCTGAACCTTAGAAAGACTTACAATTGTATCTGAAGAAATTCTTTTATTTCCATCTATAATTATTGAAGATACTAAAGTTTCTTGAGTATGCGCTTTATTTGGCAAGATTGAAAATAAAAATAGTAAGGTAATAATGTATAAAATAACATTTAAATTTTGAAAATAATTATTTCTTCGTAATTTAAAAAACACAGCCATTCCTCGAATCCTACAAAATTTACTTTATTTTAAATTATACACATTAAAACATAAAGAACGATTATTTTTAGTACATATACAATATTTTTTAATTCCAAAATAATAATACACGTGAGATATCATTTACTGAAACAAAAAACATTAAAGTTATTAATAATGAAATTGCCAATATGGCTGCATAATTAAGGTACTTAGGGTTAGGTTTTCTTTTCATTATACCTTCATATGCAAACATCATCAAATGCCCTCCATCCAAAATAGGAATAGGTAAAAGATTTAAAAATCCAATAGAAGTAGAGATTATTGCAATTAGAGGTATAAAATATGAAATATCAGATTTAGCAATGTCACTTGAAACATGAGCAATTCCAACAGGACCTTGAAGATTTTCAAATCCTATATCACCAACAATAATTTTAGAAATTTGCAATATTGATTGAGTTAAAACAAAATATGTCTTTTGCAATCCATGTATTATAGACTCTTTAATAGATACAGGTGAATTAAAGGGTGATATTGCTAAAGATGAGGATACTCCAATTGAAATTTTTTTCTCAATTTCACCATTCGCATTTTGGAATTCTCTTAGCATAGGAGTTATTGATAATTTTATTATTTCACCATTTCTTAAAACATTTATCTTCTGCTTCTTAATATCTGATTCAACAATTATTTTTTGCAATTGTTTAAATGACATAATTGATTGGTCATTGAAACTGGTTATTAAATCTCCAGATTTTAATCCAGCATTACTAGCAGGTGAAACTGGCATAACTGTACCAATAATTGGGACTGTTGGAAAAGGCCCAATTGTGTCTATAAATACTCCATTACGATTTATTACATAATTCGCATGCTGAACATTATTATCATCATAGATGAATGAATAAATATCTGTAAATTTTGATATTTTTCTATCATTTATGGAAACAATAATATCGCCACTTTGAATATCATAACTTTTGCTAAATTCGGGATGTATAGTACCAATAATTGGTTCGTTTGACTGCTTCCCATGCCATAAAGCTAATAACATAAAAATAAGAAATGATAAAATAAAGTTTGCTACTGGCCCAGCTAAAACAGTTAAAGTTTTTGATTTTAAACTAGCACTATTAAATGAGTGCTCTTGAGCTATCCCCCCCTCTTGGAAACTGGATGCATTTGTATCACCCAAAAACTTTACATAACCACCCAGAGGTATTGCAGCAATTTGCCAAATTGTACCGTGTTTATCTTTTCTTGAATAAATAGCTGGCCCCATTCCAACCGAAAAAATCTCAGCATGTATGCCGCAAAACTTACCAATAATATAGTGTCCGTATTCATGAACAAAAACTACAATAGTTATAATAAATAAAAATGGTAAAATTGATACCAATGGTGTTCCAATTATTGGCAGTGAACCTATAAAATCAATCATTAATTGAACCTTCAATTGCCTTCAAAACAACACTTCGTGTATGAGAATCCTGATCTACAACTTCATCGATAAGAGTGTAGGTGTCAGTTTTATTATTAGTATATTCGGTTAATGCAAACTCTACGAATTTAAACATGTCTAAGAAACTAATTTTGCCCTCTAAAAATGCATCAAGAGCTTGCTCTTTTGCAGCATTAAAAGCTGCTCCCGCTAGACCACTAAGCTTTATAGCTTGTATCGCAAGCTTTATTGAAGGAAACTTAATATGATCTACAGCAACAAAGTCTAATTGTTTTATTTTTGTAAAATCAATTCGCTCTATTTGCAATTTAGTTCTATTTGGATAGTTAATTGCAAAACCTATAGCTCCCTTCATATCCACCGGACCTAATTGTGCAATGATTGATCCATCATTAAAGCCAACCATTGAATGTATTATAGATTGTGGGTGTATTAACACTTCAATTTTACTGGCTTCGATATCAAATAATTCATTAGCTTCAATGAGTTCCATAGCTTTGTTAAACATAGATGCACTGTCTATTGAAATTCTCTTTCCCATATTCCATTTTGGGTGATTTGATGCTTGATTTGGTGTTATGTTCAATAAATCTTTTAATTTAGTATTCAAAAAAGGACCCCCAGAACCAGTTAAAATTATACGCTCAACAGTTTTAATATTTTCGCCATTAAGGCATTGGAAAATTGCAGAATGTTCACTGTCTACAGGAACTAAAGCTGTATTATTATCTTTACAAATCTGTTTAAGAAGCAAGCCTGCACAAACTAAACTTTCTTTATTAGCTAATGCTAAAATTTTGGAATACTTTGCAGCAATTAAACTACATTCAACACCTGCAAAACCTATTATACCTTGTAATGATACATCGACAGGAATTGATGCGGCATTTAGCAGTGCTTCTTTACCCCCAGTAATATCAAAATCATGTCCTAAAAGTAATTCTTTCAAATCACCTAATAGTTCATGATCTGCAATAACAATATGTTTAGGTTTTAATAATATTGATTGCTTAGCAAGCTCTTTTATATTTTTACCACCCGTAAGTACTACTACGTTAAAATCATTTTTTTGATTAAGCAAAATCTTTACTGCATTAGAACCTATAGATCCCGTTGATCCAAAAACCGATATATTCTTCATCAGAATATCCAATTATTTATGTTTATAAAATTAATTATAAAAACAGCAAAGAAGGCCCCTATCATTCCATCAAAACGATCTAAGAAGCCTCCATGACCAGGAATTAAATTACTACTGTCTTTAATACCAGCATTTCGCTTCAAGAAACTCTCATAAAGATCACCAAATTGAGAAAAAATAGAAACAAATATTGAGAAAAACAACAAATAAAATTCAATTTCTTTGAATGATATTATAAAAATGTAAGTTATTATCATAGTTAACAACCACCCACCAATAATTCCAGACCAAGTTTTTTTTGGGCTAATTATCGGCCATAATTTTGGACCACCAACTGCACGTCCAACAAAATAACCACCAACATCAGAAGCAATGACACAGCATATAACCCATAGGGTTTGCACCAAACCAACTTCTAATCTTAAATCAGACAAAGTTATTAAACTAAAAAAAATCAAAATAAAATATATAACTCTTTGAACGTAATCATTATGATTAATTATAACTTTATAAAAAATCAAAAATGTAATTAATAAAATTAATGATAATATTTGAGAAAATAAAATGTATGTTGCTAATACAAGAGCAAAAAATAAAGCAGTGAATATTCGTGTATGCTTATGAAGGCTATTAAAACTTAATATTTCCCATGCTAGAATAGACGAAATCAATATAAGAATAATATTAAATATAGCGCCACCTATTCCTAGAAAAACAGCACCTAAAAAAATCATTATTATACTTGAAATAACACGTATAAATAGATCAGGATTTTTTAATTTAGCATTCATTACTTTAAAATAGCACCAAATCTTCGTTCACGATTTTTAAATTCTATTAAAATTTTCTCATAAATATCATTATTAAAATCTGGCCATTTAGTTTTTTCAAAAACATATTCTGAATAAGCACATTGCCATGGTAAAAAATTTGAAGTTCTCACTTCACCTGACGTGCGAATTACCAAATCAGGATCGGGCAAATCAAATGTATCAAGATTATTTGAGAACATCTCAACAGTAATATCATCAATGTTTAAGACACCTAATTTTACTTTTTCAGATATTTTCTTTGTTGACCTTACTATTTCATCTCGGCCACCATAATTTAATGCAATAGTCAGGTGAAGATTATCATTTGCTATAGTCAAAAGTTCTAATTCACCCATTAACTTGATAAGTGATTTATCTAATCGTGATCTATCACCTATAAATCTAACCTTAACCCCATTAATGAGAAGTTTTTTTGCTTCAGATTTCATGAACTTTTTAAATAAACCCATCAAACCAACAACTTCACTCTCGGAGCGTTTCCAATTTTCTGTGGAAAATGCAAATAAAGTAAGATATGTAACGTTCATATCTAGACTGGCGCGAACAATATGGCGAACACGATCGGCACCCTTGGCATGTCCCTTAAGTCTTGCCAAAGCCCTTTCATTTGCCCATCTGCCATTTCCGTCCATAACTATAGCGACATGTAGATTTTCAGGTTTTATTTTTTTTTCTATTTTCATAATAAATATAGCAAATTCAAACTTGCATTATTTCCGCTTGTTTTTGCTCTAAAACTTCATCGATTTTTTTAATAGATATGTTAGTTAATTCTTGTATCTCATCAGACCATATTTTCTGATCATCTTCACTTAATTCATCTGATTTTTTAACTTGATCCATTCCATCACGGCGAACATTCCGCACAGCAATACGTGCACTTTCAGCATAACCACCTGCAACTTTAGTTAATTCTATTCTTCGTTCTTCATTTAATTCAGGGATTGGTAATCGTAGCATCATTCCATCACCAACAGGATTTATTCCTAAGTTGCTTTCTCGAATGGCTTTATCGACTGAATCAATTAGCGTCTTGTCCCAGACAGTTACAGTAATCATTCTTGGTTCAGGAACATTTATACCTGCACATTGATTTAGGGGCGTCATAGCTCCATATGCGTTGACCATTATCCTATCTAATAATGATGCAGATGCTCTTCCCGTTCTTAATGCTTGGAATTCAGATTTCATAGCTAAAACTGCTCCATTCATTCTTTTTTCAATTGCATCAATATCTATATCTTCTGACATTTAATTTATTCCTTTTACAGGTTTATTTCCTACAACAGTAAATGTGCCCTCACCGCACATGATACCTTTAAAACCACCCTTTTCAGATAGTGAAAAAACAATAATTGGCAAATTATTATCCCGAGCCAGAGCAATTGCAGAAGCATCCATTACTTTTAAGTTTTTTTGCAATACTTCATCAAAAGAAACATTGTGATAACGTTTTGCATTATCAAACTTATTAGGATCTTTATCATAAATACCATCAACTTGCGTACCTTTAAATATTGCATCACAACTCATCTCAGAAGCTCGTAGTGTAGCCGCCGTGTCAGTAGTAAAATAAGGATTTCCTGTACCAGCAGCAAATATACATACTCTGCCTTTTTCTAAGTGACGAACTGCACGTCGCCTAATATATGGCTCACACACTTGATCCATTGGTATTGCTGAAATAACTCGTGTATTTACTCCCATAGATTCTAATGCACCCTGCATTGCCAGTGCATTCATGACAGTGGCAAGCATACCCATGTAATCAGCTGTAGTTCGTTCCATTCCTTGTGCTGAACCTTGAAGTCCGCGAAATATATTACCCCCACCAATCACTAAGCACAGTTCAATACCTAAATCGTTGACACGCTTGACTTCTTTTGCAATTCGCTCAACCGTTGGTGGATGGAGGCCAAAACCTTGATCACCCATCAGTGCTTCACCAGATATTTTTAACATAACTCTTTTATATGAGAATTCTGTTGGGGTTATTTCGTCTGACATGTATTTTACTCCAACTAGATTATCAAATTTGTTCTAAAGCGCATCAACTAATAATGGTATAAAACATAAAAATTAATTAACATACAACTAATTGCATACATACTTGTTTAATAAATAACCATACCAAAAGGTGTCTCATATTGGAACAAATTTTTAAAGGCAATAAACCAATATTAATTGCTGGGGCAACAGCAACAGGCAAATCTGCATTTGGCATTGAATTAGCACAAAAATATAATGGGATTATAATTAATGCAGACTCATTACAAATTTATAAACAATGGAGAGTTTTAACAGCTAGACCTGATAATTCTGAAATAAAGAAATGTCCTCACTCATTATATGGGCATATTAATGTAGGAAATAAATATTCTTCTGGCCATTGGCTAAGGGATATTAGAAAAGAATTAATCAAAGCAAAAGAAAAGGGTCTTCGTCCAATTTTGTTAGGTGGAACTGGTTTGTATTTTCAATTATTATTAAATGGAATTGCAGAAGTGCCTGACATTTCTAGTTTAGTTAAATTAAAAGCAGATAAAATTGAGCAAAATGAAGGTAAAAATGCATTTGCAAAAAAACTAATTAAACTAGATAAAAAAATATTAGAAAGAATTGATAATAGAAATCCAGTTAGAACACGACGAGCATGGGAAGTTATCACTCAAACTGGAAAAAGTTTAGCCGATTGGCAAGATGATACACCCGCACCATTAATTGATTTTAGTGAATGTATTCCAGTAAATTTAATAAGCGATACTAATTGGTTGAATAATAGAATTAGAAAGCGTTTCAACATAATGATGGAAAAAGGCGCTTTAGACGAATGCAAAAATATATTGAAATTAGACTTATGGAATGCAGATCATCCTTCTTGCAAAGCTATTGGAGCTAAAGAATTAATTTCACATATACAAAATGGGGATGATTTAAATGCTTCTGTGGAAAAAGCAATCATTCAATCACGTCAATACGCGAAAAGGCAACGAACTTGGTTCAGATCAAAAATGTCCAATTGGCACAAAATAGACGTTAAAAATATTTATAACTACATTCATTAAGTAATATAAGCATTTATAAATCAATAATTTTACCTGGTGAAATATCTTTTATATCTGCTAGCATTTCAATAATAAAACCAACATCAAATGTCTTAGCTTTCTCAAATGCGACCTTAAACTCACTCAAATTTGTTATTTTTGAATAACCAAAATTGTATGCTTCTGCAATGCACTTAAAATTTGGATTCTTTAAATTTGTGCCACTTACTCTTTTAGGATAACGCATTTCTTGATGCATCCTGATAGTACCATAACTTCCATTATTATGTATAAGAATTATAGGGTTTAAACCTTCCTGCATTGCTGTTCCCAATTCACTTGCAGACATTTGAAAATCTCCATCACCGGCAAAGCAAATTACTTGTCGGTTTGGGTATATAGACTTTGCAGCTAAGGCGGCAGGCACACCTGCACCCATTGCTCCTGCTTGAGGAGCTAATAATCTGTGCTCTTTATTATAATTAAGGTATTTTCCTGACCAAATAGCAAAATTTCCAGCACCATTAGTAAAAATGGCATCTCTATCAGAATGATCATTTAAATAATTACAAATTTTTGCAACATTTAATGTACCTTGAGTATTAACTACTTTTCTAGATTTTACAAAATCCTCTCTGTTGCGCCTTAATGCATCAGAAGGCTTCTTACTGACACAAGCCTCATGCAGCCCCTGCACTACAGAATCTGGACTAGCAACTACACCAAATTCACAATGATAAACTTTATTTATTTCGGCTTCACTTACATGAGTATGAATTATTTTTTGTTTAGGATGTGGGAAATCAAATAAACTCCAAGCATCAGTTATCACTTCACCAAAACGAATATTTATTGCTAAAATCAAATCTGAATTTTTTATTAAATCTTTAATATATTGTGGCTTTCCAAAAGAAGCATCTCCTACATAAGCGAAGCTATTTGTATCCATCAAATCTTGATTTCTAAAACCACATATAACTGGAATATTTATACTTTCAGAAAAACGTTTTAAATAATCTCTTCCAATATCAGACCATCCACCACCACCACATATAATAAGCGGTTTCTTAGACTTTTCTAATTCATCTTCAATCAAATTGACTTGTGTAACACTGATTTCAGCACAAGTTTTTTGAATTTTATTAATAGCTACAGCGCTTGTTAAATCTCGCAACATATCTTCTGGCAATGATACAACAACAGGCCCTGGCCTTCCAGATAATGCCATTGAAAATGCTCTACCAATGATTTCAGGCAATCGATCAGCATTATTAACTTGTACAACCCATTTAGAAATTGACCCAAAATATGCTTTATAATCAATCTCCTGAAAAGCTTCTCGCTCTGTCATATCTCGACCAATTTGACCAATAAATAAGATCATAGGTGAAGAATTCTGCATAGCAGTATGGACACCTATTGAGGCATTCGTAGCTCCAGGCCCACGAGTAACAAAACAGATACCTACTTCCCCTGTCAATTTACCATATGCTTCAGCCATAAATGACGCAGCACTTTCATGCCTTGTTGAAATAAAATTAATCTTATCATTAAAATCGTATAGAGCATCTAATACAGAAAGATAACTTTCGCCCGGCACGCCATAAATTTTATCTACACCTTGATTTATCAAGCACTCAACCAATAAATTAGCTGCTCTTTTTTGTGTCATAAAATTTTACCTTAATATTATTAAATTTAAGATATATATTGATCAGTAAAATTCTAGTGTAAATTCATAATTTTTTTAATAATTTCAGTAAATAAAAAAAACCCCACAATAAATTGTGAGGTTTTAAAAAATATTGTTAAAGTGGTTAAAGATTATCCACCCATAGTTTTTGCAACTTCGGCAGCAAAATCTTCTTCTTTTTTCTCAATACCATCACCAACTTCTAGTCTTACAAATGACAATATTTCAGCACCTGCATCTTTAGCTGCTTGACCAACAGTAATATCTGGATTCATTACAAATGCTTGATTAATCAATGTGATTTCAGAATAAAATTTCTTAATCCGACCAATAATCATCTTTTCAATGACTGCATCAGGCTTGCCTGACTCACGAGCTTGTTCAGTTAAAACTGATTTTTCACGTTCTATTACTGCTGGGTCTAAATCATCTTCAGATAAAGATGCGGGATTAGTCGCTGCAACATGCATTGCTATTTGCTTGGCAATAGTTTCATCACCACCATTTAAGGCAACCAATACACCAATTTTCCCCATACCTTCAGCTGCTGCAGTATGCACATAAGAACCTACAACATCACCTTCAACTTTAGCCATCCGCCTTACTGACATGTTTTCACCAATTGTTGCAATTTTGTCTGTAACAACATCAGAAACTGTTTTACCATCCATGCTTGCTGATTTTAATGCTTCGATATCTGAAGCATTTAATGCTGCATTTGTAATACCAGCAACCATTTCTTGGAATTCCGCATTTTTTCCAACAAAATCAGTTTCAGAATTTACTTCAACTGCGACTGCGGATCCACCGCTTACTGCCACTCCAACTAAACCTTCTGCAGCTGTACGGCCTGCTTTTTTTGCGGCTTTTGCAAGACCTTTTGTTCGCAGCCAATCAACTGCTGCTTCAATATTACCATCAGTTTCTGTTAATGCTTTTTTTGCATCCATCATGCCGGCACCTGTAGTGTCACGCAATTCTTTTACCAATGAAGCTGTTATAGCCATGATTTATCTCCTAGAAATTTATTAAATACGGGCATTTATGCCCGTAAAAGAAATTAATCTTTAATTAGTTCAGATACTAGTCCAACCCAATCATCACGTTCGATACGACCTTTTACAGACAGACTATCATCTACCCACATAATTTCATCGTTTGTCCATGAAGCTACTTGCGCAAATTGATATATTCCCAATTTATTCATTGCTTCCTCTAGTTTTGGGCCAACACCAGTAATCTTTTTTAAATCATCTTTTTCTGCTGGAGCTTCTGAAAGAAGAGTAGGCTTTGTACCAACTGTTTCAGGAGCTTCTTCTTCTACTTCTTTTGAAGTTTCAACTACGTCTAAAATTTCTTCAACTGGAGCATCTACTAGTTCACCAAGATCCACACCAGCAGAACCCATTTGAGCTGCCATTCCATCAAGTGCTGAACGTGCAATCAAATCACAATAAAGTCCAATAGCTCGAGCAGCATCATCATTTCCAGGAATTGGATAATCAATGCCTTCAGGTGCTGAATTTGTGTCCAGTATGCCTATTACTGGAATACCCAGTTTATTTGCTTCAGCCACTGCTAGAGCTTCTTTATTTGTATCAATTACAAACAACAGATCAGGTGTACCGCCCATTTCAGCTATACCATTTAGCGAAGCGTGAAGCTTAGCGTGTTCACGCTCCATTCCTAATCGTTCTTTTTTTGTTAAGCCATCAAAACCCGTTTCCATTTGTGCAGATATAGCTTTTAGGCGTTGAATAGATTTTGATACTGTTTGCCAGTTAGTTAATGTCCCACCTAACCAACGATGGTTCATGTAATATTGTGCTGAACGTTCGGCAGCTTCAGCAACAGCTTTTGATGCTTGCCTTTTTGTACCAACAAACAGAATTCTTCCACCTTTAGATACTGTCTCTCGTACTACATTTAACGCCTGATCCAACAAAGGAACAGTTTGCGTTAGATCCATAATGTGAATTCCATTTCTAGAACCATAAATATATTGATCCATGCGGGGATTCCAGCGGTGTGTTTGGTGACCAAAATGTACGCCTGCTTCTAACAGTTGGCGCAATGAAAACTCAGGTAGAGCCATTGTAATATTCCTTTTCCGGTTTTGCCTCAGCGAAGTGAAGGACATTATGTCCAACCGGTGGAGTTATTAGGATTTCTCCCCAATAACCCTCAAGCTCCGCCTGTGGATTTAAGTATCGGTCTGGTAAACCGAATAATAAAGTAATGCAAGCGTATAAAGTCTAATATTTGAAATTATAACTTTATAAAGCGTATTTTGTTAATGAAGTATCCAGAGATAATAATTTATCTCTGGATTTGTAATTTAAGCTTGTACAGCTTTCATAAATCGATCTCTGATCACAACTGGATCTTTTGTAATTACTGGCACCTTAATGTTTCCAGATTCACATTTAGCAACAATTATTGTCATTTTCTTACTATCAATTGCTGATTGTAATGTTTTGCCTGTATCTGCAGCGCTACACTCAATCACATTTTCACACCCACATGCTTTTGCCACATTTGTAAGGGATGTTTTCAAACCTGCATATGTAGGTTGATCACCTGTTGACCCATAACTTCCATTATCAATAATTAATAATATATAGTTATCTGCAACATTATTTGCAATTGTAGGAAGTGTTCCAAAGTTTGTAAGGACAGATCCATCGCCATCAATTGAAATAACAGTTTTATCCTGAGCTAAAGCTACGCCAAGACCTATAGAAGAGGATAAACCCATTGTTCCAAGCATGTAAAAATTTGACGGCTGATCATCAATAAGATGTAATTCTTGGCTCGGCAAACCAATATTACACACAACAAGCTGATTGCTTAAGATTGGTGCAATATCACGTAAAATATCAGATCTAATCATTCTCCATATCCTCCCCAGAATGATGCATCCGTAAGAATAGCAACTGGTTTATTACACATATAAGTGTACTTTAATATTGCATCAAATTCTTCTACATCATCTTCTTTATGGAAATGATAAGTTGGTATATTTAATTGATTTAATAAAGCTTTTGTATGAACAGCCATCTCAGCCTGACATGCAACAGGCTCTCTTAGTTCACCACGATAACTAATAAGCATAGGAAGTGGCATCCTGTAATACTGAGTGAGCGTTACCAATGTATTAACTGTTACACCAATAGCAGTATTCTGCATTATAATCGCAGGGCGTTTACCACCCATGTAAGCTCCAGCACATAATCCCATTCCCTCATCTTCTTTATTAGATGGAATGTGGTAAATATCTGAATTAGCCTCCACTGCATCGATTACCCCTGCCAACTGCTTGCATGGCACTGTGGTAATGAACTCCACATCATTTGCTACAAAATCAGCAACAATTTTTTCACTTACTGTCATCAAATACTCCTTAATTGTGCTATAATTGGTTATCAACATATTCATTTAATATATTCATTATGCTAATATGATATTTCTTAAAACTTTTAATTTCTTGTTTCGGTAAAGCTAAAACTATATTTTGCCTTTAGCACAATCATCCTTAAACCTTATTCATTTTAAACCTGTTAAAAAAATATTGTAAATTAAGTACCCTATTTACAAATTCAAAGACCGCAATTAACTATTTATTTATGTTAAATTTAGATGATCAATATAAACCTGAACGTAAAAAATCAGGCTTTTTAGCTAGATTAAGAGGAAATTTCTTAACAGGCTTAGTCATTGTTCTTCCTGTTGCATTAACAATTTGGATGGTTTGGTCATTTGTCGGTTTTGTCGATAACAGAGTACTCCCCCTTGTTCCTAGTTATTATAATCCACTTACTTATGTAGACTTCAATATAAGGGGAGTTGGTGTTGTAATCTTCCTAATATTCACAACACTTATGGGAGCAATAACAAAAGGATTATTTGGTCGCCAATTAATACGCATTGGTGAAAGTATAGTCGATAGAGTTCCGGTAGTTAGATCAATATATAATGGTGTTAAACAAATAGTTGAAACGATAACAACATCATCAGAGAATAATTTTGATAAAGTCTGTATGTTTGAATATCCCCGAAAAGGCATCTGGGCCATTGGCTTCATATCAACAAAAACTGGTAGTGAAATTCGTGCAAAAGCAGGGTCCGGTGATTTATATAGCATTTTTGTGCCAACAACACCTAACCCAACATCGGGCTTTCTACTTTTTGTGCCCCAAAAAGACACCATAGTACTTGATATGGATGTTGAAGATGCTGCGAAACTAATCATTTCAGCAGGTATCGTAGAGCCACCACAAAAAAAATAATCAACTAAAACAAGTCATAGAAATCATAATATATAATGCTTACTGTAGGTCTCACAGGTTTTTTTACCTCATTGTCTCTTATTCTGGCTATTGGCGCACAAAACACAATGCTACTGCGCCAAGGTTTAACCAAACAACATATATTTTGGGCATGTATTTTTTGCAGCGTAAGTGATGCAGTATTAATACTATTTGGTATCTTTGGATTTGATTTTGCAGCATCTAAAGTTCCAAATTTAGCATTTGTATTAACTATAGGTGGGATAATTTTCTTAATTTCATATGGATCTAAAAGATTATGGGCCGCTTATATTGGAAGTTACGAAATAGAGATTAATGGCAAATCAAAATCTCTATCAAGTGTGTTGGCTAGTTTAGCGGCGGTCACATGGTTAAATCCACATGTTTATTTAGATACAATGGTTTTACTTGGGGCAATATCAGTTCAGTATAATAACTTTTCAGAAAAAATTATATTCGCCATATTTGCCATGATTGCATCATTTGTTTTCTTTTTTAGTTTAGGCTACGGAGCAAAATTTCTTGCTCCATACTTTAAATCAATAAGAGTTTGGGTATTTTTGGATATTGCGATTGCATTTATAATGTATGCAATCGCTTATGGATTATATAAATCACTTTAAAGATTTTGGTTATTCAACCCACCAAACATCAGGTAAAAAACCTGTCCAATCACCATACATTGGCAATCTATTTGGAAATTTTAAAGAGCTATCATGGGCTAGTCTACTGATATTGTCATATCCAAATGGCACAACATATCTTCCTGCAGTTAAAACTCTATCTAATGCTTTTACAGCTGCTACAAATTCAGATTGGTCTGTTGCCGTTAACATATGATCAATAAGTGGCTCAATTGCTGGGTCTTTTGCCCCCATATAGTTTCTTGTCCCTGGCTCAGTAATTCCTTTTGGACCCCAATAAAGTTTTTGCTCGTTCCCAGGTGACAAAGACAACCACCAAAGATTAGGCATCATATCAAAATCATATGATTTTTTTCTCTCTCTGAACACTGCTGAATCTAACGAAGCTATAGTGACATTAATTCCAAGTCTTTTTAATGAATCTACATAAATATTTGAAATAGCTTCTAATTCTGATGCATTATTTTGTAACATAATTTCAATTTCAAATGATTTACCATCTGAATTTTTTAAAATACCGTTCTCTAAATTCCAACCAGCTTCGGATAATAGTTCAGTTGCCTTTTTAAGACCCTTTCTATTTCTTTTTCCATTACTTTCAGGATAAGAGTAACCTTCAAGTGTTCCTGGTAAGAGACTATCTTTGTATTTTTCTAATAATTCTTTCACCCTGCCGTTTGCTGCCTCGTGTGACATTCCAAGTTTAGAATTTGAAAAGAACGAACCATATCTTATTTTTGTTCCTCCATATACTTTCTCGTTGAAATTTTCATAGTCAAAAGCTTGAATCAAAGCTTCTCTAACGCGCCAATCAGAAAACTTTTCTCTTCTAGTGTTGATTGCAAGCCCTTTCATGCCAGATGGGCGCTTGTGTGGGACTATAGATTTAATTGCATTACCAGAGTTTATCCGATCAAAATCATAATTTGTTTCCCATTTAGAACCATTTCCTTCACGATAATAAGAAGTATCCCCTGCTTTGAAAGCTTCGAAAATTACATTACTGTCTAAATAATAATCATATCTAAGCTCTGAAATATTATGAAGGCCACGATTAAAGGCGATATTATTACCCCAATAATCAGGATTCTTTTTAAATTGGATAAATCTTCCTGCCTCAAATTTATCTATAATGTATGGGCCACTACCAGTAATAGGTTCAAGACTACTGGTAGCAAAATCACGGTTATCAAAATCAGATTTCTTTAATATTGGTCTGAGGCCAAGTATTAATGGAAGTTCTTGATCACCACTATCAGAGTAAAACCTCACTGATCTTTCACCTGTTTTCTCAACACGTGACACTTTCCCCCAAGATCTTACGTATCTTGGATGACCTTGAGTTCCCAAAGTTTCATATGACCAAATTACATCCTCAATTGTAATTGGTGTATTATCAGAAAAACGAGCTTCTTTTCGAAGCGTAAATTCCACCCAATCTCTGTTTTTAGAAGTCTCAACTGATTCTGCTAAAAGACCATAAAGTGTAAATGGTTCATCATAAGATCGCCCTAAAAGTGTTTCAAATGTATGAACTTTTACTCCATATGGAGCCTTCCCTTTTAGAATGAATGGATTAAAAGAATCGAAACTACCACGCTCTCCAAAAACCAAGCGGCCACCTTGAGGTGCATCTAAATTTAC
>TARA_B110000008_G_scaffold34109_1_pt1 | contig 16020 bp, 21 predicted proteins | sample TARA_B110000008 | Tara Oceans TARA_B110000008 (sample SAMEA4396496) | marine metagenome | biome: Westerlies Biome; feature: [DCM] deep chlorophyll maximum layer (ENVO:01000326); material: water (ENVO:00002006), including particulate matter (ENVO:01000060) such as... | depth 40 m
TCATCAATAGTCTAACTTATTGTTTATAAATGATATTTTTTTATAAACACTCGTTATAATCATCTTTGAGATGCATTTCCTTTATGGTGCTACCCAAAAGTCCTCTCGATCATTTTTATTCAAAATACTTTTAGCTCTTCGATGTCCATCTGGAGATAATTCAAGAACATCTAGAGTTTTAAAGTGAATAGATATTACTTCGAACCTAGGCTTAGTACTATCATAACTATAGCCATCAGCAGAGGAAATTTCCGACCCTGGTAATGGATTAATCACATAGTCTTTTTTTTGATTTTCATTCAATTTATCCCAGTAATCTGATTTGTCGTCCAAAAAATAAGCTTCTCCAGCTACCTGAACTTGAAGCCTTTTTTTTGAATCCCAAAAAAGTAATGAACATAAAGGGTTAGTTTTTAATTGGTGATATTTTTGGCTTTCATGGTCAGTATAGATTATTAAAGACTGATCATGCTCGATGAATCTACGAGCAACCACAATTCTTTGAAAAACCTTATTATCAATAGAAGAAGACAAAGCAGGAAGTTTGAAAGGTGACTTTCGGTCAACGGTTCCTCGTTGAATTGTTTTAAGGGCGTCATCAATAAAAATAGTTACATTCATAAAGTGCTTATAATTACTCCATAGCTCACATCGTCTATTATAAATTAACTAGGAATCTGATTTCTTCATTAGATAGATACTTAAGACTAAGAATAAAGAAACAATGACCTCAATAGCTATTGCCTTAATTAGTAAGTCTGCGCCATGAACTAATCCTGCATAAATTCTAAAAAATGCAGCAGAGCCCAACAGGCTTAATGTTGTATAGAGCCAGACATGTTGATTTCTATATGCACCTATGCAAGCCATCAAGCCTGCGGTAAAAAAGAAGGCAGTAAAATCTCCTATTTGTGTGTTCATGCCCATAGTCGTATCTCCAGGTCCTTCAACTAATGCCATGGCTAACCCCGCTGCGGCAGATTCAGGATCTGAGGTCCATCGAAATGCTGAGCTAAGTAAAACTAAACCAATCGATGCAGATATCAATCTTGCAATCATCATATTCTCCTCTTCTTTAAATTTTATTAAGCCATCTAACCTTAACATTTTATGTATTTTTTTACGGCTCTATTACTTTTCCTGAAAAATCAAAACACTTCCCTGAATCCATGTGGGTAATTTCATTGATGACCTTAGTCATAAACCCAACACTTTCTTTTGGGCTAAATACATCATGTTTCACATGCCTTAGGAATGGTTCTGATAAATGACTTTTAACAGTTCCTGGATGAATTCCAATCACAACGTGTTCCTTATTCAGCCTTTTTAATTCTATAGAAAGGTTCTTAATCATCATATTGAGTGCAGATTTTGAGCTACGGTAGCTATGCCAGCCACCCAGTTCATTATCAGAAATACTCCCAACTCTTGCAGTTAAGAAAGCAATTTTTACTCCTTTTGATTTCTTAATCAGAGGCAAAAGTGTCTTAACTAATAAGATCGGACCAAATACATTCACTTGGAATACTTTCTTCATACTCTCGCCATCAATACTATCAATTGATTTCTCTGGCTTTAATTCATCTGTATGAAGAATCCCTGTTGCGATAATGACCTTACTAATTGAGTCTAATTGTGATATTTCATCTAGGTTTTTAAATGTTTCTTCATTGTTATAGTCAATCTTTATTGACTGAATTTTTTTATGATTATGATTGTTTACATTTCTTGATAGCGTAACAACTTTTTCTACATTTAGATCATTAGTATACTTCTTGGTAAATTCCCCACCAATAGCCCCGGATGATCCCGCTATGATTATATTTTCTTTCATATTTAAAAATTAATCTTCACTAAACAACAAACTGAGCAATGCCATCTTTAAATGAAAAATCAACATCGTGATTTTCAGTGATGGTAATAAAAACATTTTCAGGCTTAATGCCTACCCTTTCATGTAAATATTCGACAACACGTTTATAAAAAGCTTGTTTGGCCTTATTGGGACGACCTGAACGCATGACAAGGTGCATCATTATTCTTTCCTCTTGCCTACCTTGGTATTGCATACAATCTTCTGATAATTGATTAACGACTTGATATCTATCATCATCCGGAAAAGCCATTGTTTCGATTACCGCCTCATTGATACTGTCAGAAACTTTTTTTATATAATCTTTTCCCTTACCTTCAATTACATTAATTGTTACAAATGGCATACTCTCTCCTTATTTTTATCTTCATCTAATTATAAAGCTTAAGTGAATTATACGATTAGTTTTTAAGAAACTTTTTAAAGCTTAATAAGTCTTTAAAATATGAGAAATTTATTTTTTATTACTCTTCTTTTTGTAAGCCTTTCTTCATTTAGTAATGATTCAAATTATATTTTTGGATGGACTCAATTAAAAGATGCTGATTTAAAAAAACCTAGGGGTGGAACATCCGTTGGTGAGATGGTTACGCTTGATAAAGAGCCAAATGAATTATGGAAAAAACTACAAAACTCAGAGTTAACAAAATTTGAAAAAGATAGATTAGCCATTCTTTCGATGGAAGGCAGGTACAGAGTTTATTTTGATTTCATGGAGACTATGGGATTCGTAGAAGATTATGTCCCAACTCAGCCTTATCAATCATGGGCTACTGAATACGTAAAAGTCATCGAGGATGAAAAAGACTTTATTAGCTTGCAACATATCACTGTCATGTATTTCAAACAGGCTGATGGCCAAACCTCTGAACCAATGGTGATGAAGCACTGGAGGCAGGATTGGAAGTACGAGGATAGTGAAATTAATACATATGCAGGAAATAATACATGGGTATACAAAAAAATTTCTTCAAACAAAAAAATGGGGAGTTGGTCTCAATCCGTCTATCAGGTTGATGACACACCAAGATATCAGGGTTATGGCAATTGGGTTCATCAACCTAATTTTTCCTCTTGGGAAGGTAATGAAACCTGGCGACCTCTTCCACGGAGAGAATACTCAATTAGGGACGATTACGATGTGATGATTGGAACTAACACACAGACTATTACACCGACAGGCTGGGTCCATGAACAAAATAATAAAAAAGTAATAGCCTCAGCAAATCAAACTGTACTTGCCAAGGAAATTGGTATTGCAAGATATGAACGAATTGTGGATTTTGATTGGCAGATAGGCTTTGATTATTGGGAAGAGACAAGCGATTACTGGAAACGAGTTAGGAATATTATAAATAACAAAGTAGATAATTCCTCAACCTTTAAACTTAAACCACCACAGAATTCTGAGCCGCTTTGGAGTAAGCTTTTTATGATGGCAGATCAACACATTAATGGTGAAATAATCAAAGATAAAGACATAGAAAAAGTTATCAATAATTATTCTTTATATAATTAGAGTACTCGGAATTCATTCATTAATGACAAATTTTTGATAACCTATATTTAAATTTTTACATTAATTTATAACTCTAAACTATTGTTTAAATTCAATTTTCTATATAAATTTTTCAAATTCAGCAGCTGCATTATCCCAAGACCAATTTCTTTGATATTTAATTGCTGCATTATGCTGAGATTTCCATAATTTATCATTTTGTAAAATTTGAATACCAAGTTCAGCAAATTTTTGATCATCTTTTGCAACGAAACCCGTTACTCCATCGATAACCCTCTCTGCTACACAACCAACATCCTGAATAACACAGGGGACACCTGAAGCTTGTGATTCACCAATAGCCAAACAATAAGTCTCACCCTCATCACCCCTATAAAGTAGTGCGCGAAAATTCCCTAGTTCCTTTGCTAAATTTTCTTTTGCTAAAGGATTTCGAAGGATAATTCCTTTCTGCTTTAATTTTGAAGCTTTATGCAAAATAGTATTCATCTTATCTAACTTACCGTCCCCATGTTCACGGTAAGTTTTTGGACTTGAGAAAATATGTAACTCTGCGGATGGCAATTTAGGATGGATATCCCTAACCCAAATATCCAACAACCAATCAAGTGATCTTAGAGGGCTTGAGGTGAATGCAACCCTAGGTTTAGGTACATTTTCTGGTTCTTTAGTTTCAATAAAGCATGATGATATTCCATATGGAATAATTACCTTTTGTCCACTTGGAGCCCAATTTGGATATGAATTTAAATGATAATTAGAGGAAAAAATAATCTTTGGTTTCCATTTCCAAATTTTGAATAAGTATCTCCATTTTAATAAATAATTTGCTGGATTATGAATCCAAAAAACTCTCTTCTTTGCTTTTGGAAATAAGGATAATACTGTAAACCCTCTGTTTGCAATATATAAATCACATTCCTGAGAATCTATGGACTCAAAGGGCTTCCATTGAACTCCATTTACTTTTACTGGCTTTTTGCAACGATTATAAACAATAACTGTGTGTATTTTTGCTAAAGATTCTGCAAGAGAAGCAAATGCAGTTTCAGCACCCCCAAGAGGCTCATTTTTTAAAGTATTTCCATCAAAAGAAATCCCATCATCGGCGAGTATAATCTTTCTTTTTTTTATATTTTTTTTCATTTCTTTGCCTTCAGGTAAGACCATATTGGGTATAGACCAGCACATAATGCAATAAAAAATCCATACCTCCCCTCTTTATAACCTTTTCTCAGAAAGTAGCATTTAAAAAATCTGCTAAAAATTCTTTTTACATTTCCAAGAAAATTTCCTCCATCATTGTTATCCCTTATATCTAATGCACGGGCATCAGTATAAGCATTTAATCTATTAAACATATCTTTAATATCGTTATCGACAAAATGATCTAGTGGTTTTTTTAATATCAATCCACTACTCCCTTTAAGTTCAATTTTTGGATGAACTCTTTGAGATCCCCAAATCTTAAATCCATTTCTGAATAACCCAGCATATTGTCCTTTGCCGATATAACAACCCCAACCAAATTTAATCAATCTATCTCCAATATGGTTATTTACTCGTATAGGATGCCAATCATTTTTACTTTTTTGGATTGTTTCTTTTACTTCCATGGCTAAGGACTTACTAACTATTTCATCTGCATCGACCTCAAGAATCCAATTATTCTTACAATTCTTAATTGCTAAGTTTCTTCTATCTCCCTCAATAGGCCATCTGCCCTCAATAATTTTCTTTGTGTATCTCTTAGCTATTTCTTTTGAGTTATCTGTACAGTCATCTAATAAAATAATTATTTCATCAGCAAAAGTAAGGGCATCTAAACATTTTTTCAATTTTTCTTCTTCATTTCTTATACACAAAGCTACAGATAATTTTTTTTTAGTTTTATAGGAGTTTTGCATTGGTCTAATCAGTTTATCTTAAAGTAATCGATTGTTTTTTTTAAACCCTCTTCCAACTCTATTCTTGGTTCCCAGTTTAATTTTGATTTTGCCAGCGTGATATCAGGCTGTCTCTTTCTTGGATCATCTTGCGGCAACTCTTTATATTCGATTTTAGATTTGCTATTTGTTATCTTAATAACTTCTCTTGCTAATTGATTCATACTGAATTCATTTGGGTTTCCAAGATTAATTGGGCCAGTAATAGATTTATTTGTTTCCATCATAGAGATTAAACCTTTTATTAGGTCATCTACATAACAAAACGATCTTGTTTGCGTTCCGTCTCCAAAGATTGTTATGTTTTTATTTTCAAGTGCTTGCATAATAAAATTACTTACTACTCGTCCATCCTGAGGGTGCATATTTGGTCCGTAAGTATTAAATATCCTCACGACTTTTATGCTTAATTTTTCCTGTCTAAAATAATCAAAGAATAAAGTTTCAGCACATCTCTTTCCTTCATCGTAGCAAGCCCTAATTCCTATTGGGTTTACCTTTCCATTGTAACTTTCTGGCTGCGGGTGTAATTCTGGATCTCCATAAACTTCGGAGGTAGATGCTTGCAGAACCTTTGCCTTAAGTTTGTTTGCAAGATCAAGAATATTAATTGCTCCGAAAACATTTGTTTTGGTTGTTTGAACTGGATTATTTTGATAATGAATTGGTGAAGCAGGACAAGCTAGATTGTATATTTCATCAACTTCGAAATAAATTGGATAAGTTATATCATGTTCAATCAATTCAAAGTTTGGGTTTAATAATAGTTTTTCAATATTTTTTTTTGTTCCCGTATAAAAATTATCGACACACAGGACTTTATGATTTTTTTTTAACAGTGCAGCGCAAAGGTGTGAGCCAAGAAATCCAGCACCCCCTGTAACAAGAATTTTTTTCATCTTTGATTCTTTTGATAAAAATTGATTATAGATGAAAACCATTTAAAATTTTACAAAAAAATTATTTTAAATTTTTATGCAAATTTTTCCAAAATGTTTGTTAGTTTCTTGGTATTGAAAGGCAGATACAATATCTTCTAAATTAAATACACGATCAATAACTGGAAAGATCTTCATCTGATTAATAAAAGCAATCATTCTCTGTTGTTGTGCCCTGCTGCCAACCAAAACTCCCTGCAATGTCACTTGCTTTAATAATGCATTAACAAAATCTAGATTGCCTTGTAAGCCAGATAAAATACCAATGACTGAGATATGTCCGCCAACTCTTACCGAATTAATAGATTCGCCTAGCGTCTCAGGACCTCCTACCTCAATCACATGGTCTACGCCCCGCCCTTTTGTGAAACTTAAAACCTCCTCAGACCACTTTGAATTTTGTTTGTAGTTGATGCAATAATCAGCTCCTAATGCCTTGAGCTTTTCAATTTTCTCATCTGATGAGGATGTAGCGATTACCTTGGCTCCTATAGATTTTGCAAACTGTAGCGCAAAAATAGATACTCCTCCTGTTCCCTGTGTCAAGACAGTATGATTTTTTGTTAAGTTAAAAACCTCAAATAATGCACGCCATGCCGTGAGTCCGGCGGTTGTGAGGGTTGCTGATTGCTCATGGCTCCATTGATTAGGCGACAACGTTAATGAGCTAGTTGGAAGGTTTACAATTTCTCGGCTGTATCCATCGATACCATCTCCTGGTACTGTCTCAAATCCTTTGACATTCGGTTCACCATCCAACCAGCCTGGGAAAAAGGTGGTACAGACATGGTCGTCCACTTTAAGTTCTTTTACAGCCTTACCGACCTTAATAACCTGGCCTGCCCCGTCTGCCATCGGGATACGTTGTTCACTAGGCCCCCAAAAACCTGATACAACTGCATAATCATGATAATTTAGTGAATTTGCGTATAAGCGGATCTGGACCTCATCTTTCTTAGGGTCAGAAATCTCCTGATTGCCCATGAAAACATTATCGTATCCTCCACCTGCTTTTAAATAAATTGCTCTTGTCATTGTTTTTTACCTCAAATAATGATTATATATAATTACGTTTAAATTACAGGTGGATTTATTATGGCTGCATATGATCAAAAAGAGCTAGAACAATGGAAAAATGGATTACTCGGTAAATCTGGTGGTGGTTCAAAGAAAATCATACTTGTTGTAGTGATAGCAGTTGTGGTCGTGGTTGCTTATCTATACCTACAGAAGTAGCAAACTTAAATAGGCTTTGGCCTATTTAGCCTCTTCGTAAAGCATATTCATGAGAATTAGATCAAAGTTGTGCTTTAGTTGTAACTCTGAGCAGAGAATACTTTATCGTTGTAAATATGAGCAAAATGATTGGGTATTTTTATGCCAGCAATGCTTGCTTGATATTAAATCTAAACATGTGAACACTTATCAGTATGGCGGAACGTGGAAAAAATTTAAATAATCAATAAGTATAATCATATGAACAAGCTTCTCATCATACTGATGTTGATAACTCCAGGTAGTTTATTTGCTCAAAAATTGTGCAATTATGATTACCTTAAAAAAGAATTCCCACCGCTTTATAAAAAGATTGTTGAAAAGACGAACACAATCCCCAAGATCTTTACTTTTTGCTCAGGAGAAAATCATTATTTATTCAATGTTACTATGTTCCAGCAATTTAATAATGGTGTTGGGATTAATAGAGCATTAGAAAAAGACTTGTTTAGCTTTCTCTTAAAAGAATACAATGCCAATAGTTATTCAAGAACGAGTCTCGTAGCTGGTAAAGATCAGCAATTGCGACTGGTTACCAATTTTACAAATAAGATGCCATTTGAGGTCATAGAGTTAAGACAAGAAGTTTTTGTTGAGGAAGCTGAGTCAAAAACTATCAGTTATGGAGAAACTGTGACGTACATCAGAAGAAATAACTCTAAATTTTCTCAGTACTTTAAGCCTATTGAGTTATCCAAAAAAGATAAAGTTTATCTTGAAAAATTTAAACGATTTGTTGGGGTTCAAAAATTAAATTAAATTTTAAAAAAAGAGATATTTTGCAAATGCGCAGATACCTAATATCAAAAAAACTGCTGCAACATATGACATCAGCATAAAGGGCTTACATTTGTGTGCTGGGCATTCTTCTTTTTCATTTTTACTTACCATAACAGTTTATCCATAATTAATTCGTAATATTAAAAGACTATATTCAAGTTAAAAGATTCATTTTATACTAGGATTTTTATCTCTTTTAAGTTTGACTTATGACCAACGGTTTTATTATTAAATGTATTGATAGCGTCGTTCAAACAATCCTTAATTCTGAGGAGGAGATAGAGTTCTTAGATAGAGCTATAGGTGATGGTGACCACTATATCAATATAAAAAGAGGTAGTATAGCTGTTCAGTCAATCAAATCAGAACTCACTACCCTCCCACCCGATCAAGCTTTCAAAAAAATAGGTATGACATTAATGACATCTGTTGGGGGTGCGTCAGGACCTTTATTTGCCAGTTTCTTTCTAGCCTTAGCCAAGGAGACTTCAGGTGAAACTAATCTTCAACAATTTAGTAAAGGTTTTACTTCTGGCGTAGAATCAATTATGGATAGAGGTAAGTCAAAATTAGGTGATAAAACAATGCTCGATGTATTGATTCCTGTTTCAGAAAAGCTTCAATCACTAGCCGATGAAGGATGTGAAAAACACCAATTAATTAAAGAAATTGATTCGGTTGCAATAGCGGGTGTGGTTGCAACAAAAGATATGATGCCATCGAAAGGTAGGTCTGCTGGCTTAGCAGAAAGGGCCATAGGTCATATTGATCCGGGTGCTAAAACATGCCAATTAATTATCAGCACTGTTTGCAAAGAACTTAAATGAAATTAAATAAAGTTAAAGTGAAATGAAAAAATTTATAAACAAAACAGACGACTTCATTATTGATAGCTTAAAGGGTTTTGCCAATGCCCATAATAACCTAGTCACGCTCAACCTTAATCCTATCTTTGTGACACGAAAAGAGATCAATCCGAACAAAGTCCTTTTGGTTTCCGGTGGTGGATCGGGGCATGAGCCACTTCACACAGGCTATATTGGCAAAGGAATGCTAGATGTGGCCTGCCCAGGCCATGTCTTTACCTCACCTACTCCAGATCAAATGATTGCTGCTGTTGAAAAATGCCAGCCTAAGTTAGGTGTTTTGTTTATTGTAAAGAATTACTCAGGTGATGTTATGAATTTTGAAATGGCATCTGAAATGATCGACTTTGATCACCAGACTGTCTTAACGAACGATGATGCCGCTGTTATTAATTCAAGCTACACCACTGGCAGAAGAGGTGTAGCTGGAACACTGATCGTTGAAAAAGTTGTAGGTAGCCATGCTGAGGCGGGGGGTGATTTATCATCATGCAAGGAGCTTGGTGATAAGGTAAATCATCATTGTTCAAGCATTGGTGTGGCTCTATCCAGTTGCATTATTCCTGCTGCAGGTAAGCCAACCTTTGATATTGGTATTGACGAAATTGAATTTGGTGTTGGTATTCATGGCGAACCTGGCAGAAAGAGAGATAAAATTAGAATGGCGCATCATATTGTGGAGGATATGCTTTCGGCAATCTTAAAGGACTTTGATGAAAAGTCATTGGATTTAAAAGATCCACGAGGCATTCTACTTCTTGTTAATGGATTTTCAGGTACCCCTTTATCAGAGCTATATTTGATTTATCAAGCCGTTTCCGAGAAACTTGAGGAGAAACAAATTTATATTTCTCGCTCTCTTGTTGGGAATTATACGACGGCATTAGATATGGCTGGTGCTTCAATTACTATGTGCTTGCTCGATGACGAAATTAAAAAGCATTGGGATTCATCTGTTCTAACATCAAATCTTCGATGGGGGTATTAAGTGCATGTTTAAGAAACATTTAAATGAAGCAGGAAAAACTTACTGGACGCATTTTAAGTTTGCTTTTATTGCAGGCTTTATTCTTCTATATGCAGGTATCACCTCTATCATCCATGCAATATTTCCATGCTTCTTCAAATTCACCAGCCTGAAACTTGTTAAATCCTTACTAAAAAAAGCCGAGTAAGGAATTATTTTGCATAATCAGTCTTATAAAAAATTAGGTTTTTGGATCGGTTTGCTTTTATTCTTTTCTGTTATTTTAAATCCATCACCAGCATCATTATCTATTGAAGGCTGGCACGTTGCTGCTGTTGCACTCCTGATGGCCGCTTGGTGGGGAACAGAAGCAGTCCCCTTGCCTGTCACAGCCCTTGTTCCGCTTGCTGTTTTTCCTCTACTTCAAATTTCATCACTTAAAGAGACTGCTATATCTTATGCAAACCCTCACATTTTTTTATTTCTAGGGGGTTTTATATTAGCATTAGCCATTCAAAGATCAGGCCTGCATAAAAGACTAGCCTTATCAGTGGTATCAAAAGTAAATGCATCGGCTGGAAGTATTGTGGGATCGTTTATGTGTATCTCATTTTTTATCAGTATGTGGGTGATGAACACCTCAACAACTTTAATGCTTCTCCCTATCTGCTTAGCTATCTGCGTCAATATCAAAGAAGCACTGCCAAGTTTGTCGAATAAACAGATAAAAAACTTTGAAATTGCCCTGTTCTTAGGTATTGCATATGCTTCTTCAATTGGTGGTATGTCAAGCTTGATTGGAACAGCACCCAATATTGTATTCGCAGGCTTTATGCAAGAAAATTTCAATATCGATATTTCATTTCTAGACTGGATGAAAATTGCACTACCGATAGGATTAATAATGCTTGTAGCATCCTTCATCATTCTGACAAAAATTATTTATCCTTCCACGTTTGAAATTAACGCTGTGACCAAAAGTAAAATAAATCAGGGTTTAGAGAAATTAGGGAACATTAGTCGAGATGAAAAAAAAGTTTTTATTATCTTTTTGGTTGCGGCGAGCTTATGGATAGGCAGACCATATTTGAAATATCATGAAATTCTATTAGGACTGACTGACGCAGGTATTGCTATTTTGGCTGCCATTATTTTATTTATCTTGCCGTCTGATAATGAGAAAACTAATCTTTTAGAATGGGATGAAACAAAAAAATTACCCTGGGGGCTTTTGCTTTTATTTGGCGGTGGTCTCTCTTTAGCAAGTTCCATTAGTAGTTCAGGTTTAGGACAGTGGCTTGGAACGTCATTTAGTTTGTTAGTTGAACTCAAGCCTTGGTTAATCATTCTCATAATCACGACCTTTATTGTCTTTCTCACCGAGCTAACTTCAAATACAGCTACCACGTCCACTTTCTTACCGATTGCCACATCCATTGCCGTTGCAATTTCAGTTGCCCCTATATCGATTGCCATCCCACTCGTTATGGCATCAAGCTTAGCATTTATGCTACCTGTGGCGACACCGCCTAACGCCATTGTTTATGGTTCAGGAAAGATTACGATTGGCAATATGATTAAGGCTGGGTTTATTTTAAACTTGATTGGTATTCTGATTATTGCACTGGTAAGTCACTATCTCCTACCAGCATCTTTGGAAAAGCTCTTTTAATTAGCAATCTCTTAAACTATTTATCAATTTTATTTATTTTACTACCCTCTAATGTGAGGTTATACATTAAGCCTTTTGGAGAAAATACAAATGCGACAACAGGCTCTTTAATCGAGTCTACGTTAGCGACACCACCTGCACCCCAAACAGCCACAGCGACACTCGCATCGCCACCACCACTCCACCCACTTGAATTCCTGAATTCTTTAAGCGCATCTGCTTTAAGGAACATATAAACTTCAGATCGCTTCTCTACGCCTAGCTGAAAACCAATAGAACCAGAAATATTATTGTAGTACTGAACCTTTTTACCCTCAATAACCAAAGCTCCCTCACCATACGCCCCACCAATTACAAGCCCTGCTTTTACAATACTCGGGAAAACTAATATTCCCTTAGCTTTAGAGGCAAGCTCTTTTGCAGCAGGTGTTGTTTTATATAGCTCATCAAGAGCAGCTTTTATTTCTGCATCTATTTCTGCTTTGGAAGCGGTGAAGCCAACTTGAGAAAATACCAATAAAATTGCTGCAATGAAAGGTGTAAGTTTGTTCATGGTTTAAGCCTTACTATGTAATTTTAACAACTCAATTCTACACTAGAAATTTTAAAACCATTTTATTTAAGAAAACATTTGGTATAGTCAATTTAATATGACAATTGATCAGATAATTAATTGGATGATGGGTTTAAACAGCCTTATCCTAAGTGCTACTGGATTTTTACTCGTTATAGGATTTTTATTCCTTGTGACTGCAATTTATTCCCTGATTTACGATAAAGCCTTTCGAAAAAAGTATCTATTAAAGCTAAGCACAATATTTTTAATCCTGCTGGGCAGTATTATTGGTATCTTTTATCTTTCAATAAAGCACGGAGCTTTAATTCTATAGGACTTATCTAACTAAAGCCTTTTGACAATTTTCCCATCCTCATAGATTATCTCAGATTTGATAGTGCCATCTTTTTTCCAATTAACCTCCATACCACTTTTTTTCCCATCAACAAATTTTACATTTTTTTTTACTTGACCGTCGTCATACCACTGCTGCCATAGGCCGTTATACTTACCCTTAGAATAATTAACTTCAATCTTCTTTTGTCCATTTGGGTACCACTGCTGCCATAGGCCCTCCTCATGACTATCTACGAAGAAGCTTTCCATCATTTTATTACCGTTTTCATACCAAAAAATTTCCTTACCATTTTTCTTTCCATCCTTATATGTCACCTCGAATTTAGGTTTTCCATTATCAAAGTATTCTTTTTGTGTGTTGATTTTATGATTATCAGCTATAACAAGAAAGGACAAACAAAGACCTATCAAAGTGGTTAAATATTTCATAATATATCCTGTGTTCATTGAATTTATTATATGGCAGTTTGAATCATCAAAAGTTTCTAAAATAGGATTAATTTAAGCTTATTTTTTTTTGATACGTGCGTACAACAAAAAGATAAAAAAGCATTACTAATAAATCATAAATTACCCAAATAAAATCTCTTAAGTTTATGATATATATAGGATTATCTATCAATAAAAATATAAATATTAGACCAATATATATGCGACCAAGAACACGCCATCTTTTGATAAGCAGTGCTATCGTTAGCAAATACATGATGATTCTAAAGTATGCATAAAAAGCTTCAGAATGAGGAAGTGCAGCATTTAGATACAAAAGTGCTAAAATAATCTCTAAATAATTCTCTTTAAAATAGCTTGCCTTAATCAATTTTTAGCTGCTCTGGTAACGGTTCAATGGCACAAACCCCCCTGTATTCATAGGGTTTTTGCCATCTACTGATAATTTCAATTTGACCTGTTTTCCGATCTATAAAGAAAGAAAAGCCTATGGAGCCATCTACATCTAATTCTTCCAAGCTGACAGTGTTTTTGTCAATATTTAAAAAATGATTCCCGTGGAGCTTATGAATAAGTGTACTGCCTGATATTTTAATTTTTTCGATTGCTGGTTCTTTCACGCATGGTGTTCCATCCTCACAAAATAATATTACCTCTCCCTCACAAATAAGGTCCACACTCAAAGGTTCGGCACAAACAATACTTGGAAGAAGTAAAAATAAGAGTAATTTTTTCATATTTGGGTGCTTTTAATGAAAATGTTAATGTTCAAGCTTAACATCGATCATATCAAAATAAAGGATAAAGTAGATGAAACTCAGAATTGCACTACTAACACTGCTAACTTCAATATACCCATTAGGATTTCGAAGGACACTTTGATAGTCGTAACTCAAGAAATCGATAAAAATGTAGGTCCACTTAGAGTTGGTGATAAGGTAAGGGTCCTCACCTTATCAAATGGAACGACGCGAGTCTAACTATCTCAGTAAAAAGCTGAGCCTATAATTAGGAAGCGCTTGGCTTCCTTTTTTGAATCTCATCAAGAATGAGCTTGCATTCGCCTGAAGTTAACGAACATCCATTTACGCCATCTTCAAAGTTATAGCCATCAATCATTAGCTCAACAAATTTTTTAACCTCTTCTAACTCCACATCTAAGAGTGTTGCAATTTCAATAAGCATTGCGGTATGTTCTTCTGTATGCATAGTTACCTCACAAATTAATATTAAATCTTTCCTAAATAATACACGGGATTACCATATTTAGTGAAGCCAAATCTTTTAATTTTGATTAAAAAAGCCAACAAAAAGCTAGCTTTTTAACATGTAAAAGACTTTACAAAGAACTAATACCCATATTGTTTAAAGTCACTTTTTTCAAAAGCTTTATCAATCGAATTAATAACCAAAGACTCAAAAGTATTAGGTGCTAATTCGCCTTCAAATCCCTCACCTCTAAATACAAAAATTCTTGCTCTAATTAGTTCACCAGATACGCTATCGCTAATTCTTGATTCAAAGACCATGAAAGGTACTTTTGTGTTCTTGTTAAGAACTTTTTTACCAAGATTCCAGGCAGCTTTTATAGGTAAAAAGTCAATCACACCCATTCCTTCTCCTGTTAAATCAGCATCTCTAAAATTCACTTGCATCCTTATTACATTAGGCCCAATTTCTTTCGCTAGAGAGTATGATGCTTGGATCTCCTCTTTAATTTTAGATGTTGCAGAATTTTTTATCCTACCAAGCATCGCATCATTGACTGTGCTATCAGCTTTTTCTTCAATTGTTATTTTATCCAACAATACGGAGTTATATGAGCTCAATTTTGCATTAGGATTGTTGTAGCCATAAGACCTAAAGTGCTCTTCATCAACAAGTAGCTTCCAACATTCAACATTTTTAAATATCGTTGTTTCAGCAAGATCGTTTGTTGCCTTATTCTCGCATGCGAGTGATTGAGAAATTATAGTTAATGGGAGTGCTATTGCTAATATTACTTTTGCATATTTCATTAAAACTCCTACTTAGTTATTAAAAATTAACAGTGTTTTGAGAATAAATTCTTTTTTCTGTGCATTCCCTTAAAGGCGCCATTGGTTTTATTTTTAAACTCAATTGAATCAAGCATTTCCAATGTCTTACCAAAAGAATCTATAAGATTGTCGACCATGATAGAGTTTATATTATTTTTGACCACAACTCTAAACATTGTTTTTGAGCCATCTTGGTCCGTAAAAATAGGTTTGTCTTGTTTTGTAATTGGATCCTCAAAATTCATTTTATAACCACTTACATACCAATTATATTCTGAAATAGCATGCTGTAAGTCGATGTCATCATATTCAAAATTACATTCGGGGTTAAGCATAGCAGTCACGACTGGTAAGCAATTCTTGTCTCCATCATCAAGAATGACGAATCTGGGCTTACCCTCAAATTTCATTTTTTCTAACCCCACTCGAATTTTTTGAGCGTGGGCCATCATATGCTCACAAATTTTTTGGTAGCCTGAAATTCCATACCTTAAAAACTTATAGTATTGGACATAAATCCCACTTGCCGGTCTAGAAAAATTCAGGTTATAAGATTCGCCCATTCCACCTAAGTAACTGACTGATATAGCTACATGGTCACTTAAATTCTCACGCTGTCGCCATACTACCCAACCAGTCCCAATGCAGGATTCACCAAATTTATGCCCACTTGCTGAGATGGATAATACATTTTTTAACCTAAAATCCCAGTCAGGGAGGCTATCTTGAAACGGGGCGATAAAACCACCAGAGGCAGCATCAACATGAATTCCTACTTGAAA
>TARA_B110000008_G_scaffold46967_1_pt1 | contig 16010 bp, 13 predicted proteins | sample TARA_B110000008 | Tara Oceans TARA_B110000008 (sample SAMEA4396496) | marine metagenome | biome: Westerlies Biome; feature: [DCM] deep chlorophyll maximum layer (ENVO:01000326); material: water (ENVO:00002006), including particulate matter (ENVO:01000060) such as... | depth 40 m
CTTTCAGGAAGACCTGTATTATGTTTATTTATTTTAGAGCCTGAGAGATTAAAACAGGAAGATACCGATGCAATCCATATTGATTGGGAATTAGATTGTGCAGTAGATTTATCGAAAACTTTGCGGAAGTCTGGCTCTGATCTTCACATTAAGATAGGAGATGCCATAGAGGTTCTAGAAAATTTAGATAATGATTATGGCATCAAAAGAATATTATCTCATGAAGAAACCGGAAATTCTTGGTCTTATGATAGAGATAAAAAAATTCTTCAATGGTGTAAAGAAAAAGAGATTAATTGGACAGAATACCCGAATAATGGTGTAATTAGGAGACTAAAGAATAGAGATCAATGGAAGGGAGAGAGAGACTCTAGAATGCGTATTCCTCTTAATGAAACTCCAATGTTTAGTAAAAGCATAATGTTTGAAGGAGAATATCCTAGTATCAATGATCTCAGTTTGAAACCTAGGGATCTAGTATGTAGACCGGAACCTGGAGAAGATGCGGCTTTGAGAAGACTTCATTTGTTCCTTAATCAGGATAGCAAAAAATACAGCTGGTCAATATCTAGTCCAACACTCTCTACAAAACATGGTTCGGTTTTATCACCATATCTTACGACAGGTGTACTGTCTGTGAGAAGGATAGTTCAAGAAACTAATTCTAAAATAAAATATATCAGAAAAAACAAATCAACTATTGACAATCATTCTGAATGGATTCAGAGTCTTTCATCATTTCGACAAAGACTGGCTTGGAGGTGCCACTTTATCCAAAAACTAGAGATGGAATCTAATCTTGATATGGTCGCTCAGAATCCTGCTATTGAATTGACATTAGATAGAAAATTAGATCCTGAAAAATTTATTCGATGGAAAGAGGGAAGAACCGGTTGGCCATTTTTTGACGCTTGTATGAGGCAGTTAACTGCTACTGGGTGGATTAATTTTAGAATGAGAGCAATGATGATGTCGGCTGCTTCATACAATCTTTGGTTGCCATGGAGAGATACTGGTATTTTTTTAGCCAAACAATTTTTAGATTATGAGCCCGGAATACATTGGTCTCAAGTTGGTATGCAGTCAGGTACAACTGGAATAAATACGATTAGAGCATATTCTATGACAAAACAAGGTAAAGATCACGACCCTAATGGTGAGTACATTAGAAAGTGGGTACCTGAATTATCTATGGTTCCTACAGATTTCATACATAATCCATGGCAAATGCCGGAATCATTGCAAGAATCAATTATTTGTAGGATTGGTGTAAATTATCCTGAACCAATAGTTAATGAGCTGGTAAGTAGAAAGAATGGTATTAGTAAAAGCTATTCTGCAAGAACCGGAGAAGACGCTCGTCGAATAAGTAAGAAGGTTCTAAAAATGCATGGAAGTCGGAGTAGAAGTAGAATTAGAAGAAGTCGTAATGACACAAAGAAATCGTCTACTATTCAGAAAAAACTATTCTAATTAATAGATAATATAATCTCAGATATAAAACCATTATATGAAATAAAAAAGAAGTCCCAAGAAATAACTTTGGCAAGCACTCATAGTTTTCAAAGTGATACACATTAACAATTATTCAATAGTGCCATCCTATACGGAAAGATATGGATGCCAAAGAAAGGAACAGAGCCATACGCAAGTATTCAATGACATTTGCGTTTGTATTGGTAGGGGTATCAGTAGCTCTTGCTTTGGTGGTGATATTGCTATACGCTTCATTGTCCTATATTATTGGTATTTTATAGGTATTCAATCTGGTATTGATACAAAGGTACTTATGTAAATTTAGTAAAATAAACACTTCTTAATTAGTACTAGTACTATCGACAAGGTATGAACTCAGGACAAATACTAACTTTTCTTATAGGTGGTTATGCATTATTTGCTATTACAGTAATGTCAGTAACACCCTTGATAGGATAAACAAAAAAACACGATTTATAATTTCATTTTACTTAGAACATCATCTAGTGATTTGAGAGTCAGATTTACATCTTCTCTGGTTATCACCATTGGTGGCTTTATTTTAATTACATTATTATGTGGTCCATCAGTACTCAGTAGAATGTTTCTAGAAAGCATTTCTGAAACTAATTCTTTTGCCTCGACTGTAGCTGGTTCTAGTGTGTTATGATTTCTTACTAATTCTATACCGATAAATAACCCCCTACCTCTTACATCACCAATAATTGGGTGTTTTTTCTTTAGATTATTCAATCCATCAAGAAAAATCTTTCCTAATAATTGGGCGTTAAGCATTAAGTTATCATCTTCTATTACGTCTAATACTGCTAATCCAATAGCACAAGATACAGGGTTTCCACCAAAAGTAGAGAAAAACTCCATCTCTTCAAACTTCGATGCTATTTTTTCAGTTGTAAAAACTGCAGCCATTGGATGACCGTTACCAATTGGTTTACCCATTACTACAATATCTGGGATCACTCCATGTTCTTCAAAAGCCCACATATGCTTACCAACTCTACCAAATCCAACTTGAACCTCATCTGCTATACATAGGCCACCAACTGCACGCACATGTTCGAAAGTAGACTCTAGGTATCCTTGGGGCAATGGTATTTGACCCGCACATGATAGCATTGATTCTACCAAGAAACCGGCTATTGATTCGGGCTGATTAACAATATCTAAGAATTCCCCAGCATAATCTCTATCACCTCCTCTGTATGTGTCAGGTATTGGTACAACGTGCACCCAAGGTTTAGGCATACCTTGTCCTCCAGATCCCCTAAATTTGTATGGACTTAGATCAATTAACATTCCAGTATGTCCGTGATATGCTCCCTCTACAACAATCATATCGTGTGCTCCAGTGAATGCTCTGGCAATTCTAACGGCTAATTCATTCGCTTCACTACCCGAATTTACTAAATATCCTATTTTGAGTGGATCGGGTAATGTCTGAGATAATCTTTCGATATAATCAGTTAATCCGTCATAAATATATCTTGTATTAGTATTGAGAAGAGCCATTTGTTGTTGTCCAGCTTCTACTACTTTAGGATTAGAATGTCCTACATGGCATACATTGTTGACTAAATCTAAATATTTTTCACCTGTTGCCGAAAACAAGTATTGCATTTCTCCTTTGGTAATGTGGAGTGGTTTACCGTGTGCTATTGAGAGAGCCTTCCCTACATGAATATCTCTTTGCTTGAGTAATCTATCCAGAGAATTCATTGAACGTTCATGCCCTTCTTTCACAATAGTAAAGGTGATGTATTGATAATTTAATATTTTCATTCGAATATCTGTAATCGTAATAAGATATTAAATAATATTACTCTTTGCAGTAATTATGGACTCAGAATTAATGTTAATACCCTTACTTGGGCAAGTAATTCTCACATTTTCCGTGGGTGTTTTAGCTAGACTTAGAAGAGAAAAATCTGTTAAAGAAGGATTTAATTGGAGATATTTCAAAACATTCGAAGGTGATAAACCACCAAGATATGTACTACAGGCTGATCAGCATCTGGTCAATCTCTTTGAGGCACCAATGTTATTCTTTGCTGCAGGGATTTTAGCAGTTTCTTTAGATACTGTTGATACTGTAATGCTCCTTATGGCATCTATTTATGTAATTTCTAGAGTAATTCATGCCATTATCAGTTTAACGAATAATAGATTATTATGGAGAGCACGGATATTTATTTTTTCTACTATTATTCTATTAATTATGTGGTTTTGGTTAATCTATATTAATTTTTGATTCACTTCATCCGTTAGATAGAACGAAAAAGAAATACTAATCGGATGAGATATGGCTTATACTGAAGTGTCGTTTGAAGATGCTTCAGATATAATAATGGCAGCAGATCTACCTAATCTAGTAAATATAGAGAAATTATCAGGAGGATGGGCAAATTCAAACTATAAATTGACATTAACTGACAATAGTAAAATTGTACTGAAAATATGGGATGAACAATCGTTAGATCAAGTCTCTTACTTACTGTCGATTACTACTTACTTGTCAGATAATAATATTCCTACTCCTCCTCCTATACAGTTCTCTAATGGTGAATTTATTATGGTAAAGAATGGTCTTGCTTGGACACTCTTACCATATATTGAAGGTGAATGGCTAGAACCAAATATGTCCTCACTTTATTCATTAGGGAGAATTCAGGCCGAGTTACATTTAGTTAAACCTCCATCTAACTTGAAAGAAGAGTTTTCTATGGGTAATTCATTATTTGAGAAACTATTTTCTATTGCAGATGACAAAGATGAATGGTCCGATTTTTTATATCTACTCAAATCTGAAAGCTTAGCATTGAACGAACAAATTCCTGAATTACCGAAAGGCATTATTCATGGAGATTTATTTCCAGATAATATTTTAGTAATCAATAACAATGTAAAAACAATTCTCGATTTTGAAGAGGTTTGTAATGATATTTTAGCTTTCGATCTAGTGATGACTTTCGTTGGATGTGGGTGGGAAAATGGCGAACCGGTTGTTGAGCGTTGGAACTCTCTCCTTGATGGATACCAATCTGTCCGAATTTTAAGTCAAAATGAAATTGATTCTTTATCTGATTTACATCGTTTAGCAACACTCTCTATAGCCGCCTGGAGATATTGGCAATTTGTCTTTAATTTACCTAATACTGAACATAGCGATAGATATCTCGAGATGTATGAAAGATTAGATAAAGCTCTTCCTTTTTGATTAATTTTAATCAGTATCTTCAATCATTTTCAGCTTAAGTATTCTGTTAGCTGCGCTATATTCTATTGATTTGAATGCAACTTTTTTATCTCCACCTTCAAAAGGCTCTTGAATTGTAGGTTGTCCACCTCTAAATAGCCCAAGTATAGTTGTGTAAGCATCTACATCGACATGTGCTTCAATATAATATACTGCTGATTCTGCGCCTTCATCGATTAGATCATCTCCTTCTAAACCGCGAATGATTGTTCGTTGTATTCTTCTTTCAATGCTAACTACAATTTCTGAGCATGGAATTTCCATTTCTACTGTCATCTCTTTTCTAATTTCTAAAAGAGATGTTTCACCAGCATCTTTTATTGGGCCTCTTATTTGCAATATTTGTGGGTTTGTTTTCGATATTTCTGTCATCTTTTCACCTATTTTTATTCATTATTTGTCGCGGTAGGCATAAATGTTAGCACTTCTACTACGATTGTTATTTCTTCGTCATCATCTTGTGATATAGGCCCTAATTGATCAACCGAATTAACATCTAATTCAACTTTAATTTCTAAAACACCTTCACCCCAGCCATCATTATTCCATGGCATTAATGCCTGAAATTCATTAGGAGCATCTGAGGTCTTATTATCTCCTGTGAAATCAGGATAAACTTGTAGATATAGAAATATATTTTCACAACTACTATCTTGACCTGTAAGGTTATTATCATCACTACTCCATTGTGCTGTCAATTCATTCACTTCAATATCAGCAGCAATTGCATCGCATTGAACTAAAGGATCTGTTAAGTCTGCATTATCTCCTACTTCTGGGATTATTATTACATTAATTGCTCCAATAAAATATCCTTCTGTTAATTGAAAGTCTTCCATAAAGAAATCAATTACCTTCACTTCTTCATCTTGCCAAACTTCTGTATGCTCAGATGTTAATATATCTATATCAAATTCAATTGACCAATCTTCTGCTGTTTTTGCATCAATAGCATCATCGTAATAATTATAATTCCAATCTAATGCATGTATGCTACTTATGATTATTACTAATGAGATTAATAGTGCTGAAATCATATTTGATTCCCTTAATGTGAAAATTTGCTCAATTACTTGCTTAATATCACCATCAAAGTTTACTAATTCGTTATCTTCTTTCATATTAACACCTAACTATGGAGCCCCATTGAATCAAATAAAACAGAGAGTAAAAGGCCGTAAATAATTAATGAAATTATTGCAATTGAGAAAACTCGGTAATCTTTACTATCAATATCTGGATTGTTTAGACTCATTATTGATTTTATTGCCTCAACGGAATTAGATTTATCTGTAATCATTTTATTCATTATTTTCTCTTCCCATCCAATAAATAATACTACACCTCCTGCAAATAATGCGGATGTAACCATCTCTGGTATTGGTAGAACTATTTGTATCATCTCAATAAGACTAGATGTTGCAACAAGTAGGAGTAGTAAGACCATTATCCTGGTTATCACTTTACTCTGATTTGTATCTGTATCTACAATATTATAGTTCAATATTATGAACATAAATATTAATGGAACTATTAGATATACCGCAACTTGGAATGTGAATGCATACCAATCTATGAAACTTTGATCCCAAGCAGCACAGATAGTATCAACACAAGATGTAGCGGTATCTTTGACTACGAGTGTTAGTAAGAACCACATTACACCAACGATGAAAACAACACCGACCGAGACACTAATTCCATTAATTCCTTTATGGTATGCGCGCCATAACTCACCTCCTAGTAAAACCAAAAATGTCAGGCCAGATAGAGTCATTGCTATTGGTGAAAATATTACTATACTGATTTCGGTTTGAGATGCAGTTCCCCAGAATACCACATCTTCTACAATCCATCTTGCTAAGTATAATTTACTTAGACCGGTTAAATGTTGTAACCAGAATATCATCCATTGTACCTTAGATGCCAGTAGGAGTAGTAATACTACTGATGATACTTCCCTCGCTCTATCTTCTCCATATCTAATTTCACCAACAATGAATCTTAAATAAATTGGTACCCAAATTAAATAGCATAACCAACTTAAAGCAGATTTCATATCTCTATTAGTGAATTCAGTAAATATGTCTAGAGGAATTACTATTATTCCTAATAGAATCACTATACAGGTACAAATTTTAGCTACATTTTCCTTCTGAAGAATTGGATATGGATATACTAGGGGCAGTATAACTAGCAGACACATAAATGCTGAATCCATTGCCATTTGGGCATACATGTGTGAAGAATAGTATATTTCACTATAAGCTCCATCAATAATGTCCTGTCCAGTTAAATCCTCTAATCTCAAATCAATTATAGTTGCAAATGTATATTTTATACCTAAAATTATCATCATCCAAGATATAATGTATCCTGCATAGAGTTCATTCCATTCCTTATCTTCTGACCTTCTTACAAGTATTAGTGCCATCACTCCTAGAGCTATATGCACTACGGCAGCCACAGGTATTAATGCATTAACAGCATCATCAGCCATGTGTTCTGGAACATAGTTAATGTGATAACCTTTAGGGCGTATCTACTGTATTAGGATTTTTTAATTTGACTATAAAATTTGTTAATATTAATATTGCAAATATACTAACAATCAAATTATAATTTACTAGCCAATTGAGAAATATAACTATTGAAAAAATTATAATAATTAATAATAAGAGAACTATATGTATAACTGGAGCACCATTTAATCGGGGGTCGATAAAATTATAGATATAAACGCCAGCAATATTCGCATAAATTCTTGCCCAAAGTATGTAGATTAGGCTAAATATAATAGGAAAAACTACATATTCCCAATATATATCTAGATTATTAATCATAATTGCAATACCTAGAATAATTACATTCAAATTATGCATTACTATCTCATACCAGTAAAATAAATGATCAATATTATTCCCTCTACTAATTTCTGTGCCTATTATGTGAAATGAGACGACACATGTTACCAATAATGCGCACGTATAAGAGGTTACAAATAATATTGGACTAACAACCAACAACCATTCAGGTATTTCTCCCCCCGAGATATGAATCCAAGAACATATTGCAGATGTGGTGAAACTCATTCCGATTAATCCGAAGTGCCACATTGTATATGCAGCTAACCTTGTAAATCCTGATGAATGTCTAAGACGATTTTTCCGTTCTACATAGTATAGTGGAAAATCTGGCGAGCCTTTTGGATCATATGCTACCCATATCAATGTAAATAGGCAAAGTAATGCGCAAAATGTACGAAATATTGCTAATATCTCGTCAGAAATAATATTTGATGAAGTCACTTGTTCAACAGTTTGTACATTACTCAATACGTCTGTAAAAATAATGAATATTAATGAAACGAATAATGTAGAAAAAACTAGACTAAAAGTCTCTAAATTCCTATCTCTTTCCCCATATTTAAGTAGTTCATTAATCATTTATTCACCACTAATTAGAATAAGATGCAAGCCATTTTTCTAATAAATCTCTCCTTTCTTTGACATCTACTCTTGATGTATGTGGCATATTTTCTAGCACATATATTTGTGCGATATCTTCAAAATGTTCTTTCAATAAATCGAAATGTTCGTTACCTAATGTTTCATCATTCTTCGCTTGCATAACAAGTATTGGAACTTGGGGCACTCCCCAAAAAGGAATTTGCGAATTTGCATAACCTACATTTAGATCGGGGTGTATTCTTTGATATTCTCTTCTAAGTACATGTCGAACCCATGGGCTAGCCATTACTGCCCTACCAGGTAAATTTTTTTCTATTATTAGAGGAAATGATGTTGCGGGTGATTCAAGTATGATCCCTCTCATTTTTTCACCCCACCAACCTGTGGGGTGTGCTGATAGTCGTATAGTTAGGAAACCCCCCATTGAATGACCATAGATCCATAGATTATCAGGAGTAAATCCTAATCTCTCAGGTACATCTTCAAGGAGTAATTCTATGTCAGCAATGACTTTCAGAATTGTCCACTCATACCTACCTTTTTGTTGCCCAAAACCTCTTTGATCTAATCCTACTACATTAAGTCCGATAGAGTTCATATGCTGACATCTTGACTCACCATTCCCTAGACTAGAATTATATCCGTGTAGGTAAAGTACCATATCTTTACCATTAGATTCAGAACTTAGAAATTGTCCTTTCATTTTTTCATCGCCCCATCCTTTGAATGAAAATTCCTTCCATCTAGGATCAGATATTTCTGTGGTCTTTTGAGAAGATATAATGAATACGGAAGAATAAATCCTCCACCTCATAATTAACCACCCTGTTACTGGAATAGAGGCGCCAATAAGCACCCATGCAATATTATATTCTCTCCAACTGGATGAAATTAATAATGCAATAATTTGGATAATAATCAATGCAGTCAATAATTTTGGTTTGCTGGGCAATAATGGACTTGGAGTTTTTTGATATACTGCAGCCTTTAGCTTTGAAGAACGACTTTTTTTATTTTTTTCCATCTACAACATTTCCCCATCGATGGATTTACCTAATCTTTCCATTATTTTTGTTGCTGATTCTATGCTAGTAACTGTTTCTACACTTTTTCCTGCTGACCATAAATCCTTCGATGACTTCCCCTTACCCTTAGAGAATGCTCGCATTCTCCAAAATGAGATTCCAGTAATAATTACTCTAATTCTATGTTTAAATCTACTTTTCAATAAACTTCGAATCAGCCAAGAGTTATTTTGTTTGAATCGACTATTATTGATTACAGAAATGGGAACGCCAGTTAATTTAGTGGTCCAAGTAATGTCATTTTCATTTGCTTTAACGATGGCATTTTTATAATCTTCAGGAGTTGTGCATTCATCTGTTGCTATAAATCTCGTACCCATTTGCACGCCATCATAACCTATTCGAAGTGCTTCAATCAATTCTTTTTCACTACCAATTCCACCAGCGCAAATTAATGGAAGTCCCATGTCTGAAAGTTGTTCATACATTTCTTCCATGTTCAACTCTCCCAAATGTCCGCCAGCTCTATCATTAACACAGATTAATCCATTAACGCCGCATTCTTTTCCTTTTTCAGCCCACTTTCTACTAGTGACATCATGGTAAACTACTCCGCCTTTAGCATGAACCTTCTTACAAACCCAATCGGGTTTACCTAGAGATGTTACAAAGAATCTAATATCTTCTTCAAGGGCTACGTCTATCCATTCAGACATCTGACGAAAATATCTTTCACTACCTTTCTCAATTAGGGCATTAAACCCAATCGGCTTGTCAGTAAGTGATCTAATATACCTAATACCAGCTCTAAGACCTTCAGTTCGGTTTGGTTTATTGAATCCATGAACCATTGTTAAAGAAACAGGCTGTAGAACAGCAATACCTCCACCTTCCGAAGCAGCGGCTACCAATTCAGGATTGGAACAAGGGTACATGGCACCACAAATAATTGGATATTCAATTCCAGTATCTTTTGTTAATCTTGTAATGACCATTTTATCACTCACCATCAATTACTAAGAAATTCCACTTGAATATCCATTCTGAAACAATATTACCTGAGATATCGGTACCTACTGTTTTTAATTCACAATCTACTGACATTCCTGTTTCCATACTTTCTTCTATAGCATCTCTGGCAATAGAATTATCTTTACAAGTAAATTGAATTTTACCTTTGGCTCTTTTAGTAAATTTAGCTTCAGTACCGACAACAAACATTCGGAGTTTTTTTGACATGGATTTAGATAATGCAAATGGTGCTGCACCTGTACTCAATTCTGCACCCATACCTTGTACTGCCCAATACATTGTCTTGAATGGGTTTTGAGACCTCCAACCTCCAGGTATTGATGTGATACAAATTTTATCGTCTAATTGTTTTACACTTAGACCGGCTATCCAAGCAGTTGGCATTAACCTGAATGTAAAGATCCTGAATCTGTATTTTTTCAAGAGATTATTATATTCTGATATTAATTTTTCTTCATCAATTAACATATTATCACTTAATCCATGTTTACTAAATGATCTACAACATTGCAATATTGAGTCATTGCATCAAATTGTGATATTCCAGATACAGAATTCCATGCTTTCCACTTTGCTCTATCACGAAGGCCCCCGCTCGCTCTTACATTACAATCACCATCATTGGCTTGTTTGTAAAGTGCATATAATTTCAGAAGAAACTCATTCGATGGTCTAGAAGATAAGTTCTGAACTCTATTACTCGCTCTCTTAAATCTAATTTTTAGTGTTTGACTAATTTTTTCAGACATCACATCATCTCCACAGGATAATCCATCAGAGTTTTGTGACCTGCCTGTACTTTTGCAGCAAGACTCACCGTTTCAGGAAAAATTCTTTTGAAAAAGAAACGCGCACTTGCAATCTTAGCATCATAAAATGGCTCTCCTTTTTTTGTTATTGCAACCTTCGCCATTTTAGCCCACATATAAGCTAGTAATACATTACCAAAGTATCTGCAATAATCAGTAGCACCTGCGGCAAGAAAATGAGGATTTACCTGTCCTTCAGATATCATGAGTAATGTAAGTTGTTGAAGTCCTCGAACTCCTTGATGAAGGGGTTTGTTAAATTCAGCCATTTCCGGATTATCTTTATTTTCATTAATGAATTCCGTCATTGGCCATAAAAGATGTCTTAGATTTTTTCCTAAATTTTGTGTTACTTTCCTTCCTGCTAAATCTAATGCTTGTATACCGTTTGTTCCTTCCCAAATTTTTGATATCCTTACATCTCGATAGAATTGTTCAACGCCATACTCTGTACAGTATCCAGCACCTCCCATAACTTGCATACATGTACTTGCTGTTTCACAACCGAGATCTGTGAAATGTGCTTTGACAATTGGTGTGAATAGAGCCACTAATGCTGATGCCATTTCGGCCTCATCTTCGTCATCACTATGACATTGATCTAGAAGTATTCCAGTCCATGCTGCTAGAGCTCGACAGCCTTCATTATTCACTTTAGCCTGTAATAACATTCTCCTTACATCTGGGTGAACCAGAATATTATCCGCTACCTCATTTGGTTCTTGCATACCCTTAATGTCTCGACCTTGTCTTCTTTCTTTCGACCATGAAAGAGCGTTTTGGTATGAAATTTCTGCTAAACCTATTCCCATCATCCCAGTAGCGAGTCTTTCTCGATTCATCATTTCAAACATTAATGGCATTCCATTGTATAGGTCTCCGACTCTCCATCCGATGCTTTGATCAAAATTCATTACGCATGTAGGTGATGCATGTACTCCCATTTTCTCTTCACTCCCAGAGCATGTTACACCATTGTGTTGAGATTTTAATTCTTCTGATAGTCCAGGTAAACCGTCAGAATTCCATTCTAAAGGCATGTGTTTGGGTACGAGAAATAAAGAAATTCCTCTAGTTCCTTCAGGAGCATCTGGAGTTTTAGCTAATACTAAGTGAACGATATTTTCAGTCATATCATGTTCACCATATGTAATGAAAATTTTAGTTCCAGTTACTAAATATGTTCCATCTTCTTGTGGAACAGCTTTAGTAGAAATCATCCCTAAGTCAGTTCCAGCATGTGGTTCAGTAAGGCACATCGTACCTGACCATTTTCCAGAAGCCATGTTTGTTGCAAAATAATCTATCAGTTCTTTTTCTCCATGTTCAGCTAGTACTTCATATACCCCTACAGAAAGTGCTGGTAATACACTCAAAGCCATATTAGCAGAAGTTCCAAATTCTGCCCAAATTACTGTTTGAAAAAATATTGGTACACCCATGCCTCCATGTTCAGTTTTACATGAAGTTGACAGCCAACCTGCGTCAACACTTTCTTTGTATGCAATTTTAAATTCTTCAGGCATTTTAATTTCTCCATCGATGAATTTTAACCCCTCTCTATCACCTAATTGGTTTATAGGAAGCCATACTTCTTTTACATGTTCAGCCCAACCTTCTGTAAGCATGGACAAAAATTCTCCATCAAATTCAGAATAGCCTAAATTTTGTACGATTGGTATTGCATCTAGTACTTCGTTTAATAGAAAATCATAATCTCTTTTTGGTGCATTATATTCTACCATTTTTTCTCACATTAATTCCTTAGGGGTTTGCCTGTCTCAAGCATATATTGCATACGATCTAATGTATCTGTATTTTTAGCTAACGTAGTTATTGCATTCTTTTCCATAGCCAAGATATCATCTTCTTGGAGTATATCTGTTATGTCGGTATCTCCGCCAGTGAGTATTTCTGCTAGTGCATTTGTTACTACAATATCGTGCGGTGTGACTTTTCCTGATAATGCAAGGTCATTTACCGCTAATTCTAATGCTGCCTTACCAGATGGTCCAGGCAGTGTATATATTCTAGGCTCTGGAGGAGAATAGTCTTTTGATAATCTAATTAGTGTTTTTTTAGCATCAGAAAGTAATCTATCTCTATTCATTGTGATATTGTCATTGGGTCCTAAGAAACCCAAAGTTCTGGCTTGGTCTGCTGACTTAGCAACTTGCGCCGTACCTATTACCTCGAAAGCTTTCATTACAGCTCCCATTGGCCCATTAGAAACTAAACCAAATTCTTTAACTCGCCCGAGATATTCTTTACATCCCCCCCAAGCAGGGATAATTCCTACACCTACTTCCACTAGTCCTACATAAGACTCTGAATGAGCTTGTACTGCATCACAATGCATTAGAACTTCTGCACCACCACCTAAACATAATCCGGCTGATGCTGCTACTATAGGTACTTCAGAGTACTTCAATGTCTGATAAGTATCTTGTCCTAATCCAATGAAATCATCTAAATCTTTCCATGCAGCCAAATTTGCTGCAAATAATGCTAATCCTAAATTTGCTCCAGCACAAAAATTCGCTGCGTCGTTACCTATTACAACTCCTTTCCATCCTTCATTTTCTGCCATATCAACAGCATTTAGTAACATCTCCATGTTCATTGGATCCATTGCATTCATTTTCGTATGATATTCAACTAGTAATACTTGATCACCCATATCCCATATGCTTGCAGAACCATTCCTCTTCAATGGCTTACCTCGGCGTTTTAGATCGGCAACAGTTAGTTTATCTTCATGCCTTTCAATTATTATCATCTCTCCATTAGGAGATAATCTGGTGATTTCACCAGAATTAGTACTGTAGAACGAGCCTTTTTCAGCAGCTAAGGCTAGAAATGGTGGTATTGATTTATTTGATTCTTTAAGTCTATTAACCATTGATTTTAGACCTATTGCATCCATCATTTCGAATGGACCCTTTTTCCAATTATATCCAACCTTCATTGCTCCATCAATTGCATAAATATCTTCACTAACTTCGGGAACAACAAATGCTGCATATGATAATGAATCAAGAATAACGTCCGTCACAAATTCTGCACCTTTATCATTACAATCCATAATATCAGCGAGTCCACGTTTCCCCATTTTTGCTGAGGGAAAAGCTGCTTTACGATTAGCAGTATTATATTCACCTGTAATTAAACTTCTAGCCTCTTTTATTTTCTTACCTTTTTCTCTATTAAGACGATAAAATCCACCCTTACCCTTACGGCCTGTATATCCTTCATCTATCATTGAAATTATGTTCTCTTTACCAGCGCCAGCAATATTATGAAAAGGATCATTTTTATCTAGATGAGAAACTAGACTATCAGTTACATGAGGTATTAAATCTATACCTACTAAGTCCATTAGGGCAAATACCGCCGTTTTTGGTAACCCTATGGGTCTCCCAAGCATAGCATCAGCCTGTTCAATTGTCAAACCATGGTCAATCGTTGCTTTGAATGCTCGCTGAATAAAGTAAATCCCTAGTCTATTACCAATAAAACCAGGACTGTCGTTGCACAATGTTACTCTTTTACCTAAATCTATATCAGCAAAAGAACAAAATCTTTCTAAAACATCAACATTAACTTCTGGAGAGCTAACTACTTCGAGTAATGGAAGATATCTTGGCGGATTAAAAAAGTGTGTAATAAGAAATCTTGTTGATAAATCAGTAGACATGTCAGAAATTAATTCTGATCGGGGAATAGTAGAAGTATTAGAGGATAATATTGTATCTTCTCCAATATATTGTGCAAGTTTTTTGTATAAATTTTTCTTAATTTCTAGATTTTCTATAATTACCTCAATAACCCAATCATAATCATTTAGTATATGTAAATCATCATCAATATTACCCGGAGTAATCATTTTTGAATTACTTTTTTGCATTAGCATTTCTGGATTAGATTTATGCATGTGCTTTATTGCATTTTTAGCAATACTACTACGGTCTGTTGAATGATCATCTACAATATCAAGTAAAAGTACTTCACAACCAGCGTTTGCACAATGGGCTGCGATACCTGAGCCCATGACTCCACTACCAATGACGGCAACTTTTTTTATTGTTTTAGGCATATTCTAACTCCTATATTTTCTCTAAAATTGTAGCTATACCTTGACCGCCACCTATACACATAGTTGCAAGTGCATATTTTTCATTATTTTTGTTCAATAATTGGGCTGCTTTACCTGTTATTCTAGCACCACTTGCTCCAAGTGGATGACCTAATGCAATAGCCCCACCTTCAATATTAACTTTGGATTTATCAAGTTTCAAATCACTTATTACAGCGAGTGATTGTGCGGCAAAAGCTTCATTTAACTCAATTATACCTATTTGATCTAAAGTGATATTAGCTCTTTTCAAAGATTTACGTGTAGCTTCTACAGGACCTATTCCCATAATTTCTGGAGAACATCCTGATACTGCAGTACTTAAGATTCTAGCTAGTGGTTTCAAATTATTATTTTTTGCAAATTCTTCTGAACAAATTAGAACAAAGGCAGCACCATCAGTAAGAGGAGAGGACGTTCCGGCCGTTACAGTGCCTTTAGCATCAAAAGCTGGATTCAATTTAGAAAGGGTTTCAGAATTTGTTTGTGGGCGGATGCATCCATCCAATTCAATGATTCTATTTTTTGTTTTTATAGGTATGATTTCATCATTAAATAATCCCGATTCTCTAGATTCAGATGCCCTTTTTTGGCTTTCAATAGCAAATTCTTCTTGAGTCACACGATTAATAGAATATTTAATTGCTAAATTCTCAGCGGTTATCCCCATGGAAGTAAACGCTCCCGGATATTCATTACTTAGTTTAGGATTAGGCATTGGATTAAAACCAGTCATTGGCACCCTAGTCATTGATTCAACACCACCTGCAATAAAGGCCTCACCTGCTC
>TARA_B110000008_G_scaffold43630_1_pt1 | contig 15938 bp, 14 predicted proteins | sample TARA_B110000008 | Tara Oceans TARA_B110000008 (sample SAMEA4396496) | marine metagenome | biome: Westerlies Biome; feature: [DCM] deep chlorophyll maximum layer (ENVO:01000326); material: water (ENVO:00002006), including particulate matter (ENVO:01000060) such as... | depth 40 m
TAATAATAGCTCTATCTCAGATTCAATTTTTTCTGAAAGTTTTATTCCTTGGCTTGAAAAAAACTTAACCCCATTATCTTCATAAGGATTATGAGAGGCTGATATAACTACTCCAGCTTGCGCACCAATAAATTTTGTTTGATAAGCAATTGCTGGGGTTGGTAAAGGCCCAGTTAACAGAACATCTACGCCAGCAGAAGCAAAACCTGCTTCAAGTGCTGACTCTAAAATATACCCAGATATTCTGGTGTCTTTACCTATTACAACAGAAGACCTAACTTGAGTATTGTTGTTCTGAGCTAAAACCATACCAGCGGCATAACCAAGTTTTACAAAAAATTCTGAAGTGATTGGGTGTTCGCCAGTCTTCCCTCTAATTCCATCAGTACCAAAATATTTTCTTGTCATAATATTTTTATCCCTTTAAAAATCCTGATTCATCCATCAAGGAATAAAATAAATTTTCTTTAGGATTTGTTTCTAGGTTTCTTTTATTCAAAGCATCAATAGTCTCTTTAACATCGTGTGTTCTAATAATTCTTGCACCGGCAGCTGCAGTTTTAGCTGCCATATAAGCTCCAAGTCCACAAATAAGATCTACCCTATTCCCTACAATTTTTTTTATCATTGACTTTCTTGAAATCCCAATTAATAAAGGAATATCATTTTTTTTGAATTTTTTGATTGAATTAAATAACTCGATATTATCTTTAAATGTTTTACCAAAACCAAAACCAGGATCAATAAATAATCTATCCCTAGTAATTCCATTTTTTTCACAAGCCACAATTCTATTTTCTAAAAATTGATTAACTTCAGAAAAAATATCTTTGTAAATTGGATTTTTTTGCATATTCTTTGGCTTACCTTGCATATGCATTAAACATATATGTATATCAGAACTTAAAATCGCATCCATAGCTCCAGGTTTTTGGAGGGAAAATATATCATTTATCATATCAGCCCCTTGATCAATTGCTATTTCCATTATCTCAGGTTTACATGTATCAATAGATATTGGTATAGAAAATTCTTTTCTCAATGCAATTAATATTGGCTCTAACCTTTGTCGCTCAATACTTGCTGAAATTTCTTCAGCCCCAGGTCTAGAAGATTCAGCACCTATATCAATAATACTAGCACCTTCTGATATCATTTTTTCAGAATGATTTAACGCAGAACTAACATTATTAAATTTACCTCCATCATAAAATGAATCTGGAGTAACATTTAATATGCCCATAATTATAGGTTCACTACTATTTCTGAGAAGATTATGAATTTTAGTCATAAATAAAAAATGGAGGGTATAAGCCCCTCCATTAATTTTAAGATTTAGCTGTTGGTTGAGGTACTATAGTTCCAGAACTTCCACCTGATGGACCTTTAGTATTTTTAGGACTAATTGTACTTTTTGATGGCTTTGGTGGTCTTACTTTTTTCCCAGCCATTACATCATTTATCTGATCGCTGTCTATTGTTTCGTACTTAAGCAATGCTTTTGCCATAACTTCAATTTTCTTTTTATTTTTCTCTATCAGCTTTCTAGCCACTTTGTACTGATTATCTAATATAAGTCTAATTTCAGAATCGACAACTTGCTGTGTTGCTTCAGAGATAGATTTAGATCCGCCAAAAATTGACTCTTGATTTTCATCCGCATAAACCATTGTCCCCAACTTATCTGACATACCAAATTTTGTAACCATATCTCGTGCAAGCTTTGTTGCTCTTTCGAAGTCATTTGCAGCCCCAGTTGACATCTGCTTCATAAATACCTCTTCCGCAATACGCCCGCCAAATAAAATAGCAATTTCTTCCAGCATTTTGTCTTTAAAATTACTAAATCTATCAAACTCAGGTAACTGCCAGGTTAATCCCAATGCCCATCCTCTTGGCATTATTGTAACTTTATGAACAGGATCAGCGTTTGGTAAAAGTTTGGCTACTAAAGCATGGCCTGACTCATGGTATGCAGTATTCATTCTTTCTTCCTCTCGCATAACTAAAGATTTTCTTTCAGGTCCCATATAAATTTTATCTTTAGCCTGTTCAAAGTCTTCCATATCTACAGTTTTTTTATTTCCTCTAGCAGCAAATAAAGCAGCTTCGTTTACTAGATTTGCCAAATCTGCTCCAGAAAATCCAGGTGTTCCTCTAGCTAATATATCTGCCTGAACATCTTTATCCATTGGAATCTTTCTCATATGAACTAATAATATTTCCTCTCTACCTTTGATGTCAGGTAAACCCACCATAATTTGCCTATCAAATCTACCAGGACGAAGCAATGCCTTATCTAAGACATCAGCACGATTTGTTGCAGCTATAACTATTACTCCAGAGCTCGGCTCAAAACCGTCTAACTCAACTAATAATTGATTTAGTGTTTGCTCACGCTCATCATTTCCTCCGCCAGTACCTGCACCTCTACTTCTTCCTACTGCATCAATTTCATCAATGAAAATAATACATGGTGAAGTTTTTTTGGCCTGCTCAAACATATCTCTTACTCTTGCCGCACCTACACCTACAAACATTTCAACAAAATCTGATCCTGAAATTGTATAAAAAGGTACTTTTGCTTCGCCTGCAACTGCTCTTGCTAATAATGTTTTACCTGTTCCAGGGGGCCCTACCATTAATACCCCCCTGGGAATTCTTCCTCCCAATTTATGGAATTTTGATGGGTCTTTTAAAAAATCTACTAACTCTGTAACCTCTTCTTTAGCTTCATCACAACCGGCAACATCAGAAAATGTAGTTTTGTTTGATGTTTGATCTAACTGTCTAGCTTTGCTCTTACCAAAGGAAAATGGACCTCCTCCACCTTTTGCTCCACCTTGCATTTGTCTCATAAAAAATATCCAAACGCCTACCAGCAGAATCATAGGGAACCAAGAAATAAAAATACTCATCAAAAATGATTGTTTCTCTTCAGGTTTAGCATCGACTATAACGTTATTTTTAAGTAAATCTGATACTAACCATGGATCAGTTGGTGCATAGGTTTTGAATCGCTTACCCTCTACGGTTTGCCCATAAATATTGTGACCATCAATCTCTACCTTAGCAATATTTCCTGACTTTACTTGCGCCATAAATTGAGAGTAAACTAACTTGTTCTCCAGTCTAGTAGATCCAGAAAAGTTATTGAAAACGGTCATCATAACCAGACCGATTCCAATCCATACTGCTATACTTTTAATTGTATTATTATTCAATATTTCACCTTTTATTTAGCTAGTCATATCATTCTAAACTAGAAATGTTGTAATTTTAAGTCATTCTAGTTTTTCATGTCCTAAAATGAATATCTCGGAGCTTCGACTCCTTGAAGCATCAGGTTTAATTCTAATAACCCGTTTAAACAAAGTTTTAATTGTTTTAATATAGTTATCAAAATCTGCACCTACGAAACTCTTGACCAACATACTTCCATTTGGTTTCAACCAATTTACTGAAAAATCAAGCACCAGCTCATTTAAATAGATTGCTCGCGATTGATCAACAGTTTTTATACCACTAATATTGGGGGCCATATCTGAAATTACAAGGTCAATATCTAAATTTGATATTTTTTTTTCTAGTTCCATTAAAATCTCTGTATCACTAAAATCACCTTGAATAAACTCAGTATTTTTAATAGGAGTCATATCTAATAAGTCTACTGAAAATATTTTCCCAGAATTTCCGACCATTTCTGCAGCAACTTGAGACCAGCCACCTGGTGCAGATCCAAGATCTATCACATTCATATTTTTCTTAAATACTTTATACTTGCGATTAATTTCAATTAATTTATAAGCTGCTCTTGACCTATAACCGTCTAATTGAGCTTTTTTTACATACGTGTCAGCAATATGCTCTTTAATCCAATTTTTATTAGTTTTATTCATCTGCTATGATACCCACGAATTCATTTTAAATTTAAGAATATAACCATTATCAAATGCTTACATCAAAACAAGTTTCATACTTAAAGAGCTTATCTCACAAACTAAAACCTGTTGTAATTATTGGTAATAAGGGATTAACTGAATCAGTTTCAAAAGAAATAGAAGCTAATTTAGATGCCCATGAATTAATAAAAATACAAGTTAAAGAAGTCTCAAAAGTTAAAAGAAATTTAATCCTTGATTCACTGTGTGAAAAAATTAGGGCAGAAAGAGTGAATCACATTGGTCGGCAATTTATAATTTTTAAAGCATCTCAAAAATCTAAAATTGCTTTGCCTTAATTTAACGAACCTTAAGTAACAGAAAAATACCTATAATGCACTCAATCAAGTAAGCAATACTTGCTATACCATACCAATTATCAAACCGTTCTGCAAAAAACCCTTCCATTAACTCTTTTGGTAAATCATTCACTTTTAAATTCTCTATTAATGGATTAATTCCAAAATAACTAATAAATATTATGACTAATAAAATAATAATCATCCAAAAAATACTACTCTTTAGATAAGCAGCTCCAGTTGACTTGAAACCAAGAAATAAAAGAATAAGAGAACTAATTACGCCAAATAAATTTACGAATAAATGCATATCCAGCGCTAATGAACTTGCTATATAGTTTGGCATTTTATTAAATAAGACAGTTGTTACCATCAACATCGTCCATAGTCCCCCCACCCATAATGAAACAAGAACTATAGAAATTTTTTCAAAAAAAATACTCATAACTATATATATTCAACCTTTAATATTTCAAAATTTTTTTGACCTCCAGGACTTTCAAATTCAACATCGTCTCCTTCTTGTTTCCCAATCAATGATCTAGCTAATGGTGAGTTAATTGAAATTTTTTTACTTTTAACATCAGATTCATCATCCCCCACAATTTGGTATATTGATTGCAACTCTGTTTCTAAATCAAGAACCTTAACAGTGGATCCAAAAACACATTTTCCACCAGCATTTAATGTAGTTGGATCTATAACAATACAATTAGAAAGCTTACCTTCTATCTCAGCTATTCTTCCTTCGATAAACCCTTGCTTTTCTTTAGCGGCATCATACTCAGCATTTTCTGATAAATCACCCTGAGCCCTAGCCTCAGCAATATCTTTAATTACATTGGGTCTGTCTTGACTTTTTAAGAGCTTAAGCTCTTTTTTTAAAGCATCGGCCCCTTTTTTTGTCATCGGTATTTGGTTCATTAATAATTCCTAACTAAATTAAATATATGATTTTAATATGTAATAGTAATCAAATTGAGTTTATTTTAAGACTTTATATTATGCAAGTCTTGAAGAGAGTTTACGTGAAGCTCGTCAACATAATTCATACCAATGCATGCCGCTTTTGCGCCGGCAAGGGTAGTGTAATAAGTTACCTTATTTTGAAGGGCATTTCTTCTTATTTCATAAGAATCTTCAATTGCCCTTTTGTCTTCTGTAATATTTACTATAAAGTCAATTTCATCATTTTTAATCATATCAACTATGTGGGGTCTACCTTCTGCAACTTTATTAACAGCATGCACTTTTAGGCCATTTTCAGAAAGAACTTTAGCTGTTCCTTTTGTTGCAACTAATGAAAACCCAAGCTTATATAGAGACTCAGCAATATCAACAACATTATAGTGATCTTCTTTTTTAACACTAATAAATGCTTTTCCTGATTTTGGTAAAATCATAGATGCTCCAAGTTGAGATTTAATAAATGCCTCAGCAAATGAGCTTCCTGTGCCCATAACCTCACCAGTAGATTTCATTTCTGGACCTAAAATTGTATCTACCCCAGGAAACTTTATGAATGGAAAAACAGCTTCTTTTACTGAGAAAAAATTTGGGGTTATTTCTGTGGTTATATACTGGGATTTTAATGAATTGCCTGCCATGCATTTAGCGCCTATCTTAGCTAATGGTATTCCTATTGCCTTGGAAACAAAAGGAATAGTTCTTGATGCTCTTGGATTTACCTCAAGTACATAAATATCACTTCCCTGAATTGCAAACTGAATATTCATTAACCCAACTACTCTTAGAGCTTTGGCTAATTTTTTAGTTTGATCTATTAATTCTTTTTGAATCTCTAAAGAGACACTATAAGGAGGTAATGAACAAGCCGAATCTCCAGAATGAACACCTGCCTGCTCAATATGCTCCATTATACCTCCGATTACCACATGTTCTCCATCAGAAACGGCATCCACATCTACCTCAACTGCATTATTTAAAAACCTATCCAACAAAACAGGAGAATCATGAGAAACCTTTACAGCTTCACTCATATACCTATTTAAATCTTCTTTCTCATGAACTATTTCCATACCACGGCCCCCTAAAACATAACTAGGCCTAACTACTAGAGGGTAACCAATTTCCTCTGCTAGCTTTTCAGCTTCCTCTGTGGTTTTTGCAGTTCTATTTGGGGGTTGCTTCAAATTCAAATCAAATAATATTTTTTGAAATCTCTCACGATCTTCAGCTGCATCAATGTCATCAGGTAAAGTACCAATAATTGGAACCCCATTCTCCTCAAGAGCCTTAGAAATCTTTAAAGGAGTTTGCCCTCCATACTGAACAATTACGCCAGACGGCTTTTCTTTTCTTACTATCTCTAATACATCTTCCAATGTAACTGGGTCGAAATAAAGACGGTCTGATATATCGTAATCTGTTGAAACAGTTTCTGGGTTACAATTAATCATAATTGCTTCAAAGCCAATCTCCTTGATAGCAAGTGCCGCATGAACACAACAATAATCAAACTCAATTCCCTGACCAATTCTATTAGGGCCTCCACCTAAAATGATTATTTTTTTATTATTTGTGGGTAAGGACTCACATATTTCCTCATAAGTAGAATACAAATATGCTGTATCTGTAGAAAATTCTGCAGCACAGGTATCAACTCTTTTAAATACTGGGTGTATATTATTCTTATCTCTTAAGGCTCTAACCATTCCCTCATCGCTTCCAAGAATAAAAGCAATTCGACTATCAGAGAACCCTTTACTCTTCAGTGTAAATATTTCCTCTTTTTTTATTGAGGTAATTTTATTTTTCTTAAGAAGAGCTTCAGAATCAATTAAATCTTTTATTTGGGTCAAAAACCATGGATCAATTTTTGAATGCTGAAAAATTTCATCAATTGATAATCCTTGCCTGAAAGCATCTCCTAAAAACCATATTCTTTTTGGTCCAGGTTCCCTTAACTCCTTAATTATTTCTTCTTTATCAATCGACATTTCATTTAGTCCATCAGAGCCATCCTCAAGTCCCCTAAGTGCTTTTTGAAAAGACTCCTGAAAGGTTCTACCAATTGCCATAACTTCTCCAACAGATTTCATTTGAGTAGTTAATTTAGAATCTGCTTTTGGGAACTTCTCAAAAGCAAAACGAGGTATTTTTGTAACCACATAATCAATAGTTGGCTCAAACGATGCAGGTGTTTTTCCACCAGTAATATCATTACTAAGCTCATCCAGTGAATATCCTACTGCTAACTTTGCTGCTATCTTGGCAATTGGAAAACCTGTTGCCTTAGAAGCTAATGCTGATGATCTGGAAACCCTTGGGTTCATCTCAATAACAACGATTCTTCCATCGTCTGGATTTACTGCAAATTGAACATTTGAGCCTCCTGTATCAACTCCAATCTCCCTTAAAACATTAATCGATGCTGTGCGCATTATTTGGTACTCTTTGTCTGTTAATGTTTGTGCAGGAGCTACTGTTATTGAATCTCCAGTGTGAACGCCCATCGGATCTAAATTTTCAATTGAACAAATAATAATACAATTATCGTTTGAATCACGAACCACTTCCATCTCGTATTCTTTCCAGCCCAACAAAGACTCTTCAATCAACAGCTCTTTTGTAGGTGAAGCATCAAGACCTCTTTCGCAAATTAAAACAAATTCTTCTTGATTATAAGCAATGCCACCTCCACTTCCCCCCATCGTAAATGATGGCCTTATTATTGCTGGATAACCAATATTTGCTTGCACTTGAAATGCCTCTTCAAGACTATGTGCTATAAATGACCTAGCAGAAGCTAAACCAATTTTATTCATTGCTTCCTTGAATTTTTGTCTATCTTCTGCCTTATCAATAGCCTCTTTACTAGCTCCTATCATCTCGACATTAAATTTACTTAAAATACCATTCTTATCTAAATCTAGTGCACAGTTCAATGCGGTTTGCCCACCCATTGTTGGTAAAAGTGCATCAGGCTTCTCTTTTTCAATTATCTTACTAACAACTTGCCATTGTATTGGCTCTATATAAGTTGCATCGGCAAGATCTGGATCGGTCATAATAGTTGCAGGATTTGAATTTACTAAAATAGTTCGATAACCCTCTTCCCTTAGAGCTTTACATGCCTGAGCTCCAGAATAGTCAAACTCACAGGCTTGTCCAATAACGATTGGTCCAGCGCCTATAATTAATATTGATTTTATGTCAGATCTTTTACTCAATTCACCTTCCTTAAATCAATCATTTTTATAAATTTATCAAAAAGATAACCTACGTCAGATGGGCCAGGGCTTGCCTCAGGATGGCCTTGAAAACCAAACGCAGGAACATCAACTCTTTCGATTCCTTGCAAGGTTTTATCAAAATTTGATAAATGAGTAATCTTTAAATTTTTAGAAAGAGAACTGATATCTACAGCAAACCCATGATTCTGGCTTGTAATGAACACCTTTCCCGTTTCTTGATCGTATACAGGATGATTTGCGCCATGATGTCCAAATTTCATTTTGATTGTTTTAGATCCACTTGCAATTGCTAATAGCTGATGTCCCAGACAAATTCCAAAAATAGGAATATTTTTTTTAAGTAAAGCTTTAATATTATCAATAGCATATTTACAGGGTTCTGGGTCACCTGGCCCATTTGATAAAAAAATTCCATCAGGTTTTAATTCTAAAACTTTATCAAAAGGAGTTTTGGCAGGCATCACAGTAACCTTACAACCTCTAGAAACCAGCATTCTTAAAATATTTCTTTTAATCCCAAAGTCATAAGCAACTACGTGATATTTCTCTTTCATATGTTTTTGAAAGCCCTTTCCTAATGACCATTCTCCCTCTTTAAAAATATAAGGGCTTTTTGTGGTAACAACTTGGGCTAAATCTAAGCCCAACAAGCCTCCATACTTTTTAGCATCTTGAAAAGCTTTTTCTTCATCTACATCGCCCGCGATAATACATCCAGACTGACTTCCAAATTCTCTTAAATGTTTTGTTAGACTTCTTGTATCAATTCCTGCTATTCCAATTATTTTTTTTTGTTCTAAAAAATCAGATAGAGAAAGGATTGATCTAAAATTTGAATGAATTAAGGGTAAATCTCGAATGATTACCCCTTTGGCATGAACCTGATCAGATTCATTATCTTCTGAGTTTATTCCCGTATTTCCGATATGGGGGTATGTGAAAGTTATCAGTTGTTCAGAGTATGAGGGATCAGTTAGAATTTCTTGATAACCAGTCATTGAAGTATTAAAAACAACTTCACCGGTTGCTTTTCCCGATGTACCAATTGAGAAGCCTCGAAACTTTGTTCCGTCTGCAAGCACCAATATGGCCGGTAATTTATGCAAAAAAAAAATCCTCGAAGTTATGGTGTCTTTAGATAAAGCAAACGGGTGGTTTCAGGCCGCCCGTCTAATTTATTATAAAGCATTAAAGAATTTTCTTCAATTTAAACTTTGTCAAATTTCAGTCTTTTAGCCCTAAAACATCAAACATATCAAATAAACCATTTTTTTTATCTCTTAAAAATTTAGCAGCAATGATTGCGCCTTTCGAAAAAGTTGATCTACTGCTAGCTTTATGAGTTAACTCTATTCTTTCTCCTATACCTGCAAACATAACCGTATGCTCTCCAACTATGTCGCCTCCTCTTATTGTTGAAAAACCAATTTCATTTTCTTTTCTTTCAAGATTATTTCCATGTCTTTTAAAAACACCATTCTCATTTAAAGTTCTTCCTGTGACTTTTGCTACGGACTCACCTAATCGTAATGATGTTCCTGAGGGAGCATCAACTTTATGCTTATGATGAGACTCAATTATTTCAATATCATAATCGTGTTGCAAAATCTTAGTTGCTTTTTCAGTTAAGGAAATAAGTAGATTAACCCCAATACTCATATTAGGAGAAAAACAAATCGGTATTTTTTTTGCTACATCGGTTATTAGCTTTTTTTCTTGTTCAGAAAAGCCAGTTGTTCCTAGAACATAAGCTACATTATTTTTAGCACATAAATCGATAAAACTTAAACTAGCCTCAGGCCTTGTGAAATCAATTACCACATCAGCTTTTTTAAGTGTTGACTCAAAATCTACGCTAATTTTTATACCTGTATTTAATCCGATTAATTCTCCGACATCTTTACCAATCCGACCAGATGACTCAATATCAATTGCTGCAAGCAACTCAAGTGAAGATTCATTATAGACTTGATGTGAAATTGCTTGACCCATTTTACCGGTAGCTCCAACTACTACTATCTTTAGTGGCTCTGACATAATTAAAACCCTATACTTTCAATTAATAATTCGAAATACCCAGGTTGATCTTCATCTGGTAAAGAATCAGCAATATCATTTCTTACGACTTTACCTGCTGAGTCAGATGAACTAATAACTGGACTTAGTTCTTTGTACTTAAGCTCCAATTCTTTTTCCTCTTCTACAACTTTTTCCTCTTCGGCTATCTTTATAGAGCCAGTTTCAGATTCTCCAAAAGTAACTAACTCATTTACTGATTTATCAGTAGTATTTTCTCTTGGAACTTGTTCTGAGTCAAATCTTACATTAGCTTCAAGCTCTCTTGGATACGACTCATTAGACTCTATAGTACTAGACTCAATAACTTCTCCCTTAATTTCACTTAGCAATTCATTTTTGAAAAATAAAACAACATGCCTAGATTCTATCAACTTCCCTTCTTTTCTCATTTCATATATGTAATCCCACCTATCTTTATGAAAAGTATCTTGAATGAGTGGTGTACCTAAAATAAACTTCACCTGAGATGCCGTCATATCTGGCTTAAGCTTCTTAATCATATCTGAGTTAATTTGATTTCCTTGTCTAATTTCTAGCCTATATGTTTCTGGTAAAATTTTAGTAATTAAATTTATAATAGGTATTGCGGAAAGACTAGTGTCAGTTTCCTTATCATTTACATTTACTTGTGGTTTATTGCTAGTCTCCGTTAAAGAGCAAGCAGTAAGACTAAGTAATAAAAAAATTAAAATTAATCGCATAGATTAGGACTTTATTTGTAAAGATTGATAATATAACATTTGAACTGAATAATTATTGAATATAATTTGGAGATGTGAAGCATGAAAGATCATATAGACCTTAAAGAATCTGGATTAAAAGCTACACTTCCTAGAATAAAAGTTTTAGATATTTTTGAACGAAGCCAAAATAAACACCATTCAGCTGAAGACATATTTAAGGAAATGCTTAATAGTGGCGAGGATGTAGGTTTAGCAACTATTTATAGGGTTCTTACCCAATTTGAACAAGCGGGTATTCTAATTCGCCATCATTTTGAAAGTGGCAAAGCTGTTTTCGAATTAAATGAAAAGACCCATCATGATCATATCATTTGTCTTCAATGTGGATATGTAGAAGAATTTTGTAACGATGAGATTGAAAGACTCCAAACTCAAGTTGCAGAAGAATTAGGTTTTAAAATAATTGATCATTCATTATATATATCTGCTGACTGTACTAAAAAACCATGCAATTGTCGCCTAGGTGGAAAAGAAAATACTGATAAATGTCACAAAAAAAATTAACTTAAAATTTCTTTTGCATGATCAATCGTAGCTTCAGTTATTTTTATTCCTCCCAACATTCTTGCAATTTCTTCTATACGTTTAGTCTCATCAAGTAATTGAATTGCACTCACTGTCTCATTGTTTATAATTTTTTTAGTCACCTTATAATGTTGCCCTGCTTGTGCTGCGACTTGAGGTAAATGAGTTATGACAAAAATTTGCCTGTTTTTTCCATTACCAAGGTTTTGTAATAATTTCCCAACAACTTCAGCAACTCCCCCTCCAATACCAACATCCACCTCATCAAAAATCATGGAGGGGACATCTGCTTCAGATATAGATGCAACCCTTATCGCTAAGCTAATTCTTGATAACTCTCCGCCAGAGGCAACCTTCTGGATTGGTTTAGGATCTGCATTAGTGTGTGTAGAAATTAAAAATTCAATCTGTTCATTCCCATTGATGCTAGCTTGAATTGGCTTTAAACCTACTAAAAATTTTGCATCTTTAAATGATAATTGATTCAGCTTTACTGTAATAATTTTACTTAAAGAGGTTGCTGTTTTTTTTCGATTTGCTGTTAACTTTTTTGCACATTGGTCATACTTAATCTTTGCTTCTTTTGCTGCAAGAGAAATGCCTTCTTCACTTAATAATAAATTTAATTTTTCTAATCTATGATGCCACTCTAAGCTTTGTTCCTCTAATTCATTTGGCTTGATATGGTATTTTCTGCAAAAATCAAATACTGATTGTATTTTTATTTCAATCTCATCCTGAAGACCCTCATTAGTCTCAAGGGAATGTAAGTAATTATTGAGCTCCCGACTTAGTTCAGATAAGTCTATTTCTAATGAATCAATTATTTTTTTTTGAGTTTCCAGACTTCTATCTATAACAAGGAGACCTTTAAATTTAGCTAATAATTTACTCATAGTTTTATTTAATGAATTATCATCTGATTCCAAATGAGACAGACATTCTTTAATTCCTTCTCTTAAGTCATTACCACTAGCAAGAACTTTGTGATCTTCTTGTAATTTTTCCCAACCAGAAGAACTAAAGTCTAACCTTAAAAACTCAGAATTTTTTTCTTGAAGTTCCTTCAACTCTTCAATATAATTTTCTTTATTTTTTTCAAACTCTTCATTCTCAGAATAAAGCTTCTGCCAAGCCTTGAAGGATAAATTTGTTTCCATTACCTCTTTATTATGTCCAGAAAAACTATCGAGTATGTCTCTCTGGGCTGACAACTTTAAAAGAGAATGGTGAGAGTTTTGACTATAAATATCAACTAAATATTCACCTAAAATCTTAACCTGTGCAATATTTACTGGTATGCCATTTATAAATGCTTTAGATTTTCCGTCGACATAAATCACTCTCCTTAAAATAAGTTCATTCTCTTCAGAATCAAATTCATTTTTAGAAAGCCATTCCTGCGCGCAATGGTTGTTTGAAATATCAAACGATGCAGATATATCTGCTTTATCTGAATTTTGTCTAACTACTCCACTCTCACTTCTTTGGCCTAAAGCCAAAGAAAGAGCATCTATTAAAATTGACTTTCCTGCACCCGTTTCTCCTGTTAGAACGGAAAATCCCTCAGAAAAATTTAGGTTAAGCTGATCTACAATGACATAATTTTTAATTATTAAATTTTCGAGCATAAAATTCTAGCCCCAGTTTAGTTTTTTTCTTAGCATATTAAAATAACAATAATCTTTTGGATGTAAAATTGATATCTCTTGTTTAGCTTTTTTTATTACAATGGTATCTCTTAAATCTAAAGGAAATTTAATTTGACCATCAATACTTAGTGATGCTTCGTGCATTTGAATTATCTCAATTATAGTTTCGCTATTACCACTAACAGCTATAGGTCTATTACTTAGGGTATGAGGATTGATTGGTACGATTGAAATAGCATCAAGATTCGGATGTAAAATAGGACCTCCAGCCGATAATGCATATGCTGTTGTTCCAGTAGGTGTACTAACAATTATCCCATCTGATCTTTGGGTATGAACAAACTTATTATCAATTTTAACTTCTAACTCAATCAACCTAAGACCACTTTTTACCACAACATCATTTAGTGAAAAAGATTCATAAATAGTTTTATTTTTTCTTATGATTTTTGTATCAAGTAACATACGATTATCTTGAATAAACTCTCCATCCAAAATACTATCGATTGCTTGGCGCATATTAGAAACACTTAAATCTGCTAAGAATCCAAAGCGGCCTTGATTGATTCCAATTAATGGAATGTTGTAATCAACCAAAGATCTGGCTACCCCAAGCATGGTTCCATCACCACCAACAATAATTGCAACATCAACTTTAGAGCCAACATCTTTTAAATCAATAGCTGTATACCTATCCAACTTAATCTGTTGTTGTGTCTTTTTTTCAATAAACAATTCAAACCCCCTATTACCAAGATGGGTAATAAGCTCAATAAGTTGTGTGTAAATATCCTTCGACTCAATTGATGAGGGGTACTTACCAATAATTGCAATTTTTTGTAATCTCATATCTATCTTTAAAAGCTAGCTATCTTTCGCATGAATCAGTAAAATAAAACTTAGGTTAACTATTTTAAAGCAATAACAAATCAATTAACTAATTAATTACTTATTTCGCATGGAACTTGATAAAAGAGCACAAATTCTTTTAAAAGCATTAATAACCCATCATATTGATGATGGTAATCCAGTAGCATCAAAAACTTTATGCTCAACGACTGGTGTCGACTTGAGCTCTGCGTCAATAAGAACAATTATGAAGGACTTAGAGTCCGCAGGATTTATAGTCAGCCCGCATACTTCTGCCGGAAGAATCCCAACACAAAAAGGGTACCGATTTTTTGTTGACAGTTTGGTTTCAAAAAAGGCATTGAATGACTCTGAAATTCTATCTCTAAAAAGTAACTTAACCTCTTCAGACAATAAAAACTTAATAAACACAGCTGCGGATACACTATCATATTTAACAAAGTTTGCAGGCGTTGTAATGATTCCACGTTTAAAAAAATTGATATTTAAACACATTGAATTTCTCAAGCTTTCAAAAAATAAAATTCTCGTTATTATCGTAACTAGTGATGGTGCAGTTCAAAACAGAGTTCTTGATACTAAAAAAGATTACGACCAAGTTGCACTAATAGAAGCTACAAACTATTTTAATGAAAATTATATGGGTTTTGATGTTGAGGATGTAAAGAATAAGCTATTAGTAGAACTAAAATCAATGAAGAATAAGATGACTGCTCTCATGAGCGCAGCGATACAAACAACTGAAGATTGTAACCAACAAAATAATTTAATAATGGCCGGACAAAGAAATCTTCTAAATAATGAAGAGTTATCTCAAAATGTATCGAGCATTAGAAAAATTATTGAAATATTTGAACAAAAATCTAACCTACTCCAGCTACTTGAGAAAAGTCACCAAGCTGATGGAATTCAAATTTTTATTGGAGAAGAGTCCGGCTACCAAGCTTTAGACGAGTGCAGTATTATTACAGCACCTTATCAATCCGATGGTGAGATTCTTGGAACCTTAGGAGTCATAGGTCCAACAAGAATGGCTTATGAAAGAGTCATTCCAATTGTTGATATCACTGCTAAACTGTTAGGCCAATCAATTAAATAAAATATTAATATGAGTTACTTTCGACCTGAGCCATCTTATAAACACGGTGACATTCCAAAAATTGGAATTATTATTTCCAACCTTGGGACTCCAGAATCCCCTACCCCTAAAGCTTTAAGGAAATATTTGGGGCAATTTCTTATGGATCGAAGAGTTGTAGAAATACCTAGAATTTTATGGTGCTTGATTCTTTATTCTATTATTTTAGTATTTAGACCTTCAGCTTCAGCTAAGAAATATAAACAAATTTGGACAAACAAAGGTTCCCCATTAATGGTTAATGCAATGGAACAAAATAGATTATTAAGAGGTGTAATACAAAAAAGATATTCACAGCCAATAGAAGTTGAGCTTGCTATGAGCTACGGCCAGCCATCATTCAATAAAGCTTATGATAAATTAAGATCAAAAAATTGTACCAAAATTTTATTATTCCCTCTTTACCCTCAATACGCAGCATCATCAACAGCCTCTTCTATGGATAGTCTTTGGCGTATTTTATTAAAATCAAGA
>TARA_B110000008_G_scaffold232009_2_pt1 | contig 15922 bp, 14 predicted proteins | sample TARA_B110000008 | Tara Oceans TARA_B110000008 (sample SAMEA4396496) | marine metagenome | biome: Westerlies Biome; feature: [DCM] deep chlorophyll maximum layer (ENVO:01000326); material: water (ENVO:00002006), including particulate matter (ENVO:01000060) such as... | depth 40 m
ATCAGAAAACGACAGCACTCATCGTCATTAGCATATAAGGTCACTCAAAACCTCCTAAAATCATTATTTGTGCTGCCAAACAATAGGCTACGGTGACTTAAAAAACTGAATTAATTGATCAGGATTATCGGTTTTCATGTCTTCGCTTCTATACTCGCGGACTATTACAGGGCAAAATGCGCAGCTTACTGATATTAGACCGCTATGACAAATATACAGATTACAACTCAACGACATTATTTAAAACAGCTGGCTAAGTTAACAGCCCCGATTTTAATCACTCAGCTGTGCCAAATTGGTATGGCAACCGTCGATACGATTATGTCGGGCCGCATTGGCACGGTTGATCTAGCCGCGATTGCCATCGGCTCTAGCTTATGGACCCCTATTTGGTTATTTGTTGCCGGAGTCATGGTCGCTTTCACCCCGCAAGTCGCCAAATTGGTAGGGGCAAACAAAACGGATGAAGTGGGCGATATTTTAGGCTCGGCGGTGGTATTAGGCATTGTGCTTGGCATCATGACGGGGTTGCTGCTCTATAATTTTGGCCCGATGCTGAGCTATTTACTGCCCGATCCGGTGAGTGCCGAATTGATGCGTGAATACATTATGGCGGTTTCTTGGGGCTTGCCTGCGGCGGGTGCGTTCTTGGCTTTGCGTTTTCATGCCGAGGCGTTGAATCAGCCTGGTTCGGTAACCAAAATTATGATTGCAGGCCTGCTATTGAACATTCCTGCCAATGCCATTTTTGTTTATGGCTGGTTTGGTATTGAGCCGATGGGCGGCGCGGGTTGTGGTTATGGCACAACGCTGGTTTTTCACTTTTTATTGGTGGCGATTGTCTACGATTGCTTCCAAAATCGGCTGCCGTTAAGACAAAAGAAAATGATCACTTTTATTCAGCCAAGAATGGCGCCGATGAAAAGTTTAATTGCATTGGGCTTGCCAATTGGCGCGGCGATTTTCTTTGAGGTCAGTTTCTTTTCAGTGATTGCCTTATTTTTAACGCCGCTTGGGACTGTCGTTGTGGCTGGCCATCAGATTGCAATCAACATGTCTTCACTCACATTTATGATTCCCTTAAGCCTTGGTATGGCCATCACGGTGATGGTTGGCCAGCAAGTTGGCCGCCAACAACCAGAGCAAGCGGCTAAGGTTTCATGGCTTGGAGTTAAAGTAAATTTTGTTTTGGCATTATTCAATGCAACGATTATTGTATTGGCTGCGCCCTACATCGCGCAGCTGTATTCAACGGATGCCGAAGTCGTCGCGATTGGTTCGTCTTTATTGATGTTTGCGGCTATTTATCAAATAAGTGATGCGATTCAAATCGCTGCAGCGGGGGCATTACGCGGTTATCAAGATACGATGGTGGTGATGGCTATTACGTTTTGTGCCTATTGGCTGTTTGGTGTCGGCCTTGGTTACTATTTTACCTTCGTCGCTAGCGAACCTTTAGGCGCGAAAGGCTTTTGGTTAGGCATTATCATCGGTCTAAGTATTGCGGCCATTATGTTGAGTTATCGTTTATACAAAGTCAGTCGCAAAACTATCGAGGCGTAATATGCATCAGAATGACAAGTCTATTGGCAGCTGGTTGATTATTGGTTTTTTCAGTGTTTGGATTATCGCAACGGTTTTAGGGTTGTGGTGGTTTCAGCAGGCTAAATTGAAGCCTTTTATTGCCGCTGATGACGATGCCCGCTATTACCAGCCGCAGCAAATTGCTGACCTTCTAAAACCCTATATTGATCAGTTGCCGCCTGCGTTACCGGGCCAGCAGACCGTCTTGCATTTTTGGCGCAGTGATTGTATTTGCAACCGTATTAGCCAGCGTCATTTTAGCCGTTTATTAAGAGATTTTGATAAGCAGGCTTTGCGTATTGTCATTATCGCGCACCCGGATACGCTGGCTGAAGATATTGCTGAATTAAAGCACTTAAATGGTGATCGCTTGCAGGTTATTAAAGCCACGTCGACATTGCGAAGCTTACCGTCAAGCCCGTCTCTTGCCATTATTAATGAACAAAACCAGCTAGGCTATTTTGGCCCTTATGGTTTTGGTGCTTTTTGCACGACCAATGATGACGGATTCTTAACCGCCATGGTTAACCAGTTGGCAGAGAATAGCCAGCAAGCTAACCTCTCGCAACCTGCGGCAACCTTTATTAATGTTATTGGCGAAGGTTGTTTTTGTTCTTGGCAATAGCGGCCAGCTGGCGACTTAATTTCTTTATTTGCACGGCCAGTTGCTTTTCTTTTTGCTGTGCTTGAATGTGAGTATCTTTGCTTGATGGAGGCTTGTAGTACTGGCTTTGCAACTGCTCGAATAAACGCCTTATGACGTCTTTTTGCGGCGGGAAAGCTTGCTGCAAGCGCAAACTGTAATCCGCAAGTCCCTCATTTGAGTCTCTTTTTAATTCTAAACTCAGCAAACGCTTATCCAGTAAACCTAAGCTCTTTTGCAAGGGAGTGAGTCGTGCCTTTTTACGCTTCCATAACAGTATCAGGGTCATTGCGAAAAAGACTGAAATAAACAATCCCGCTAACCAATACAGACTTTTCTTAAGCGCATCTTTGCCAAACCATTCTTTTAATTTTTGCGATTGTTTTTGTTTATTAAAATTTAAAACCGTTTGATGCCATTGATAATTTAGCTGATCAATTTTTAAACGCAGATCATTCATCCACGCAAAATGCGACATTTTGATTAATGAAAAATTCGCGCCCGTTAGAAACTCTTCATTGGCAACGGCGTTGCGGATGCCTAAGGAAATACGATCTGGCGCAACTTGCGCCGTCGGGTCAATAGAAACCCAGCCCTCACCTTCTAGCCATACTTCTACCCACGCATGAGCATCGTATTGCCTAACGGTTATGTGCCCTGTTGCTGGGTTTATTTCACCGCCTTGATAACCTGCAACAATACGCGCTGGAATCTCCATGGCGCGCATTACAAAGGCAAAGCTGCTGGCGTAATGAGCACAAAACCCGGCTCGGTTTGAAAATAAAAACTGATCAATATCGTTATTCAACATGGGCTGGGGTTGCAAGGTATAGCTGAAAGCTTGCTGCTGGTAATACTGCAACATAGTTTCCATGCGCTGGCGATCTGTTGCCTGCTGCAGGAAAATTTGTTGAGCCAGCTGACGCGCCTTTGGATTATAGCCATCCAGCTGCAACGATTGCTGTCGTACCTGTGTATTTATCCCCTGAGCTGCAATTGTCATCGTAGGAAAAGATCTTACTAAATAACTTTTGCGTTTACGATTTTTGTTTCGGCTAACGATGCGATCGTCTCTGGTCATACCAATACCCGGTTCCATCGCAGCAATACCACGCAACCCAAACAACCATTTTTTATTATTCGCTTCTTGTATTATGCGATAGTCATAAACCCCTTCGCCTTCTTCTGGTTTCCAACTTTTTGGAAACCAATCGGCTTGTTGAAATAAACCACTGGCGGACCAAACCGCTCGGCCTTCTTGCTGCTTATAATCATCAAGCACTAGGGCACGCCAATATAACTGATCAGCCGTGGGCCTGGCATTTAGAAACTCTGCACGAAAAACCAGCTCATCGGAATTCGAAAGTTTGGCGATATCTCCGGGGCTCATCTCTTCAGACAACCCCGTCTTGGCTTTTCCTGATTCTAAGTTCAACGTCCATAACGGGCCAAGCCTTGGGAACAATACAAATAAAATAAGCATTAATGGTAAAGAAAGTAATAATACCTGCGCACTTATTTTTCCGGCATCGCTAACAAAGGCGCGAGCGCTTTTATCGTCGGTGATCAGTTGATGCAATCCTACCAATGCCGACAAGAGTAACCAAATAACAACGATACTATAGAGTGCGGTTAAGATGCCTTGTTCAAATAAAAAGTTAACAGCAAGTAAAAAGAAGCTGATGAATATGAGGATATAACCGTCGCGCTGATTTTTAATTTCCAACACTTTTAATAAACATGCGACAAGGATAAAAGTTGTCGCGCTCTCTAAATGAAAACGCCCTTTTGCTGAAATAACAACCGCGGCAATGGCGATGGTCACCACCGTTACCTTGCCAAGTGTATTTAACATCGGTACACGACCAAGGTGCATTAACCAACGCCAGCCTATTACGATAACAAATACTAAACCGGTCCATAAAGGCAAATGCTGTTGCAATGGAAAATACACACAGCTAATTGCGGCCAGCAACCACAGCAGCGCACTGCGAGGGAAATTAATAGAAGCCATTTGTTTTTTCAGAATCGTTAGAGTTGATGTTATAGAGGGCTAATTGAGTTAAACAGTGGGTTCTGTGTTGGTCGCCGTGACTGGGGGGAATAGTAATATTAGGCAGTCGTAATCCGTAGGCGCGATTTTCTTTTTCCGCTTGCAGTACCCAGCCACACAAATGTGAGAGTCGTGTTTCGATCGGCATGCTTTGCAAACTGTACCAGTCTAACCATTGCATACTTAGCTGCTGACTATCATATTCTTTGCTTAACAAACCTTTGCCTTTGGCTAAGTATTTCCAAGCAACGTGCTTTAGCGAGTCACCAACTTGATAGTTTCTAAACCCTAAAAATTCATCATTACCAACCAGCAAACTGACATCGCTTGGCATATCATCACCTTCGCCCTCTCCTGCGATAAAGGGGGTAAAAATGGGTTTGGGGAAAACAATACCAGGGGTTTTTAACGATAACCAAGTCCAGCACTTATAAAGTCCAAATGGGTAATAGCTTTTAAGGCTGAGTCTTGGCGTTTCTAAATACCCTCGCTTTTTTAATTGATAGGGGATGGTAATTTCTTTTTCCTGACCCTTAATAATGGCTACGTCTCGTATCGTATTGGCTTCGTATTCTTTGTTATTTTTAATGCCATGCTGCGGCCAAAATAGTTGCAGACCTTGATACTCGCGCTTATTGCTTTGCAGTCGAATGGGTATTTCAACATGATCGTCAACAAAGCCATAAGTAGGATGACTTGCTTTAATAATTAAGCCTGACAAGTTTCGGAAACTAAAAATCATTGCGCTCATCGCAACTGAGAATAGCCAAAAAGATAAACCGAAGATCAAGCTGTTTTGGTAATTGATCGCTGTGACCAATAATAAAATTAATAATAAAGAAAATACCAAGCCAACTTTGCTAGGGATTATAAAGATAGAGCGCTGACTCAATTCAATCTCGTCATTTTTTGGAATGCGTTTATTAATCCACGTTTGCCAATAGCGCTGAATATTTTCTCTCATCTTTTTATCGCCTGCTTAATTAAGCACTGGAATGCGTTGCAGTATTTGTGCAGACACGCCGTGTGTACTTTGCTGTGCGGCATCGGCTAATCGATGATCGATCACAGCGGGTAATACCGCTTGTACATCTTCAGGAATTAAGTGCTCTCGTTGATGAAGATAAGCCCACGACTTTGCGGCTCTCAATAATGCCAAGCCTGCGCGCGGTGATAGACCATAGCTATAACCTGAGTCATAACGCGTAAAGTGAATGATTCGTTGTATGTATTCAAGCACGGTAGCGGAGGCGTGAACATCACTGACACTCTGCTGCATCTGTGACAATTGTTCGTGACTGATAACACGTTCTAGCGAGGCTAATAATTTTCTGCGATCAACCCCCGTTAATAATTCCATTTCAGATTTGGCATCTGGATAGCCAATACTGATGCGCATTAAAAAACGGTCTAGTTGAGATTCTGGTAACGGGAAGGTACCCGATTGTGAGGTTGGGTTCTGGGTGGCGATGACGAAAAAAGGTGTCGGCAAAGGCCGTGTTTCGCCTTCTATGGTTACCTGACCTTCTTCCATGGCTTCTAACAATGCACTCTGAGCTTTAGGCGTTGCACGGTTAATTTCATCTGCTAAAACAAGCTGGCTAAAAACCGGCCCTGGGTGAAATCGAAAGGTTCCTCGCTGCTCACCATTTCGGTTGGTTTCTTTTTCAAAAATACTCACCCCTAAAATATCCGCTGGCATAATATCGCTGGTAAATTGAATGCGGTTATAACTTAGGCCAAGTGTTTTTGCTAACGCGTGCGACAAGGTGGTTTTTCCCATGCCTGGCAAGTCTTCAATAAGCAGGTGTCCTTTGGCTAACAGGCAAGTAATTGCGAGTTTTATTTGGGTTTCTTTGCCTAGGATGATGGTATTAAGAGTATCTAAGGTTTGCTTGAGGATCTTTGCAGAAACAGGTGCTGATGACATGAAATTAACTCGTTGTAGATTCTTATTTCAGAGTATACAACGGGAATAAGGTTCAAAACACTTAAAACACAAGGAACGAAATTGCAGTGCTTTGTCGGGCTGAAGCCCGACCTACATTAAAGAATGGTGTTTCTTTATTTATCAATCTAAAGCCCGATCTACATTAAGAATTGTATTCTGTGTAGGTCGGTCTTTAGGCCGACGAGTGCTAGCCAATCGCAGCTAAGCCCAAAGCAATATCCTTTTGGATATCTTCTATCGATTCAAGCCCTACCGCTATGCGCACAAGACCATCACTGATGCCTGCTTTTGCTCTGTCTTCTATGCTCAGGCGACTGTGCGTTGTGGATGCAGGATGTGTAACGGTTGTTTTGGTATCACCAAGGTTGGCGGTAATTGAGATCATGCGGGTGCCATCAATCAACTGCCAAGCAGCTTCTTGCCCACCTTGTACTTCGAACGATAATACGCCACCAAAAGCGGATTGTTGTTTTTTCGCTAATTCATGACTTGGGTGAGTTTCTAACCCGGCATAATTCACACGAGTAATTTGTGGCTGCTGTTGTAACCAACAAGCTAATTTCATCGCGTTTTCGCTATGCGCTTTCATGCGTAAAGACAAGGTTTCTAAGCCTTTCAAAAAGACCCACGCATTAAATGGACTCATGGTTGGCCCTGCAGAGCGCAGTACACCAATCACAGGCTCAATCAGTTCTTTGCTGCCCACAACGGCACCGCCCAAACAACGACCTTGGCCATCAATGTATTTGGTGGCTGAATGAACCACTAAATCAGCGCCAAACTGTAATGGCTTTTGCAACGCGGGTGTGCAGAAACAATTGTCGACCACAAGAAGCGCTTGGTTTTTATGCGCAAGCTCTGCAAGTGCTTGTAAGTCGGCGACTTCGCTCATTGGGTTTGAGGGTGATTCCAAAAACAGCATGCGCGTTGTGCGATCAATTGCACTTTCCCATGCCGATAAGTCGAGCAAGTCGACGTAGCGGACATCGATATTGAACTTACGGACAAATTTTTCAAATAATACATTGGTACTGCCAAATACGTTGCGCGATACGATGATGCTATCACCCGCTTTTAAGTGGGCAACTACCACGGCATAGATAGCCGCCATACCGGATGCGGTTGCCGCGCAATCTTCGCCACCTTCTAATGCGGCTAAGCGTTCTTCAAAAGTTCGAACCGTTGGATTGGTATAGCGTGAATAAACATTGCCTGGTTCGTCTCCAGCAAAACGCGCGGCCGCTTCGGCGGCAGAATTGAATACATAGCTGCTGGTGGTATAGATAGCTTCGCTATGTTCACCATGAGCACTGCGCACTTGCCCTGCACGAACGGCTAAAGTTTCAAAGTCAGCATCTGTTAAGTCAGACTGATAACGAAAATCTCTATCGGAAAATTTACCCATACTGATCTTTTTCTACACCTTACAAATATTCATTTTTTAAAAATAAAAACGGCCAGATAACTGGCCGCTTTTATTTATACTTTCAAGCAGTAACTAAATTTACTCTTGATCGTTGTGCATATCAATTGCTACGTCTTCTTCTGAGTTTTCAGAAGATTTAGAGGCATCGCTTCGGGCGGCTTGTAAACGTTCGAAATACGCTTCATTAACGTCGCCTGTTACGTAGTTCGAGTTGAATACTGAACAATCAAACTCGGTAACATCGGTATCAGCACCGTTTAAACATGAGCGTTGAAGGTCTTCTAAGTCTTGATAGATTAACCAATCGGCACCAATGGCTTTTTCGATTTCTGGTACGGTACGGTCATGAGCGATCAGCTCTGTCACCGCTGGCATATCGATACCATAGACATTCGGATAGCGAACTTCTGGTGCGGCTGATGCAAAATACACATTTTTAGCACCGGCTTCGCGCGCCATTTCAATAATCTGATTGCATGTTGTACCGCGAACGATTGAGTCATCAACCAACAATACATTTTTACCAGAGAATTCTAAATCGATGGCGTTTAACTTTTGCTTAACCGATTTTTTACGCTGCTGCTGTCCTGGCATGATGAAGGTTCGACCGATATAACGGTTTTTCATGAAGCCTTCGCGGTATTTAACACCTAAACGGTTTGCTAGCTGTAGCGCAGAGGTACGACTGGTATCAGGAATAGGAATAACGACGTCAATATCATGATCTGGACGTTCTTTCATGATTTTGCCAGCCAAGTATTCACCCATTTTCAAACGTGCTTTATAAACGGAAATACCATCCATAATCGAATCTGGGCGAGCAAAATAAACGTGCTCAAAAATACACGGCGCAAGCGTTGGATTCTCAGCACATTGCTGGCTGAAGAATTCGCCTTCTTTAGTAATAACAACGCACTCACCTGGTGCTATGTCACGTTCAAGTTTGAAATCCAATCCGTCTAAGGCAACACTTTCAGACGCCACCATATACTCTTTGCCAGCGGCGGTTTCACGCACGCCATAAACCGCAGGACGAATGCCATGTGGGTCACGAAAAGCGACTAAACCAAAGCCATTAATCATAGCAACAACGGCATAACCACCACGCACACGTTTATGCACACCAGCAACGGCTTTGAAAATGGTTTCTGCAGTAGGAATTAATTCTGCTTGCTGCTGCATTTCATGAGCAAAAACGTTTAACAATACTTCTGAGTCAGACGTTGTATTAATGTGGCGCAAGTCTTCTTTATAAAGGTGCTCAGCTACTTCATCCGCGTTTGTTAAATTACCATTATGAGCCAAGGTGATGCCATAAGGTGAGTTTACATAAAACGGCTGTGCTTCTGCTGAACTTGAACTCCCCGCTGTTGGGTAACGAACGTGCCCAATACCAATATTTCCGACGAGGCGCTTCATGTGCCGTGTGCGAAATACGTCGCTTACTAGGCCATTGTCCTTTCTTAAAAATAACTTATCTTTATGCCAAGTTACGATACCAGCAGCGTCTTGACCACGGTGCTGTAGGATCGTCAATGCATCATAGATGCTCTGATTGACATGGGACTTTGCAACTATACCCACTATTCCGCACATGCGTAATAAACCTCAGTTAAGTTATTAGTTCAGCTATAATTTTTTTGTGTATGACATCACATGATCCGTAGCGGCAGGCAAAATTTTCCTTGCCCAATCTGCTAGTATTTCTAAGTGTGGCATGAGAGTAGAATCTTGCCACCACGGGTCGTTTGGTACTGCGGTATATTGCAGACCATAGACAATGGCGACGAGAATGAGTAAGCCGCGAACCAATCCAAATACCATGCCGAAAATACGATCGGTGCTCGATAAGCCGGTAATTCGAATCATTTCTACAACAAGATGGTTAATCATGGCACCAATGGCAACGGTACCGGCAAATAATATGATGAAAGCAACAACCCAGCGGGCTGAAGGTGTGTCGATATAATCGACCAATAGAGTGGCGAGGTTGCCGCTGAAAATTCGGGCAATAACGAATGCAGCTATCCAACTCACTAAAGATAAGGCTTCTTTAACAAAACCACGTCGTAAACTCAGGGCTGCAGAGATAACTAATACTGCCAATATGCCCCAGTCAATACTTGTCATGGTACTTCTCAACTTGTTGACTGTACTGGAAAGACGCGGATTCTAACAAAGCCATCGGCGCTGCGCTACTATTCTAATTTATTATTCTGGCTTATATTGCTGTAAGCGAATGCCTTTTATGTTCATTTCTTTAAGCAATTTTTCTTTTATTTGCTCTGCTTTAGAGCGCTGAATCATGGGGCCAACATAAACTCGATCTAGCGTACCTGCCCCGTTCTTCAAAATATAAGCTTTAAATCCCTGCTCGCGTAAGCTATCGCGAAAGGCAATGGCATTTTTACTGGCTTCAAAGGCACCCACTTGCAAAGTCCAAGCTACCGCAATACCCGCTTGATCCAAACTGCCAAAATTGCCAGCGTCGTGCAGCAGTTTGGGGTCATCAACATTAACGACTCGGGGTTCTGGCGCTGTCATATTTTTTTCGAATTCACCACTGGCTAATGCATCAAGCTCAATTCGTACACGAGATTTTTCTACGTCACCGACCCAATCAGGTGTTTCAGGCTTAGGAGGTATTTCTGTTCGCAGTGGGTCATATAAGCGTTTTTCTTCTAAAATATTCGGCAGTATGAGCGCCATCGCTAATATGGTGACGAATGCCCCTAATACACGAGCTTTAAGATTACCTTCCATGATGTTCCACCTCGATTTTTGGGTGATTCTGTAAAACCTGCTCCGCTGCGGCGACCGTTAAAAAAGAACCAATAATGAGTACTTCTTCGTCATCGACTACGGTATCGAAGCAATATTCAATCGCCTGCTCTACGGTTTCGTGCCTGCTGGCAATTCTCTGCTGGCACGACAGAGATAAGCGAGTATTGAGCTGCTCAGCTGATTGGCCTCGATAACCCGATAATCCAGCTAAGTGCCAATGATCGATATCAGAAAGCGCAGAGACGATCCCTTCTGGGTCTTTATCAACTAATACGGCCAATATGCCATGCGCGCATTTTTTCAGTTGCGTTGCTAAAAAATTAGCCGCTTGCGGGTTGTGTGCAACATCAAGAATAAAGTGAAGGCGCTTTTCTTGAAAGCGACAAGAAATTCGAGTTAATCGCCCTGCAACATGAGTATTTTCAACCGCCCGTTTTATGCCTTCGTCATCTGGCAGCAAAGCAATGCTGTTTAGCCCTGCTATTGCCGATGCGATATTAAAGTACGGAATATGACCTTGCGGTAATTCTAAGTGTTTTTCTGCGGCAGAATGAGCATCTAATGCTAAGGACCAGCCACCGTCTATAGCACTGATTGAGTAGTCTTGATCTATTTTAATTAAATCGACACCAATGGCTTTAGCATGATCCAAAAAGCCTTGTGAAACATTAGGCTGACCACAAATAAGTGGCTTATTTGGACGGCCAATTCCTGCTTTTTCGTAACCGATTAGATCTAATGTATCACCTAACCAATCTTGATGATCTAAACCAACACTGGTAACAATGGCCAAATCGGTTTCAACAATATTTACCGCGTCTAAGCGTCCACCCAGCCCCACTTCTAATAAAGCAACATCCACTTGCCATTGCTTTATTTGCCACAGCGCGGCCAAGGTGCCAAATTCAAAATACGTCAGTGGAATATCACCACGACCTTTTTCAATGGCCGAAAACGCAGCGCATAGCTCTTCATCAGAGGTTAAGCGAGCAATACCTGAGGCATCGCGACGGTTAATACGTTCATTGTATTGATGAATATGCGGAGAGTTGTAACAGGCTGAAGATAAGCCTTTTTCTGCGAGCAGCTGACCGAGCATGGCGGTTGTTGTGCCCTTGCCGTTTGTACCACCAACAACGATGGTCGTCGCTGCTGGCTTAAACAAATCGAGGTTTTGAGCCACTTGGGTTACTCGCCCAAGACCCATTTCGATATCGGCCGGATGAGTGGACTCAAGGTAATTGAGCCACTCGTCTTTCGTCCGACTCACTTAGTTCGCATCCATTGCCGCGCGCATTTCAGCAAGAACGGCCTGAACTTCACGAATAGCGACATCTGGCTGATCAGCGTTAGCGGCGATTTTATTAACCAAGGCTGAACCCACAATCACGCCGTCTGCAACGGTCGCTACGGCGGCGGCCGCTTCACCATTATTAATGCCGAAACCGACACCAACAGGAATGTTTACACGACTGCGGATACGTTCGAGGTTTTTACCTACATCGGCAACATCAATCGCCGCGCTGCCAGTAACCCCCTTAATGGATACGTAATACACATAGCCAGAGCTGTACTTGGCAATTTCACTGATGCGAGCATCGGTTGTCGTTGGCGCAATCAAATAAATGATGTCTAAGCCACGATCAGCAAAGATTTGAGCATTTTCACCGGATTCTTCCGGCGGCATATCAACCATCAATACACCATCAATACCCGCCTGCTGAGCGGCGTCAGCAAATGTTTCATAACCCATTGCTTCCACAGGGTTTAGATAACCCATTAATACAACCGGCGTATCAGCATTGGTAAGACGGAACTCTTTAACCATCGCAATCACATCACGCAAGGATGTATTGTGAATCAAAGCACGTTCACACGCCAACTGAATGGTTGGCCCATCGGCCATAGGATCTGAAAATGGCACACCCAATTCAATAATATCAGCGCCTGCGGCTACTAATCCATGCATCATATCGACAGTAACTGACGGGTGAGGATCACCCGCCGTTACGTAAGGAATCAATGCTTTTTTACCTGTTTTTTTCAATTCTGAAAATAAAGCAGCTATGCGACTCATTAAAATTTCCTTCTACTTTATTTAAACGTCAAGGCCGTCGATGCCAGCCACAGTATGAATATCTTTATCACCACGACCCGACAGATTAACCACCAATACTTGATCAGGGCTCATGTCTTTGGCTATTTTCATTGCATGTGCAATCGCGTGGCTTGATTCAAGCGCTGGCATAATACCTTCGATGCGCGTTAGATCACGAAATGCATGCAGGGCTTCTTCATCCGTCGCAGCAACGTATTCTGCACGACCGATGTCTTTCAACCAAGAATGCTCTGGCCCAACACCTGGGTAATCCAAGCCAGCAGAAACAGAGTGCGTCCCCATAATCTGGCCGTTATCATCTTCCATTAGATAAGTACGGTTACCGTGCAATACTCCTGGGCGACCTTTGCATAATGGTGCTGCGTGGTCATCCCCAGACAATCCTAAACCACCGGCTTCAACACCGATCATGCGAACATCATGCATATTGAGGTAAGGATAGAACATACCGATAGCGTTAGAACCGCCACCGATACAAGCGATAACGGCATCCGGCTGACGACCAATTTGTGCATCGCACTGACGAATGGTTTCACGACCGATAATGCTTTGGAAATCACGAACAAGCATTGGGTATGGGTGTGGGCCCGCGGCCGTTCCTAAAATATAGAAGGTATCGTCAACGTGAGTAACCCAGTGACGCATCGCATCGTTCATTGCGTCTTTTAGCGTTTTCGTACCGGATTCAACGGATATTACTTCTGCACCCAATAATCGCATGCGGTAAACGTTCAGTTTTTGGCGTTCGATATCTGTCGAACCCATGAAAACTTTACACTCCATCCCTAAGCGAGCGGCAACGGTTGCCGTTGCCACACCGTGCTGGCCAGCGCCTGTTTCTGCAATAATTTTCTTTTTGCCAGAATACTTAGCCAATAACGCCTGGCCAATCGTATTGTTAATCTTGTGCGCGCCCGTATGGTTAAGGTCTTCACGCTTAAGATAAATTTTAGCGCCACCACAATGCTTAGTCAGTTGTTCAGCAAAATATAACGGTGATGGACGGCCTACGTAATGCGCTAAATCGTCATCAAATTCTTTTTGAAAAGATGGGTCTTGCGAAAGCTTACTGTATAGCCCTTCTAATTCATCCAATGCAGCGCTTAGTGTTTCGGATACAAAACGACCACCGAAGATGCCAAAATGGCCTTTAGCATCAGGTAGTACCGGTAAATCTTTCTTGTCTTTAGCGTTCGACATTGCGAACCTCGCTTATAAATTCTTGAATTTTTTTTCTGTCTTTTATGCCTTTACTGGCTTCAATACCGCCACTTATATCTACGGCAAAAGGCGCCACTTGGTTTATAGCATCGGCAACATTCGTTGAATTAAGTCCACCGGCGAGCACCCAAGGCACTGATAATTGAGGAATTAACCGCCAATCGAACGCCTGGCCAGTTCCACCAGGCAAGTTCTCCACATAAGCGTCCAGCAATAAAGCTTTGGCATCCGGATACTGTTGTACTGCGCTATGAATATCGTCAGCGCTGCGTACACGAATAGCTTTCATATAGGGACGATTGAATTGACGACAGAATTCAGGGCTTTCATCGCCGTGAAACTGTAATAAATCAAAGGGGCAAATTGAGAGTGCTCGTCGAACTTCTTCGGCGCTCTCGTCGACAAACAAAGCAACGGTTGTTACAAATGCGGGGACTTTTTTAATCAGCTGTGCAGCCTGTTCTGCGCTCACAGCTCGAGGGCTAGGCGCATACAAGACAAAACCAAGGGCGTCAGCGCCCTCGACCACAGCATTATGAACATCTTCATCGCGGGTTAAACCGCATATTTTGATTCGCACTTTATTCACGAAAATAGACTTATATTTAGTAAAAATAAAAGAGAGGCGAGTTTAACAGAAATTAGTTAGAAAACCATTAGTTAGCAAACCAGGGCTCAACGAATACGGGCCCCCATGCTTGAGAAGGTATTTGGTATTGCTCGGGGTATTCAACACCCACAAAATATAAGCCCGCAGACGGTGCCGTAACACCACCAAGCGCTCTATTACGCTGAGCTAATAATTCTCCGCACCACTCAATCGGTTTACGCTCCATCCCAATCGGCATTAGCACACCCGCAATATTACGAATCATATGATACAAAAAGGCATTAGCCTGTACTTCTATCATGACGATATCGCCATAACGACGTACCGAAATATCTTGAATCGTGCGGACTGGGCTTTTCGCTTGGCAATCTTTTGCACGGTAGGATGTGAAATCGTGCTCGCCTTTTAAGGCTTGAGCAGCTTCATGCATTTTGTTTTCGTCGAGCTGAAAACGGCACCACGTTAGCTGGTCATGCATTAAACCTTGCTTGATTTCTTTATTGAAAATCAAATAACGATAACGACGACTGGTCGCACCAAAACGCGCATGAAATGAATCATCAACATCACTTATCCAGCGCAGCGCAATACCGTCGGGAAGATAGGTATTAACCCCCATCATCCAGTTATGCGGACGTCTTTGTGCGTGAGTATCAAAATGAATGACTTGGGTAGATGCATGAACACCTGCATCGGTGCGTCCAGCGCAAACAACCGCAATAGGTTCATTAGCTACTCGACTTAAAGCATCTTCCAAAGCCGCCTGAATAGTAGGCTCTGGATGATGTTTTTGCCGCTGCCAACCATGGAAATTTGCTCCATGGTATTCAACGATAGCGGCAACTCTTCTTTTTTCTCTAACGACAACTTTACTGCTAGTTTCTTGCATTGATTAACCGATGCTATCCATCAAAGTACGTGCATCTGTCTTTTGCTGATCATTGCCTTCTGCTACGACTTCTTGCAATAGTTCTTTAGCGCCGTCTACATCTTCCATGTCTAGGTAAGCACGAGCAAGATCAAGCTTGGTAGCACATTCATCAGTGCCCGCTAAGAAATCGAATTCATCATCCGATGCCGCCAATTTATCCAAATCAATTTCTTGATCTGCGCCAGACTCAACATCTTCTTCTGCAGTTTCGGTCGTGAAGTCAGGAAGTTCTTCCAATTCATCCAAATCAAAGTCTGCGCTAAAATCAGTATCAGGTTCAATTTCAGCAAGTGCTTCTTCAGCTTCAACAAGCGCCTCTTTTGCTGCTACAAGCGTTTCTTCAATTTCAGCCGTGGCATTTTCAGCAACATCTTCTGCAATCAGATCAGACGCTTCTTCTAATATTTCTACAGCTTCGCTTTCGAAAGTTTCTTCTGTGTCTTCAACCGAGGCGGTAAGATCTTCTAATTCTGTTTCAAGATCTTGCAGATCGCTGGTTAAATCATCCTGCTCATCAAATTCGGTTTCTTCGAGATCAAAGTCAAGATCAGGCAATCCACCCTCAGAACTTATAGGACCATCACTGTCCAATAGGCTTTC